>WNFB01010703.1_pt1 | contig 10453 bp, 7 predicted proteins | sample 5400501 | NCBI WGS metagenome assembly WNFB01 (sample SAMN13153341, study PRJNA577476) | soil metagenome | isolation source: 200 cm saprolite under Douglas fir tree site 2 hole 1 | place: USA:California | collected 2015-04-18 | reverse complement strand
CGCAAGCTGCCGCTGTGGCGTGCGCTGAAAAAAGGAGCGGTCGAGTTGCTGCCGGGCAAATTGGCGGGACTGTTCGATGTGCGCTTGCAGTTGTGGCAGCGCATCGATTACCTGCCCGATGCCTTCCAAAACTGCAAAGTGCATGCGCGTGTCATGCTGGAGGGAGTAGCCAAAGGCACGTTGGTGCTCTTCGACTTAGGCTACTTCGGCTTTGAGTGGCTCGATGAGCTGAGCCTGCGCCAGTACTGGTATGTGTGTCGCTTGCGCGAGAAGACCAGCTACACGCTGCTGCATACGTTCTCTGAACAGGACGGGGTCTTCGATGGGCTGGTGTGGCTGGGCAACTACCAGGCGCGTGCCCGGTGCGCGGTGCGGCTGGTGCGGGTGCAGATGGGGGTGCGGACGGTGGAGTATCTGACCAATGTGCTGGATCCCACGACGCTGTCGGTGCAGGAGATCGCCCGGCTGTACGCACGCAGATGGGATATCGAACTGGCGTTTTTGACGCTCAAGACCTATTTAGGCTTGCATCTGTGGTGGAATAGCAAGGTGTCGGGCATTTTGCAGCAAGTGTGGGCCTGTCTGATCATTGCCCAGATCCTGCACGCGGTGCGACTGGAAATCGCTTGCCGCGCCCAGGTCGATCCCTTTGAGGTGTCCTTGCCGTTGGTGGTGAGCCACCTCCCGCAGGTGCTGGCGCACGAGGAGGATCCGATTAGCTACTGTGTGCGTCGGGGTCGCGACCTGGGCTTCATTCGGCCCTCCAGTCGCACCAGCATCCAGGTGCCCCCGATCCAGCCAAGTACGATCGTGCCGCGCCCAGCCGACCTGGTGCTCGAACGTGAGCCGCACTACCCGCACGATCCGGGGGTGCCGGGTCGCAAGGCAGGCAACAAAAAGAAGGCGCTGCCCCAGGAGCCGACGCGGACGCCCACGGGGCTCACGTCAGCAGGCTATGCGTGTCTGCTGGTATGAAAGGAGGGTGAGACCACTGCTACGCTCGCTGCTCAGCATGTCTCTGGTGGATGTGCGTTCAGTTCTTGGGACCTGAAGGTGCCAGGAGCAGACCTCCTTGTGGGCGACGCGACGCTGCGTCGGCACCGGAGGCGGCTCTCGCCTTCTTGCTCGCAACGGGCGAACACGCTTTCGCGTGCGCGTCGCCCAATTTTCTGGATTCAATGCCCTCGTGGTCGCCCGGCAGGAGGATGGGAATCGCCTCTCAATCGCCTTCGCCAGCGAAGTCCTCCGGCGGCGGGAAGGAAGGATGAAGCGAGGACACCTCGCGCTCCGGCGCAGGGCGACAGCCCTGTGCACTCCTACAAACACGCGTCGTCTTCCCGATCTTGCAACAGCCCTGGGGGGATAATATCTTAGCCCGCCAAACATCCCAAAAAAGATATATGTACCTGGTGCTCGCAAGAGTGACTCCTCAGCGCCCGCTCGGCTCCGCGTGGTCTTGCGGAACCGCGTTGGCGTTGCCATGGGCTAGCTGCACCACCTGTTGGATCGGCGGCGCTGTCAGAAAACGCGTCCGCAGCGCCACATCCCCGATGCCCTCCGCCAGCTCCTCGATGATCCTCTCCGCCTCACTCAACACGCTGTGCGCTTGGGCAGACTTACCCCTTGCCTTATACAACCCTCCCAATGCCGCCTGGATCTGCCACTGTTCTCCTGGCAACCCGATGTCTGCTGCCACCTGGGCGGCCTCGCGCAAATGGCCGATGGCCTGTTCTTTCTGCCCATCCCATGCTGCCAGCACCGCCAACGACCGCAGGTAGGGAATGTGGAAGCGAGGGGAAGGTCCCAGACGTTCCCCCAGTCGATGCACTTCTGCTCTCGCCTGGCTCTCATTCCCCCCGCGCAGTAAGGCCTCCGTTTCATAATGAGGGTAGAAATCCAGCGCGATCAGTGTGCTATTAAGGCTCTCGCGTAGGGTGATGGCCTTCAAGGCATTCCGGTGGGCTTGTTCCCACTGCTCAGCCACAGCATAGTGCATGCACAGCCGCGAAAGGGCGTTCACGCGAGATGGTCCGAGGTCTAACGTCTCTGCCACGGCTACTGCCTCTTCGAGCGTACTGCCTGCCTCTTCCCACTGTTGCAAGGCTTGATACGTACTCCCCAGCGCAAGGAGAAGGTCCTGGAAGTTTATGGCCGAAGGAAGGGTCCGCGCAAGGGCGACGGCATGTTGCGTGAGCACGAGCGCCTCTTCATAGGCCCCCGCGTCCAGCAATCCATGCGTGAGGCCGATCGTACTGTTGATTTGTACCCAGACGTTCTGGATCTCTTTGCTCAGCGCGAGTGCCATACGGCCACTGCGAATGCTGTTGTGCACCTTCCCACCCTGCGCTTGCGCGATGGCCAGCAGTTCCCAGCACAAGGCTTCTGACGCGCGATACGTCAAGGGTTGTGTGGGCGGAGCGCCACTCAGAAAGTGTGCAACTGAAAGCTCCCGCGAAGCGGTCGGCTCGGTGCCCAGGGCTGCATACAGCGCCAGGGACGCTTCCACACAGCGTATAGCCTCCTGAAAGTCTCCTGCAAGAATATGGATCCCTCCAAGTGAGGAGAGACTTCTGGCTTCCAATTCCTGGTCATGTATTCCTCGTGCCAGTTCCAGCGCATGCTCCCCATGAGGGAAGGCGCTTTTTGCATCCTCCCACACTGCGGTCGTTATCTGTGCCTGATTCCACTCCGTTTCAGCCAGCGCCCGCTGGTCATGACTGGTCTCTGCCATGCGCCGGGCTTCCTCCATGAGCGCGTGCACCTGTGGCTTGTCGTTCGACTGTTGAACCGCCAGGACTGCCATGCGATTGAGGGTCATGCTGACCAGCGTGGGCTGATGTTGTCGCTGCGCATAGGCTACGAACTCTTTATAGGCCTGCTGGGCCTGCTCCCAGGCGTTCTGGAGGCCATAGGCCCGCCCCAGGTAGGCGTAAAGGTGTTCGACTTCCGAGGCCTCCAGTACAGTCTGCATTGGCTGGCGCTCCTGGAGCAAGGAGCGTGCCTGTTCGTAGTGCCCGATGGCATCATCGACAGCAAAGACGGCCACCGCCTCATCCCCGGCCTGCACGCTGTTGCGATAGGCGTCCTCGGCCTGTCCCGCCTCCAGCGCATGATACGCCAGCTCGGAGGCCCGCGCCCCCTCGCTGTGCAGCAGCACAAAGGCGCGCTGGTGCAAGATCTGCCGCCTCGCCTCGCCCAGCTCGGTGTAGACCACTTCGCGGATCAGGTCATGCGCGAAGCGATAGCTGGCCGGGCGGCCTCTTCCTGCTTCCCCCTCACGCAGCATCCCACTGCCGACAGCTTCCTCCAGAGCCTCGACCCCTGCATGCACTTCCAGCTCGGCCACCTGCCACATGCGCTGGGCGGTCGCCTGGTTGTCGAGCACCGTGCTGGCCATCACTAGCTGGCGCGCTGCCTGCGACAGCCGCGACAGGCGTGCCAGGATCATCGCGCGCACCGAGGGCGGCAACAGCTCGCGCTGGGACCGCTCCTGCGCAACGGCCGCCGCCATTTCCAGGGTCGGCTCCAGCCTCCAGGTGCCATCCGTACCCAGCCGTGGCACCAGCCACTCCCGGTCCCGCAACATCTTGAGCGTCTCCAGCAGGTAAAATGGCTGCCCGCCGGTGTACGCAAACAGGAAGTCTCCCAGCCCGACCAGCGGCTTCTCCGACGCCTGCGAAGGACATGCCCCTGGCCCTCCCCAGGATGGCCGTGCCATGCCATGCTCCCCCGCTCCTACGATGGCCTCAATGAGCTGGAGAGTCTCCGCCTGGCTCAGCGTCTGTAGGGTGACCTTTGTGACCGGCAGGTCCCGTCCCAGGTCGGCCAACTGGGCGGAAAGCAGCGGGTTCAGCTCCCGCCCTTCACTGTGCACTGTGCCCAGCAGCAGCACCCGCGTGCCATGCCTGATCCAGTGCCTTCCCAGGTAGCGCACCAGGTCCAGCGAGGCCACATCTACCTGGTGCAGGTCATCCAGCAGTAGCACCAGCGGCGCCCGTTGCGCCAGAGCGTCCAATAGCCGCGCCACCGCTTCAAACAGACGCACCTTGGCGGTCAGCTCATCCTGCGTGGGGGCCGGCAGATCGGGGTAGCGCACCCGCAGCTCGGGCAGCAGGCGCGACAGTTCGGCCAGCCACGGGTCGTCTAGCAGGTCCTCCGGGGCATTTTCCTCTTCCAGCCGAAGCCTGAGGGCCTCGACCAGCGGCTGATAGGGCAGGCGTCCACCTGCCTCGAGAGTTTGCCCACTCAGCACCTCAGCGCTCTGGGCCCGGGCCCAGGCCACAAACTCGCGGGCAAGCCGCGTTTTGCCGATGCCAGCCTCGCCCACCACAAGTACGGCCTGTGGCTGCCCCTGCCGCACCTGCCGGTAGCGGCTAACGATCTGACTGAAGGCCGCTGCACGTCCGACGAGTGGGGTGACCAGCTCGGTTGGGAGCGCGTTGGCAGCCGTGGCGGGACGAGCAGAGGGGCTCCCTCTGCGGTGAGCCTCGGTGGCGCGAATCTTCTCAGCCAGGGCGACGGTGTCCGGCGACGGCTCGACCTGCAACTCCTCGGCCAGTCGCGCCCGGTAGGTGGCGTAGACCTGCAAGGCCGCGGTCGGATCGCCCACCGCCAGCTGCAGCCGCATCAGACGCCGGTAGGCCTCCTCCTGCAGCGGATCGAGCGCCAGCCAGCGCATGAGCGTGGCTCGGGCCTGCTCCAGCTCCCCGGCAGCCTCCTGCCAGGAAGAGAGTCGATCGCAGAGCATTTGCAGGCGCACCTGCCACTGGCGCTGCTGCAGCTGTACCCACTCGTCAAAAGGAGCTTCCTCGCGCAGCCAGAAGCCGTCGAGGAACGGACCGCGCACCAGGGTGAGGGCGCCTTGCCACTGGGCGACCAGGGAAGCGCGTAGTTGCTCGGAGGGGATCGTGGAGAACTCCTGGGCCTGGCTCCAGGCTTGCTGCACCACGTCAAGGTCCATCTCCAGTGGGGCATGTGAATCCAGGCCTAGCAGCTCATGCTCAATGAGCAGATGGCTGCGCTGGGAAGGAGAGGAGTCGGCGAGCAGGCTGCGCAGCAGAGTAATGGCGTTGCGCAAAGCCGTGCGCGCATCGTGGGGCTCACTGTCGGGCCACAGGAACGCAGCTAGCTTGCTGCGTGAATGCATACCCCCTTCGACCGCCAGGTAGACCAGCAAGGCCTGCGCCTTGCGCAAGGAAAACGTCAGGCGGCTGCCGTCATGAAACACTTCTGGCGAGCCGAGCACGGCCAGACGTAACAGACCCATAGCATGTCTCTCCATATGTACGCAACGGATGTGATGAACAATTCCTCACAAACGTAGCAGTCCCTGCCTACCTACGTTGCTATCGTGCTGCTGAGCCATCGATCTCTCTGATGCACCAGAGAAAAAGCCGCTGTTCACGGTGTACGAATCCCAGTTAAAGATATCCTATCATGTGAGCTCGTTGCAGGTCAAACACAAGTATGGCCTGGCGAAACCTCTGCCTGTGGCAGCACTGTGGCCTCGTGTAGATGGACTTCCTTTTCATTACGATGCTCATGGCGCTTTCATGACGCTTCCTCGTCATACTAGCACCAAAGAGGACAATGTGCAGCCGGTCGTGTCAGGAGCCTTGAAGCACCCGGCACATGCTTGGGGCCTTGTGGAGCACGTCGGACCAGGCTGGAATGCACTCAAAGAGAAAACAAGCAACAGGAGCGTTGTCTTATGGCACAACTACAGATTGTCTGCCTCCTGCGACCGGGAACCCAGGAGCAATGGCGACGACTTTATCAGGCAGTAGCGGGATCACGCAGAGACCAGTTTGAAGCATCCTGCCGGCAAGCGGGGATCAGCCAGATGCGGGTCTGGATGGTGCAACTGCTCCACGGCGAACTCCTGCTCATGACATTGAACACACAGGAGCCGCAACAGACCCTGCGGGAACTAGCTACCTCAGAGCTTCCGTTTGATCGCTGGGTTCGGCAGCAGGTCCAGGTCTTGCTGGGCTGGAACGTACAGGATGTACTGCCTGGCCCGCAAAGTGATCTGATCTTCGTCTGGCCGGGCGATAGCTCCGAGCAGAGGTGAAGGCGAACATGGTAGTAGGCCAGCAAGGAATCCCCCACCAAGGGCGACCGCAAGGGTCAATACATCTCACTTAATGACCTCCTACAAGAAGTATAGAGGCGAGAGGATCAAGCAACTCGACAAAATCAAGAAACTGCTCCTCCGGATCAAAAGGTGCAGGTGGAGGCATCTGACGCTTCTTGGGTTTGTACTTGTTGTAGATCTGCTTGATCTCCCGACGGTTGATGCGCAGACGACGTGCTGGCAAGACGTGCTGTGCCATCTTGTGTCGCAAGCGCTTGAGCAGCGGCTCGGTTGCCTCCTCTGGCTCCACGGTGAGGGCCAGCGAGATCATCTCAGTCAGTTCAAAAAGGCCTTCAGTAAAGCTGAGACGATCAGGATCCAGCTCTGCCTCCAGCGCAGCTTGCGAAAGCCTGGCGCGCACGGCGTAATGAGCCAAATAGATGCCGTAGAGCCGCCTTTCGTACCCCTTCGGGCGTCTTGGAGCGCAGGACCTTGCGTTGAGTTCGCTCGTGGGTTTTGATCTCATCGATCACCAGCTCGATTTCCCAACGCTCATGAGACAAAGCGATCAGTTCGCGTGCCGGAGCCACCCGCGGATTGAGCAGGGTCGTCACCAGGCGATAGACCTTGCCCACCTCTCCCAAGCGCTCATCGGTCACCCGATAGGAGATGATGCGCACCCACGTGCCACGACGCACCGGATAGTGCGCCGAGCTTGGACACGCTGGGCCAACCCAGGCCAGCACTGAGCCATCGGCCAGTCGGCGTGGGTGACTCAGGTGTTCCCACGCCCCGGCTTCCAAGGCCAAGAGCAGATGAGCCCCTCGCGCTCGCACGTGCTCGATGAACCCTCCTGAGGTGATGCCTGCGTCCACCAGGACCAGCATATTCCGACCGACCTGCTCCAGTAAACGGTGCGCCCCATGCACTTCCGAGACAGCGTAGCCGTCAATCTCTAGCCCCACCACTGCATGAGGACCACACTCGGCCAAGAGCACACAGCGCACCTGCGGATAGGCTCCTGGCCCATAGTGATTGCTGCTGCGACCAAAGGCCAGCGTGTTGGCTTTCGTCTCGGGGGTGTTGAACACCGTGCCATCAATAGCCATGAGCCGATAGCGACCAAAGAAAGCACTTGGCATGCTCGACGGCTGTGCCATCAGCTGACAGCGCTCTCGCATGATGGCCTGCAAGCATTGGCTCCCCAGTTCCTTGCGACGTCCACTCAGTCCCGAATCACTGATCGTGCTCTTCGGCTCAGCAGGATGCAGAGAGCTTCGCTTTCCCACCAGGCTTTGCCACACCTGGCATTGGTTCCGACGGCTCCACAGCGCCAGCGAGATCACAAACATCACCAGGGCCAAGGCCGTGCTCAGCCGCACCCGCCGCACTTTGCTGGACCAGGGCTCACTCTGCTGCACACACCGCTTGATCACGTCCTTGGGGTAGACCCGACTTCGCATCGTCATACTCACCTGTTCACACACCTTGTCATCGATCTCCATTTCGCGTAATCTGTACATCGAAAGCTCCTTGTTTTTTCTTTGTGCTTTCTGGTAGTATGCCAGATGTGGAGCTTTCTTGTCTTGTTTTTCCCTTTTTTGGCTTAAGTGAGATGTATTGACCCTTGCGGTCGCCCTGCGGGGAATCGCCGCTCCATTTTGAATTGCCCTGGGGACTCCTAGCTAAGCCTTGCACCGATTTGGAAAGATTTACCTGATTCGTCAATTTATAATCATATCTTAACTTCATCACTACCGATAAACACATGCGTATTTGCTATGCTGAAAAAGATGAGCTAATATTATCAAGAGAAGCTGCTCAGGTCTCTCCTCTGCTTGACTGCTCGCTGCCTGCGGCGGCTCACCCGGGTTTGGCGTGGGTGCGGGCTGTGTCGCCGCAGGCGGCGAGCAGTCCGGAATAGTTACAATGGAGTAAGTAAGGTATGACGGATATCGCGCGGACGACCACGGGCTATATAGCATCTGAGGAGATGCTGCAATCACAGAATCTAGAGCAAAGTGATTCTACTCAAACACATCTACGCGAGCCAGGTCTGTCCCAACAAACAACAAGACCTAGAGCCATCCGCTTACAGATCCGCTTACAGAGTCTCAAAGGGGTGGCAACATCCCACGTGGTGGATATCGCAAAAGGGATCACTGAACCAGTGATCCCTGCGATACCACCAGTTAGGAGCGGACAGATTAGTGGTGTAGAGCAGGCCGTACAGATTAGTGGTGTAGAGCAGGCCGTGAAGAAAACAAAGCCAGCCCGCATCAGAATCTCCTTCATCGTCCGTGCGGGAGTTACTCTGCTGTTCCTCCTGTTCCTCTTCAGGGAAATCTCCTGGCCTACTCTTCTCTCTCTGCTCGCTCACATTAAATATACAGAACTGCTGGTTGGCCTCAGCCTGGGGACATTAGGAGTGATCTTTAGCGCATTCCTATGGCATGGACTTGTCCGTGCGGAGAGTATCCAGGTAGACCTTGCACGCCTGACAAGTCTCTACCTGGTAGGAGTAGCCTTCAGTCACTTCCTGCCAACCAGCATGGGTGGAGATGCCGTTAAGGCATTCTACGTGGGACGCGATGCAAGGAACATGGCCGGCTCGGCAAGCGCCGTACTCATGAGCCGGATTACAGGCTTCATAGGCATGCTGCTAGTCGCCCTTCCCACCTTGATTTTCCTGCATGAGCAGTTTGATCATGAGCTGATAAAGCGCTTTCTCTTGCTCAACATCTTCTTTGTCGCGGGTATCGGGGGAATGATGGTTCTGGCAGGATTCTTGCCAAAGATGCCAACCAGGCTCCTTCAGGGTGCCTGGGCAAAGAACAAGATAGTAGCGAAGGTGCTTGAAACAGGAACCTCGATGAGCAGATCGATGGTAAGACCTCGTACCATGATAGAGGCCATCTCATTTGGTATCCTGTTCTGGATCACAAACTGTTTGAACTACTACGAGTATGCAATAGCTCTGGGTCTGCACGTTCCGTTCACGTTCTATCTGATCGCGGTTCCTTTCGTGGGAATAGTTGGCGCCTTACCCATCTCAATCAGCGGTTTTGGGGTGCGAGAAAACCTGGTCGTCTATCTCTTTTCGACAATTCATGTACCCCCGACGACGGCGTTGGCGGTCGTGCTCTTGATGGATATGCAGCGTCTCTTCTTTGGCGCGCTGGGTGGGCTCCTCTTTCTGGCTATGGGGGACAAGCCAATATCGACATAAATCTCCACATTTGCTATCATTTCTCACGAACGTTTCAACACCTTGATGTGTTCTATTCACAGAGACCGCGCCAGGAAGCCCCGTGGCTTTAGCCTTCCCATTACCCACATCAAAGTCGAGTGAACGAGCATGATTATGTTGAAAGGACCATCCTACTCTTCTTCTGGCTCTTCTTTCAGTTCTTCCCATAAAGCCCGAACTGTGCGTGTTGTAACATCGTAGCCAAAGCCTCTACGTTGCAAAAACGAACCAAGGCGATTACGAAATCTCGCGTAATCCATGTTGGGGACATTTACTAGCGACATAGCCTTCTTGCGACCAGCGCGTAAAGCCCGTTCCTCGTCCTGCTCATCGTCAACTAACTCGTCAACCACTTCGCGCTCTACGCCTTTCATACGCAACTCATTCTTGAGTGCGTGCGCTCCGCGTGGATTGAACTGCCCGCGTGTCTCAATCCAGAACTCTGCAAATGCACGGTCATTGACGAAGTCGAGACGATCTAAGCGTGCCAGCGCAGCCTCAATAATTTCGGGAGGGGTCTCTTTACGCCGCAAATAGCGTCGCACTTCTTCACGGCTGCGAGGTCGAAATGAGAGGTAATTGAGCGCGCGATCTACAGCCTGTTGCTCTGCATCTTCGCTGCGCAACTGTTCCAATTGTTCTGGCAGAAGTTCCTGCTCAACCTGCAACCCCATCTTTAACACAATCTCCGCGTTGACGCCTAGCAGAAAATGACCATCGACATACAGGTTGATGCGCTCAGGATTATTCACCTGTGGTTCAAGAGCGGTAATTCGCATAGGCACACTATATCATTACCTTTGTGTATAGACAATGCTGCCTGGTGGCATACTGAAATAAGGTTTTGGGTTTTATCGGTGGAGAAATAATCTCACAAACGTTTGATAGGAGGGAACGAAGAGGTAATTCATCCAACCTTCTGGCTGAATGAAAAGGGGCTGCTAGATAATGGCCTCTGCCACAGTCTCAGGCAGCATCTCGATCAGCGGCACTTGCTTCGTCTCGGTGATGCGATTATCGGCATCCACAAAGACGAGACGCGGCTCTAATTCGCGGATTTCTTTTTCGTCGTACTGCCCGAAACTCAAAATAATCACAATGTCACCCTCGACAGCGTGACGAGCGGC
>WNFB01006544.1_pt1 | contig 10453 bp, 11 predicted proteins | sample 5400501 | NCBI WGS metagenome assembly WNFB01 (sample SAMN13153341, study PRJNA577476) | soil metagenome | isolation source: 200 cm saprolite under Douglas fir tree site 2 hole 1 | place: USA:California | collected 2015-04-18 | reverse complement strand
GACGGTGCCCGGCAGCTTTGTCACCGGGCGGAATGACCTGTCCCGTGCCCGCATGCCCGGCCTGGCAAGGGAGCGCCGCGCCGTCATCTCCAAGGTGACAGGCTGGGCACGGGCACGGCGCGCCCCGGCCGTGGCGGCGCGGGGCTGGGATTTCAGATCTGCCGTGGCACCTTCACGCGCGCGTGACCTGGGGATTTACGAGTTATCGGTACTGCTGTGTACGGCCCGCCGGAGACCATAGACAATCGACAAGCTGGCCGGGCACTCAGGCGGAGCCTGCCTGGACGATCCTCGACGCGACCGGGGATTCGCATCAGAAGGCTCGCTGTCTGCACCGCTTCGGCAGCCCCTGGCACATCGTCGTCGTCCATCTGGCGGTGACCAGGCGGGTGGCGAGGTACCGCATGCGCGCCAGCGAACAGTGCCCGGGTCCCTTCCTGCTCTCCCTTTCACCGCCGAGGGGCCGGCCAGCCGGCCGCTGGGCCCGAAGGCCTGGTTCACCAGGTCGACGCCGATGGCAGGCCTGATGCCGACAGCTGCGCCTGGCGCGGATCTTTCCGGCCGCCGCGTGCACGTTACGTCGCATGTTCCAAGCTGCCGGCGCTGCTGCGTTCGGCCCGTCTCAAGCGATCGGCAATCGGCAAGCATGGACCGGCTGCTGCCCGGCGTTCTGCCCGGTGGTTCCAGCGGGGAATCCGGCGCGGGCGTCTCTGTCCTGCGCGCGGCGGTATCGAGACGACAGCTACCCGATGATGATCGCCGGGCTCACCGCGCGCGGCATTGCCCGGAATGTCACGGCTGGCATCGTGGTGCCCGCCACGTTCACTGCCCTATCCCCCGGGTCCGGTGGGTCGCAGGCCGGTGCCGTCAATGGCCGGCCTGCCTGCTCGGGCGGATTCCTGCCGCAGCGGGCAAGCGAACTGACCACGTGAATGCCAGATCCGCCCCGATTGCAGGTTGCGGTGGCGGACCTGGCATCGTCTGGCCGGGGCCGTGGATCGAACGGTGTTGCCGGCCCGATCGTGGCGGGCCTGATGACCGGGACAGCCGCGCCCACGGGTTCCGATCTCTCAGCGCTCGTGCGCGGCGGCGTGCCGTCCCGGCACGCCCGCCCGGATCCGGCCAGCTCCGCCTCAGCGCCCGGGCCAGGCGCGCTCGGCATACCGCAGCTCGGCCGCGGTGACGCTCCAGATCGGGTCGTTCTGCGTGCCGTCAGTGCTTGGAAGCTGCGGCCCCGTGACATCGGGCCCAGCAGGTAGCCCATCGCGACGCCTGGAATGGCGGGCGCAAGGAGCCCTCGGCTGGCTTGCCCGTGCTGGCTGCCACCTGGTGGATGACGGTCTTCGCCCGGCCAGACAGCTCGCTCGGTCGCGTGCTGGCGCTCTCAGGAAGATCCTGTAAGGCTGAGCCGTCGCACGGGCAGGCCACGTTAGGCACGCCTGCCGGTCCAGTGAGGGAAGGCCAAGATGCCGAAGTACCTGATTATCTCCTCGCTCACGCAGGAAGGGCTGCGGGGCACGCTCAACGAGGGCGGCACCGCACGCCGGGAGGCCATCCGCCGGGCCACGGAGAGCCTCGGCGGGAAACTCGAGGCGCTCTACTACGCGTTCGGTGACCGCGATGTCTACTCCATCGTCGAGCTGCCGGACAACGTGACCGCTGCCGCCGCCAGCATGACCGTGAGCGCGGCCGGCGTCGCGCGCAACACCACCGTGGTCCTCATCACCCCCGAGGAGATTGATGAGGTGAGCAAGAAGAACGTCCAGGCTTACATACCGCCCCGCGCCTAACGACGTCGCGGACAGCCATCACGAGATCTCGTCGCCGGCAGAACGATGTGAGACTTCGTCATGGGCTTCGTGAACCAGGCAGCCTGACATGGACGCGTAGTCTTCAGGACCAGCAGGATTGGGGGTCCCAGCTCATCCACTGATTGATGATCTACGTACGACGACCCACACGGCCGGCATAGTTCTCAGCCGCCCATACCTGGCGATCGGCGTGGGCGCCGATTAGCGGGGTGCCGTGCTGGTGAGCTGGGATTTGCCGCAAGTTGTGTTCCAGCCTCCGTATTCCGGCCGGCTCGCTGTAACAGATCAAGGCTGAGCCGCGTTCCGTAATAGGAGGAGCCCAGCTTCGGGATTCCGGGCCCGGTCCGGCGCAGCCGGGGCTCATCCTCCTCGGCGCCGCGTGGCCACGCGGGGGGATCATTCGGGGAGGCCAGCGTGACGGCGAAAACCATCCCCAGGCACGCCCGGACGTTCGGGCGGCAACGCTGGGTTCCCCGGCCGCGCCAGGGCAGGCTCCCCGGCCTGCAGACCCCCGGCATTCCTAAGCCGGGGCTGCCGGATGGGCGGGTGCGCGCTGACCCGCTCGCCGGGCCGGTTGCCATCACTGAGCGGGCTGTTCTCGGTGACCGGATCAGACGGCCCACCGCCTGGTGTGAGATGGCGGCCTGCATCTCGCGGTATGAAGACCCAGCAGCGCTCGGCGAAGCCGACATCCGCGCCCGCGCCCTCGGCGCCGGGTGGCGGCATGATGCCGTCGGCCGCCTGGTGTGCCCGTACTGCCAGCAGCACAGCCCGGGCCTGTGGGTCACTTATCCGGTGGTACAGCAGGACCACGCACCGGCCCGTGTCAGCCGCCAGAAGACCGGTCACGCGCGGGCTGGCGGGATCAGTGCCGTGTGGTCAGCGCTGTCCGCGTGGTACCGGAACTTGGCGGGTGACCAGGACCGGCGGCCGCGGTGGCCACACCTGCTCGCCGCGCTCGCCAGCGGCGGCAACGGCTGGAACACGCCACCGCCCGGCCCTGCCGGGAGCGCCTGGCCGTCGGCACAGCGCGGGGCCGGCAGGTCCCAGTCGTCTTCCCGGGCACCGGGCAGCCGCCACCTCACCCGCCTACCGCGGCGGGGATGACCACCGCCGCCAGCAGGGCCAGCAGCGCCAGCAAGACCACGGCCATGAACAGGTCGGTGCCTGGCTTGGGCGACGCATGCCGTCCGCCCATAGCACTCTCCCTCATCGTCACCGATGGTGACCCATCACGACGCCTGCGCCAACGCCAGCCGCCCACAGGCCGGCCGCACGGCGCAGGCCCAACAGCAGCCGCGCCCGGGCCAGCACAAGGCGTGCCCGGTCCCCCGGGCGCGGCCTGATCCGACTAGGCCCTGGGATTAATGCCCAAGGCCGGTTTCGCCGCCGTTGCCCGCCACAGGGCATGCTCCGACTCCGCCAGCGCCGGGTGATACCGCGGCCGCGAGCCGCCGGCTACCGGCCTCCGGCGGACGGTGAACCCCACACGCTTGCCGGGCCACACCCGGCGGATGGACCAATCCGGGAACGCCACCTTGACCCTGGCGAACTCGGTGGCCGCAGAGCGGCTCACCTCCCGCCGCCCACATCCCGTCCGGACAGCCGGCCACGGCCCAGGCACGGCATCTAGGCGTGCCCGGCAGCCCCACGCAGCCGCAGGCCGACGCCAGCCAGCACACCACCGAGCACGGGCCGCCCCATGTGGGTGCAGTAAACCCCGGCGCATGTCTGGAGAACGGCCCTGGGCTTCCCGCCGTTACCGGCGCCCTGCCGGTCCCCAAGTTGTGGCCTGCGCCAATCCATAGATCAGGCAGTCAGCGATCAACCTCGCGGCCCCGGACGCCGTTACCCGCCATTCATTGCGAACACAAGACGCTAGTCCCGATGAACACAACACATCGCGTGGGCCGCCGACATCCTGCGCCGACGTTCACGACGCCGCGGTGATGTTCATCCCGATGGCACCGGGCCGCCCGGGTCGGAAGCGCCCTGATGCGGTGTCGCGGCCGTCAGATCCATCCGAAGGATGAACAGGGCAGCTGCCCGGCGACCGCCACTCTGCCACGGAACGTGACTGGGCTGGCGATGGTGCAGGCACTCCTGATCCGCCGATCTGCGCGGCAGCGGACACTACGCCCGCGGCAGTGGTGACGCGCATATCAGTCATTCTGTGAACGCGGAGGCGCGGTGATCTTCGATCACCGCAAAGATGCGGGGATGAGGATCGATCGCGGGCCGATGACCGGGCGTGCTGGAGCCTCCGGCGGGCACCCCGTCAGGAAGGTCCCCAGGTACCACGCCAAGGTGCCGCCGTAGCGTGACTCTCTCACCCCCCGGGCATGACACCCAGCTGCGCCATGAACCCGGCGTTGTCCCAGTAGATGTGGTGCGACACGACCTTGCCGCCACGGATATGGAAGAAGTCGGCGTACGGGACCGAGACATGCCGACCGCTGGCTGGAATGGTGCCGTCCGGTCCCACCAGGTCCCCGGTCTGGGTGCCGGAGTACATGCCCTCGACCACGATCGTGTCACCGGCATCGAAGGTGCGCAGCGCCTCGACCCGGCTGTCCGGAAAAGCCGCAAAGTAACCCTCGAGAAAGCCTCGGTGCTCCGCTACGCCCCGCGCCGGTCCAAGGGGCGTGACCAGCTCGCAGCCGGCGTCGAAAACCGACATCGCCCTATCCAGGTCGCCGCTGTTGAAGGCGTCATAGTGGGTGCGCTGAATTTCCCGCAGGTCCCCCATGTTCTTCTCCCCCCGTGTTGTGCTGATGTTCATGGTGTTGCTGATGGGCCTGGCCGCACTGCCGGACGTGCTCCCCCGGCCAGCATTCTCCAATGCTAGCCTCGATCATTCGCGCCGATGCCAGCCCGGGCGCTGTTGATCTTGATTAGGCTTGGCCGCGGTTTCCGGCGCAAGCACAACCGGGCAAGCGCAAGCACGACAACCCCCGCGACCGAACTCCCACCTCAAGCCCGTCCTGATCGAAGCCGCCTGAGCCGCAGTCCCGGCCGACGGGTCTGGCTCATCGAGCACCCAAGCAGGCGCTGCCTGGCACTTGCCCATCGACGCTGTGAACCGCAATCTACACGACGCCGGTCCACGCAAGTGAACGCGTTCCGCCGCCGGCCGAGCCTGCGGACTCACGCTGCGTGATCGGTGGTCGACGAGGGCAAGGAGCGCAAACCCGCCGTTCTGCGCGGGTTTCGGCTCGATGCCGATCATGAGGCTGGCCGTCCAGATTTGGGCATTCTGTGCGTCCAGGAGGCGGGCGGACGGGACCGCTGGTTACATCATGGGCTGACGACCGTCGGTCGGGCGCAGCTTCGACATGATCTTGGACTCGATCTGCCGGATCCGCTCCCGGGTGACGCCGTAGACCTTGCCGATCTCATCAAGGGTCTGGGCTGGCCGTCGGTCAGCCCGAACCGCATCGACACTACGCCGGCCTCGCGCTCGGAGAGCGTGTCGAGCACCGAGTGCAGCTGCTCCTGCAGCAGCGTGAAGCTGACCGCCTCACCGGGCTGGATGGCCTCGGAGTCCTGCTCTTTCTCGATGATCTCGCTACAGAGGCCGACGCACTCGTTGCAGATGTAGACGCCCGGCCCAGCGATCAGCTTGGCTACTTCGCTCTTCGCCTTCCCACAGAACGAGCAGCGCAACGAGCCATCGATCCACTTCGGGGCCCGGGGGCGCTTGAACATGAGCCAAGCGTAGCCCCCTTCGGGCACCCTCACATGCCGCGCACGGGGCGTTGGTCTGGGTCTGGCGGCCGTGCGATGCTCTGTTACGTGAAGCGCATGCCGAGGCCGGCCGGGGTGCTCATCTGGACGCTCGGGGCGGTGGCGATGCACGCCGTTGTCCCGTTCGAGCTGTCGCGGCTGGGCGATCGGGCCGGGCGGCCTGCCAGGAGGCCCCCCGCCGTGCGGGGCACGGGGCTAGTGATCGTGGCGGCAGGCGCGGGGCTGATGGCGTGGGCGCTGGCCGCCCACTGCGAGGCGGCGCCGCGGGGGTGGGCGCTGGAATCTGGGCTCACGCCGCAGTCCCTGCTGCGGCGTGGCCCGTACGGCTGAGCCGCAATCCGATGTACGCCGCGGAGGCTGTCGTCTGGCTTGGATGGGCGCTGTTCTACGGCCGCCCGGCCATCTGGGCGGGGCTGGCCATCGAGTGCGCCGCCTTCGCGCGAATCGTGCGGTGGGAGGAGCGGCGGCTCCTGGGCCGCTTCGGCGGCGACTACCGGGCATACCTGGCGGAAGTTCCTCGCTGGGTGCCGCGCTCCGAGCGCCGGGCAGGCCCGCTGCCGGCCCAATAGACCGGCCGCGCCTCGATCCGGGTTGAAGCTCGCAGCGTTGTGCAGATGGGGAGCAACCTTGACGGTGGGCCTGCGTCACGCCCGTCCGGCTCAGGTGCGTCATCGGATGCCCGCTATTGCCGCGGGCGGGGCTTCTGTCGAGGGCAGATAATCGAGGCTGGACGTTCGGCGACCCGGATAGAGATGCATGTGACGCCTGGTCCGGCACACGGTGCTGCTTGTAAGACCCTCTCGGCCGGGCTTCCGTCGCCCTTGGACGGGACGCCGAGGCCGAGGTTTCGTCGCAATTGCTGCCAGGCCACTGGCTATCCCGAGACTCGGCAAGGTACAAAGCCTGACACAGGGCCACTGCGCAGATGCCGGATCCTGGCGCATGCCAGGCCTGCTCTCACCGGGCAGAAGCGCTGGCCAGCAGTGGCGCGATGGTCGCGATGTCGGTCAGCAGCGCGTCGCCGGAGAACCCGATGCTGTCCAGTGCGCGCTGCATGGCTGGCCGGTCCCGGCCGCCGCAGGCGTCGGTCACGACGACCGGGATCAGCCCAAGGTCGACCCCATGCCAGATGGTCGGCGCGATGCCGATCTCCAGGGCGACGCCGGCGATGGCGAAGGAACGGATGCCGAGATCCCGTAGCGCCATCTCCAGTGGCGTGCCAGCGAAGGCGGACATGGCGAGCTTGTCGAAGACGGCCTCATCGTCGCGGGGAGACAGGTCTGGAACGATCTGGAAGCCCGGAGTGTCGCGAAGGAACCATGATTCGACCTTCTCCGGATCGTCCACATGCTGCCAGGCCATCGCGGTCCGGATCTGCGCCGTGCCCATGAGCCCGGACGGCAAGGACATGTGCCTGGTGTAGAAGACGGGGTAGCCCCCGGACCGTGCCGCCGTGAGCACCTGAGAGACGCGCTCGACCGTCTCGGCTCCGTCCGGAAGCTGGCGCACCACACCGACCTGCATGTCGTAAACGACGAGGGCCATCGTGGCCGGGTCGCAGGCGTCCTCGACCGTCTCTGGGATGTCCTGGCCAAATCGCCGGCGCATCAGTCACCTCCGGGGGCTGGTTGATCAAACGCCTGCGCCCAGTCTGACCGCTTCGGCTACTCCCCGGCACCGTGGCGGCCATCAAAGACGCATACAGGCAGCTCCGACAGGCCGTGCGGCCAAGCCAGACGCCATGCCGGCCGACCGCTTCTGCCGCGAGCAGTCCAGTCAGGCAGTTGCCGGACGCAGCGGCGCGCTCGCTGTCACGAGACGATCTTTCCTCCGCTGACTTTGCCTGCCCGGGCGCGGTCGGGTGGAATGGCCGGGTGGATGCAGAGATCCGCCGGGAACTGCTCGCCAGGGGCGAGGAGGATCAGCGGGTCCGCCATCTCGTTTTCCCGCCGCCAGGACAGCACGTGGCAAGACTCCCCGACGAGGTCGCGCAGAATGGCGACGCGTGGATGAGGACAACACGCGCTGGCTCGGTGAGCTCCTGGCCAGCAGCGGTGGCCAGGCCAGACGCTGGCCGGCCGAGACGGCGCCCAGGCGGCGTGGCTGCTGCACGCCGACCGGGATCCCGCGCAGCAGCGCGCATTCCTGGAGGCGCTGCGCGGCGCAGTCTCGGCGAGGGAGGCATCCCCGCGCACCTGGCCTACCTGGAGGACAGGATACGGGTCAACGCCGGGCAGCCCCAGCTGCATGGCACCCAGTTCACCGCCGCGGGCGGGAAGTTCGAGCCGCACCGATCGAGGATCCGGCACGACTTGACGAACGCCGCGCCCAGGCCGGGCTCGAACCATTCGCTGCCTACGAAGCCCGGATGCGCGCCGAGCCCTGATACATACCGACCCAACCGCAGCGTGCGCGAGAACGCACGCATCTGCATATGGCGCGTCAGGTCAAGCATGATGTAGCCGCCCGGCGGCCGTGGTGCTGGACCGACAAGCACCTCGGCCAGCGACCGACCGTGACCTCTGGCAGGTCGCTCGCACTGGACCGGTCCGAGGTCGGCCTCGGGCTACGTTGATCGACAGCATAACGCTGAGTGACGGGGAAGGTCAGGGAGAACAGTCGCCGAGCCGCCGATCTGCATCGTCATGGGTCATGATCGGTTAGCGCGCGACCGTGGGCATAACGGGTCATCTTGTTGCGGTCACGCACACCATCGGCACAGTTCGCCGGCGTGCCCGAGTCGGCGTTATCCGTTCCTGCTTGCCTGCACCAGCGGGCCGATGGCCGCTGTCCGCTGGCCTCACGTTTCTGGGCAATGGCCAGCCTCCAGCGCCTCCAAGGTCTTACCTAATACTGCGAGCGCCGCCGCTTATGATGAGGGCGAGGGTGCGCAGTGCCATCAGAGGATGTGTCCGAGTTCGGTGGCTGGCCCCGGCCACCGCGGTGGGTGTGGGCGGTCGCCGGAGTTGCCGCGGTGGCGGTGCTGGCCGGCGTGGTAGTCGCCCGCACCGGGCCGCACCACGCCGCCGTTTCCTCGCCGTCAAGGCCGGCGACCGCCGCATCGCCGGTTCCCGGGTCGCGCACACCGGCGGGGTCTGCGGCCCGGTGGCCTTCGGCCGCGGGGGCGTGCGGCTCGCCCGTCGACCTGCCGCAGATCCACCTGGCCCGGCGGCACGCCCATGTTCACGCGAGGGTGCTGGTCGGTGGCACAGGGCTGCGGCGGGTCACCCTCGGCGGCGCCGTCTCCGGGCCGCTGCCGGGGCTGCCAGAGCACGGCTGGCTGGTCACCAGCCTGGTCGCCGGGCCGGGTGCCGCCTACGCCTTCGACGTGCCCTGCTTTAGTTCCAGCGCATCGGTGAGGGTCTACCGGATCGTGGCTGGCGCCGCCCACCGGCTCAGCGTCACTGCGGACGCCTTGCTCGGCGGCCCCCACCATGCGTGGGCGGTGACCTACCTGCCACGTGCCGTGGTCACCCAGGTGCTCACTCCCAGGGGCCGGGCGGTCGCGGTCAGATCGCACACCGACCCGGTCGCTGACACGGCGGCTGGCCTGGTGGTGGTGGCCTACCACCCACCGGCGGGCCGGCGGCACACCGTCGAACTCGTCGACCCGAATACCGGCGCGGTGCTGCGCCGCCTCGGCGAGGGCTTTCCGATGGGCGCCGCCGGCCACGTCCTGCTGGTGAGCCTGCACGGTTGTGCCGCGCCGCCGGCCCACGGCACCTGCACCCTGGAAAGCGTCAACCTGAACACGGGGCGGCCGGCAACCCCGGTCGAGTTGCCGGCCGGGCGGGTCCCGGTCTGGGGTGACGTGCCCAGCCCCGTGTTCAGCCCCGACGGCACGCTGGCCGCCTTCCAGCTCGCCCGGGCCAGGCCGGATCCCCGCTTCGCTGCGGCCGCTCCGGGCCCGCCCTCCGACGTGGCGGTCCTGCACCTGCGCACCGGCCGGCTTGACATTGTGCCGGGCCTTGAGCTGCCGCCCCGGACCTGGGCCGGGCTGGCGTTCGACGCCACCGGGAGATGGTTGCTGGCGACGGTGAGCGAGGGAGACCGCGGCGAGCTGCTGGCCTGGCGGCCAGGCATGCCCGGTCCCGCTCTGGTGACCAGCCTGCCGGGGCCGCTCGCGGAGGCACCGCCACTGCTTCCGGCGACGACCTGGTGGCGCACCGGCTAGCGCGGCCGGTTCCGGAGCGGCAAGGCACCGAGCGTGGCTCCAGCCGGGACCCAGGCATGCCTGATTCTCGGCATGCCTTCCGCGAGCACCAAGCCCACATCCGGGCCGACAGCGACAGGCCCTGCTCCTGAGCCTGTCGCACCCATCTCCTCCGCCGCCCGCTCCTCAGCGGCCGGCTCCCTCTTGCTCTTTTGGTCACGTCGTCCAGCGTCGCGGTCATCACGGCACCTCCCCCGCCGGGCCATCAAGCCGGCCTGATCGGGCCGGAACACCGTTGGATCCGCAGTCCAGTAACGCGCCCGAATGGTTGATATGAGCGCAGCCAACGATCCAGCACCCGGCTGATTGACCAGCGCGTATTCGGCGATCTGTCGCCGGCACGAGCCTCCGGGCAGCATGGGCCGGGCTCACTCTGCGTAGCAGCCAGCCGCAGGCACCCGGCGACCGCCGCCCTGCGGATCCTGTGGCCACGGCAGGCTCGCAGCGGATGACTGGTGACCTTGCGCGCTCCATGAGACCGGCTCGGTGAGCGACTCCCCGCCAGGGCGTGTTGTCGCGGGCAGTCTGCCATGTGCCGTCGCCCGACGGTGCCCGGCAGCTTTGTCACCGGGCGGAATGACCTGTCCCGTGCCCGCATGCCCGGCCTGGCAAGGGAGCGCCGCGCCGTCATCTCCAAGGTGACAGGCTGGGCACGGGCACGGCGCGCCCCGGCCGTGGCGGC
>WNFB01006542.1_pt1 | contig 10455 bp, 8 predicted proteins | sample 5400501 | NCBI WGS metagenome assembly WNFB01 (sample SAMN13153341, study PRJNA577476) | soil metagenome | isolation source: 200 cm saprolite under Douglas fir tree site 2 hole 1 | place: USA:California | collected 2015-04-18 | reverse complement strand
CTTCATAGATGCCGCGCAGATTAAATTCCCAGTTGCCCGGGAAGATCGCACCCTTGATCGGAATGCGGTCGCCCACTTTCCAGCCAAACCGTTTGGCGGTGCCGTTCCCTACGATGGCCGCCTGCCGGTCATCGACGAACGCTTTCCACTGATCGTCGGGAACGTCGAACTCCGGGTACATCTGCCTCCAGGTGTTCACGTCCACGGCAAATTGCGGAAAGAAGTTCCTCTCATCCTGATAAATGCCCCCGAACCATGTCGCGAAGGTGATTTCCTTGACCCCGGGAATCGCGGCGATGCGATCCCGATAGGAGAAGGGCAACGGTTGGATGAAGGTGATCCGGTTCATGACGATGAGCCGATCGGCGCCCGCCACCGCCACGCCTTGATTGAATGCGACCCGGATCACCACCAGCAGTCCGAAGAGGAACATAGCGACCGCGAAAGAGCCGATAGTCAGCGTGGTGCGGATCTTTTTCCGAAAGAGACTTACCCGCAGCAGTCGAAAGTATTTCACGCGCGCTCTCCGGCCGTCTGCGCTTCGATGAGCACGCCTTTATTGAGGTGCAGCAGATAGGCAGCACGCTCGGCCGCGACGGGATCATGCGTTACCAGCAGCAGCGTCTTGCCGTGCTGCTTCACAAGTTGATCCAGTAGGTCGAGCACCTCATTCGCGCTGCGACGGTCGAGGTCGCCGGTCGGCTCGTCGCACAGCAGAAAGGTTGGATCAGTGACGATGGCCCGCGCGATGGAGACGCGCTGCTCCTGTCCACCCGAAAGCTGCCGGGGATAGTGGCGCATCCGGTCCGCTAGACCCACCAGCGTGAGCGCAGCTTCCACATGTTTCCGGCGCTCGGACTTGCTCAGGCTAGTGAGCAGCAGCGGCAGCTCCACGTTCTGGAACGCCGTGGGCACGGGAATAAGATTAAACGTTTGAAAAACGAAGCCGACATGCCGCGCGCGCCATGCCGTGAGCTTGCCGCCGGACATGCTGGATATCTCGTCGCCGGCCACTCGGATACTGCCCTTCGACGGGACGTCGAGCCCGCCGAGCAAATTCAGGAGAGTCGTCTTTCCCGAGCCGCTGGGCCCCATGAAGACCACGAAGTCACCTGAATCCACGTCGAGGTTGAGCCCTTCCAAGACGTGGATGTCTTCGCTACCGCGGCGGAAGGTCTTGCCGAGGTTTCGGGCCGAGATCAAGCTATTGCCGTTGCCGCGCCCATCCACTCTCACCATGTTGCAATCCTCATTGCTTTCGATCGACCTGCTGTCCGTCCTGGAGATTTTCCGGCCCTTTCACGACGACCAAATCGCCTGGTGCAACCCCCGAAAGTACCTCGACGTTGGTGTCGCGCGCTGCGCCGGTGCGGACGGCGCGCCGTTCGATAGCACGGTCGTGATAAATGAAGACCGCCGTCTGCCCATTCGTTGTGCGCACGGCTTGCTGCGGAACCAATGCAACCGGCGCACCGGGCGCCTGCGTGGCCGCCCCAGGCTTCCGCTCCCTAACAGGCTCTTCGGCCAAGAACGCCACTTTGACGCCCAGATCCGGCAGAATGCGCGGATCCAAATGCACAAACTTGATACGAACCTTGACGGTTCCCTTTTCGCGGTTCGCTGTGGGGATGATCGCATGCACGACGGCCGGAATCTGCCACTCGGGGTAAGCATCTAACGTAGCCGTCACGCGCTGGCCGGGCTTGACGCGCGCAATGTAGTTTTCATTGACGTCGACCTCAATCTCGTTTGAAGACATATCCACGATGGTGGCGATGCCCGTGCGTGTGAATCCCCCGCCGGCCGAAATCGGCGAGACCATCTCACCGGGCTGAGCGTCCTTGGAAACCACGATTCCGTCGTAGGGTGATCGCACCTGGCAGTTGTCGATGTTCTGCTGGTCAATGGCGATCTTAGCGTCCGCGGCTTGCACTTGATTTTTCAATTGGGCGATTTGGGCCTTCAACCGATCCACCAATGATTGCGCGGTATCGAGCGCCTGGGGAGTCGAAATGCGCGCCTCCACGAGCTTGCTGGTGCGCGCCAATTCTCGTTCGGCGTTGCCGAGCTGCACCTCGAAATCAGCAGTCGCCGCAGCGGTGGCATCTCGTCCCGCCTTGGTAGAAGCCATGGACACCTGGTAGTCCGAATCGTCCAGCGTGGCCAAGACCTGCCCTTGGGTGACATGCATGCCTTCTTCTATATAGACGTGCGTAACTTTGCCGGTGATCTTTGCGGCCACCGTGGCCCGGCGTTGCGGCGTAACGTAGCCGGAGGCATTGAGCAGGGCGCTAACTGGTGCGCTACGGGGTGCCACCGCCGCGGCCACTTCCACCTCAGGCTTACGGCTGCGCAGGGCAGACGCTGCTCCCAGCATGATCACAACGACGGTGATGATCGCGATGATGGTTGCAATCCACCTGCCGACCGGGCGGCCCTGCCGCTTGCGATCGTCAATCCGCAGATCGGAAAGATCTGGCACCTGGGTTCTCGGCCCCGTATTTCCCATGGAATCTTTCTTTTAGAACTCTAGCTTGGACATCGTATGCTTCTCCTGCCCTGGACGCAACGAATTAGCTACCAGAGCAGGTCCTGGCGAGATCAGCGGGGTTCCGATGGCTCGTTTTTGCCTGCCTGACGAGGCCCGCCTGCTGCCGCGTAATCTATTTCTGAGACACTCCTCCGACCCGCCTTCCTCGGCCTCCGGCCTCCCAACTCCCAACACGCTTCAGGGCGGATTGTCGTCCACTCCGAAGTTGAGGTCCTGAACGGAGAGGGGTTTCGAGGAGAGTGTCTCCGAAAGCTTCTGCGTCCAAACTCACCCACTACCCAAACCTGTCGAGTGTTGCCTATTTGCTTCCCGAGGCGCACCCCGGAAGTTGTCGCGGCGCAGCGTCTATGGCAAATTCAGTGCGTGATCCCTATTGCCGTGTTCCTGTTTGGGCTGGCGATCGGCAGCTTTTTGAACGTCTGCATCTTGCGGATTCCTGCGGACAAATCCATCGTCCTACCGGCCTCGAGTTGCCCGAAATGCGGAAAAGCGATTGCGCCCTACGATAACCTCCCCGTCGTGAGTTGGCTGCTTCTCGGCGGCAAATGCCGTAGTTGCAAAGCGAGAATCTCCGCCATGTATCCCATGGTCGAGCTTCTAACCGGGCTGCTGTTTCTGGCCTGCTATTTCGCCTTCGGGCTTCGCCTGGACGCGCTGAAGTGGGCTCTGTTTGCGGCCCTGCTTGTGGTGCTGACCATCACGGACCTGCGCGAGCGAATTCTTCCCAACGAAGTGAATTTCTTCGGTCTGGGCCTGGGCCTCCTCCTCAGCTTCTTCACCCCGCCCATTGACGGGACGGCGCAATGGATCGCCAACCGCTCCTTCGACTTCCCTCCCCCGCAACCCGTGCTTTCCTTCGTCGATGCGCTGGTGGGGGCCGTGGTCGGGAGCGGAATGCTTTGGCTAGTGGCGGAGGGCTATTTCCGTCTTCGCGGGCGAGAAGGGATGGGCCTGGGCGATGTGAAAATGATGGCGGCAGTGGGCGCGTTCCTCGGATTGAAGCGGACGCTCATGACGGTTTTGGCGGGCTCCCTGTTGGGCAGCGTAATCGGGATCGGGTTGATCGCTGTCCTCAAAAAGGGCCGCGACTACGAATTGCCGTTCGGCACATTTCTGGGAGCGGGCGCGTTGCTAGTCTTATTTTTCGGCACTCCGGCGCTGCAGTGGTATCAATCTCTGATCGGGGTGAAATGAGCCGTGGCTGCAGAGATCTTAGCCGCGCTACCCAAGCCCGTTACCGACACTCTCTGGCTGCTGTCCGGAGCCCTATTCGTACTCATGCTCGTGGGAGCGTTCGCCGCTATGCTGGCCGCGCGGCGCCTCTTCCGCAGCCAGCGCGGAAACAATCAAGCATCATCCCCTGCCCCCAAGCCGCGCAGCGACAATCCCGCCGCGTTCATGACCGCCTCGATGCAGGCCGTCATTCAGAAGCTGCGCGAGCAAGAGAAGGAACTCGAAGCCCTGCATCGCGCCGAACGCGAACGAGCACAGCAGACCGAACGCCTTAGCGAGGCTGTTACGCGAAATATGCCCGCCGGGCTGCTCCTGGTGAACTCGGCTGGATTGATCACCAGCGCCAATCCGGCCGCGGAAGCCGCCCTCGGCGTCAAGTCGCTCGCTTACCGCCGCTACGCCGAGGTGCTTGGCGAGGATTCCCGCCTCACGCACCTCATCGCTGGATGCCTCGAGCAAGGACGAACATTCCGCCGCGAAGAGGTCGAGTATCTCACCCCCACGCACGATCTGCGCCAGTTGGGCGTCACCATTTCGCCGATCTTGCGCAGCGCCACCGAAGTAACCGGCGCCATCTGCCTGCTCAGCGACCTCACGGAGCTGGCCGCGCTGCAAAAGCAGATTCATGTGAAGGAGAACCTCGCGGCGTTAGGGGAGCTTTCCGCTGGTATCGCTCACGAGTTCAAAAACGCGCTGGCGACCATTTCCGGTTACGCGCAGATGATCCGCAGCGAGGCGGCGCGCGGGACAGAATTACACGACCACAGCGACAGGATTCTCGAGCAGACGCGCGCGTTGACCCATGTGGTGACCGAATTTTTGAAATTCGCCCGCCCCCTGGACTTGGCCCATGAGCAAGTGCCCTTGCGTCCGATGATGGACAGAGTCGTGGCGGATATCGCGGAAGCTGTCCCGGGAGTCCCGATCACAGCCGAAGGCCATTTTGGAGAAGTGTCCGGCGATGATGGCCTGCTTCGCCAGGCCATCCTGAACCTGGCGCGGAATGCCGCCGAGGCGGTCGCCGAAATTCCCGGCGGCGGACGTGTGATTATTTCCGGGGAGATCGAGGAGAGCGGCAGCATGCCGGGCCAGAGAATTTCCGTGGCGGACAACGGGCCGGGAATCGCCCCCGAGGTCCTCTCCAAAATCTTTGTTCCGTTCTATACCACTAAGGCCAATGGCACGGGGCTGGGCCTAGCCGTCGTGCAGAAGATTATCGTCCAGCATGGTGGTACTATTGAAGTGCGGAACCAACCGCAAGGTGGCGCTGAGTTTATCGTTTGGCTACCATTTGTGCGGGACCCGATCCAGGCAGTTGATTCGGCATCCGCCAGCATCTAAAATAGATATGAGCATTTCCCGCCCCAATCCCCCAGTGAGGGGGCCGATGACCATGAGACTAAAAAACATATTTTTAGCAGCGGTCGCAATGGCTGCGGTCCTTCTGCCCTGGAGCCTGCGAGCCCAACACCAGCAGAGTGTTGCTGACGCGGCGCGCAGAGCCCAAGCAGAAAAGAAAGAGCCCACGAAGGCTGTCCGGGTGTTCACCAACGATGATATCGATTCCGTAAAAGGAACAATTTCTGTCGTGGGAGCCGAACCCGCTCCGCCAGCAGATCAAGCTGCGGCTGCTGCCGACAAGAACAAGGCGGCTGTGGCGCCAAAGCCCGCCCCTGCGAAGGACGAGGCTTACTGGCGGAAAGTGTTTGGCGATGCGCGCAAGAAACAGGCCGACGACGCGCACGAACTCGACATTCTCCAGCGGGAATACAATTTGAAGCAGCAGCAATACTACAGCGACCCCAACACGGCGATGAAAGAACAGTACAACCGCTCGGACCTCACCGACACAAAAAAGCAGATTGACGACAAGACCCAGTTGGTCGCGCAGGATAAACAGGCCATCGAAGACCTGCTGGACCAGCTCCGTCAGGCGGGCGGCGATCCCGGCTGGGCCACAGAACAAAAGTAGCCTCGTGGGGGATTTGCAGCCATTTTCTTGATTCCCTTCTCTGCGCAGACCCGATAGCGGACACCGCACACGGCCGGGTGTCCCCGCACGCAGACCCTCGAAATCGTGGTAGAACCAATCAGATGGAACCCCTTCTCCTCGTTGAGGACAAGCCGGAACTCCGGGCGATGCTGCGGAAGGCTCTCGAGCGCGCCGGGTACAAGGTGGATGAGGCTCCCGACGGCTCGGCAGCAGTCGCTAAGGTTCGCACACGGCGCTACCTGTTGGTTCTCACCGACTTGAAACTCCCCGGCTGCTCCGGCCTCGATGTCCTTCGAGAAAGCCAGGATGCCGATCCGACCATTCCCGTTATTCTGATCACGGCCTACGGTTCCGTAGAAGAAGCCGTGACGGCCATGAAAGAGGGCGCCTTCGACTTTATCCAGAAACCGGTGGACCTGGACCACCTGAGACTTCTGGTCGAGCGCGCGGCTCAACAGCAGGAACTCCTCCGCGAAAATTTGCTTTTGCGCGAGGAGTACACCGAGCGATATGGGTTCCCGCGAATCGTCGCCGAGCATCGGACGATGCAGGAAGTCACGCAGCAGGCGCAGCGCGTCGCCGCTACCGATTCCACCGTGCTTCTGCTCGGGCAGAGCGGAACCGGCAAGGAGCTTTTTGCCCGCGCCATCCACCATCTCTCGCCCCGCCGCCAGCATCCCTTCGTGGCGCTGAATTGCGCGGCCATTCCCGAAGGGCTGGTGGAAAACGAGCTCTTCGGCCATGAGCGCGGCGCCTATACCGGCGCGGGCTCCCGCAAAGTCGGAAAATTGGAGCTGGCGAACTACGGAACGATCTTCCTGGATGAAATCGGTGAACTGCCTCTGGCCACCCAGGCGAAACTCCTGCGCGTGCTCGAAGAGCGAAGCTTTGACCGCGTCGGCGGGACGCAAGCGGTCGAAATTGACGTGCGCATTTTGGCCGCGACCAACAAAGACCTGCGCGTCGCTGTAGCGGAAAAGTCCTTCCGCGAAGACCTCTATTTCCGCATCGCGGCTGTCCCAATTACCATTCCCCCGCTCAGCGAAAGGGGCGAGGACGTCCTGCTGCTGGCGGAGCATTTCCTAGAGGGTTTTCGGCGCGAATTCCGCAAACCACACCTCAAGTTCTCCAGCGCCTCCAAATCGTCGTTGCTGGCCTACTCCTGGCCAGGGAATGTCCGCGAACTGCAGAACACGGTCGAGCGCGCCGCCATCCTTTCGGATGGCGATGAGATTGATGTCGCAGAGCTGCAGCTTCCTGCTCCGCGCCCACCGGCGGGGCAAATCCCCGAGGAAATGCTGGACCCAAATTTCGACTGGGGTGGCACGCTGCAGGAGGTCTCCGCGCGGGCGCTCGAGCACGTCGAGCGCTTCAAAATTGAAGGCGCACTCAAGTCCGCGAAGTGGAATAAGACCCGCGCGGCCGAGCAACTCGGCGTGTCCTACAAAACGCTCCTGAATAAAATCCGCATCCTCGGCCTCGAAAACTGACGAACGCTCCTGCCGATTCATAGCGAATTCCCCGCCAACACGAGTCCCACGCTAACTGAATCGCCCCCCAACATACCGCGCGCCGGATGGTGCGCATCCACGGCGGGCGAAGAATCTCTCTTAGGCTTTCGTTTTGTATCAGGAGGGATTCTTTGCTTCAGCGCGAGCCTTCAGCGCGAGCGCTTAGAAGGATGACAAAAGGACTTTTTCTGCAAACTGTTCAGCCGTACCGTAAACCGCACAACGTCAGTGAGGTGTCGCACCTCCGGTGCTCGAAATTCCTAGGGCTGCCGTTCCCAGCCCTTCCGGGCTGGGCTAGCTACTGGCGCGCCTCCGGCGCTCTGGCTCTGGCGCGGTCGATTCGGGATCAGCGAATGGACACGGCCGACTGGGGATCTGCGAGTGCTACCTCGTGCCTGGTGATGGGAAACACGTCGTTGCGAGTGGGTGATTTGTGATTCGGAACGCAGCGCCGGAGGCGCGGAAGACCTTAGCCCAGCCCGGGAGGGCTGGGTACCCGGCAGATCCCATCGCCCAGCGCCGTAGGTGCGGCAGATACGCCTGACTGCTGAAGCTACGACCTACATGGATTCTCCTGTTCTCACACAGACTCTAGAGTGGGGCCATGGCCCAAGGGGCTTTGAGGAAAGCTAGTCCGGGGCTTCACCAGCGTAGTCAAAGTGTGAGAATTCGGCGTACTGGCCGGAGTGATCGTAATTCAGTAGGCTGAATTCCGTCTTCAGACGCATCACCTTCGAACGCCCCAGCGTGAGGCGCTTGGAGGTGAACCCCGTCGGCTTGTCGAGATAGATTTCCTCAGGCGAGCCGCTGACGGGATTGAGTATGGGGCCCAACTCAACTTCGTAGACGCCCCCGATCCGCACGCGGCTGTCGAGGCCACTGGATACAATCTGAAAAGAGGTAAATTGAGGGCCAAGGTGTTTGGACGTGACAGCGCAAAAGATCACCCATGGCCCTCCCGAATTCCCCTGCGAAAGTTTCGTGAGCGCCGCTCGCTGCGCCGGATTGGCCTTCTCATCGATCAACGTGAGCCCCGTGACATTACCCTTGTGCAGTGCTGCCGGCGAGTGCGCGAGCCAGGACATCGAAAGCCCCGCCAGCGGAACGTCTCCAAAGCGGCCTTCGGTGAAATGCCACACGTAGCCGCCCTCGCACCAGCCCTTGGTCGGCGGCGCGTCAAAGCTGCACGGACAACCCCAATCACAACTGCACGCCCCGATCAGAACGCCTTTCGCATTCCATTTCGTTATCATCAGAATCCGCCCCCGAACGGGTCTTTATTTTGCATCGAATGAATCCGAATTGCCAAGAGGCGCGGCTCATTTCCCATGGTGCCTATATCCAGTGTGGAGCGTGACGATCCCTCCGGTCCAGCGTTCGAACCCGGCATCCTCGAAGCCTGCGCGTTCAAAGTACATGTTCAGCTCCTCCGGCGAGGGGAACTTGCTCACGGATGTGGGAAGGTAGGCATAGGCCGCCGCGTCCCCCGAGATGATCCCCCCCAGCCGAGGCAGGATGCGCCGGAAATAAAACCGGTAGGCGGCACCGAATACCCTGCCTGGCGGCTCCGCGAATTCGAGGATCCCGACCGCGCCACCGGGCTTCAGTACCCGCAGAAATTCGCGCAAGCCCTGTTGGTAATTGGCGAGATTGCGAAATCCGAACGCGCACGAGACAAGATCAAAGCTGCCCTCTGGGAAGGGCAATCGGAGCGCGTCGGCCTCGACAAATTCAACGGCCGCCCCAAGCGCGGCTGCCTTTGCACGGGCGCGAACGAGCATCTCAGGCGCAAAATCTGAACCGACAATCGCCGCGCCCTTCGGCGCTTCTTTGCGGAACGCGAAGGCCAGGTCGCCAGTCCCGCAACACAGATCGAGGACCTGCGCACGCGGCTCGTGAAGGATGTGGCTGAACTTTTTGGCGACTCGCCGCCTCCAGCGCTTGTCGAAATCCAGTGACAGAAGGTGATTCAGCAGGTCATACCGCGGAGCGATGCGGCCAAACATTTCACGGACATGCGCTGCCGCCTCCGCTTCGTCCCGCGCGCCTTCGGGGCGCGTGCCGGGAAGCCCGCGTTGGGACGCCGCCGTCATCGCCCGATGAGGGAGGAAGCGCAATCGCGAAGAACTCGCGTCACGACCCGCGGGTCCGCCTCGACCCCGCGGCGCACTTTGCCAATCCGCTCGGGCAGCACGAAGCGCACGCGTCCGCCCCGCGTCTTCTTATCGAACCGCATCACCGCCATCATCCGAGCGGGAGAAACATTCGGCCAGGAGGGCAAACGGCCAACGCTTGCCACTAGCTTTGCGAGTCGCTTTGCGTCACGCTCCGAAAACATCCCCAGTGATACCGCCAGATGAGCAGCCGCGATCATCCCCAAGCCCACCGCTTCGCCATGAAGGTACCGGCGATAACGCGTAACCGTTTCCAGGGCGTGCGCAAATGTATGTCCGAAGTTCAGAATTTCGCGCAGGCCGGACTCATGCTCATCCCGAGACACCACACGCGCTTTCTGTTTTGCCGAACGCTCGATGATAAAGTCCAGTGCAGACTCGTCGCGGCGCAACAGCTTGCCCATTCCCTGCTCCAAAAAACGGAACAAACCAGGGTCACCAATCACTCCGTATTTGATGACTTCGTAGAGACCTGATCGAAACTCGCGCGGCCGAAGAGTCCGCAGCAATTCTGGATCGGACACGACGAGACGCGGAGGGTAGAACGCGCCGACGAGGTTCTTTCCCTCCGGCAAATTCACGCCGGTCTTGCCGCCGATGGCGCTGTCCACTTGGGCAACCAGCGTGCTCGGGACATGCACTAGGCCGATGCCCCGGGCGTAGCTGGCGGCTACAAAGCCGGCGACATCTCCCACCACCCCTCCTCCGACCGCTACGAGTGTCGCGCGGCGGTCGGCGCCGGCACGCGCCAGTCGCCGGCAAAGCTGTTCGACCGTCGAGAGATTCTTTGCGGCCTCGTGGTCGTCGAAAAGGATCGTGGCCTTAGAGATGCCCTTGAATGCCTTCTCGATGCGGGCGCCCCAATGACGCCAGACACGTGGAGAGGAAACCAGGAAGACTGTGCCTTTGCGACCGAGCTTCGCCAAGGTGCTAGCCGCCTGTGCCCTAGTACCACGGCCGCACACGATTTCGTAGGAGCCGCTTGCAGACCGA
>WNFB01006540.1_pt1 | contig 10455 bp, 11 predicted proteins | sample 5400501 | NCBI WGS metagenome assembly WNFB01 (sample SAMN13153341, study PRJNA577476) | soil metagenome | isolation source: 200 cm saprolite under Douglas fir tree site 2 hole 1 | place: USA:California | collected 2015-04-18 | reverse complement strand
TTCCTGTCAAGGAACCCAACGAATATGCCTGTATTGTGCTCAAAAGCTTGTTCTGCACTAGTGGTTGGTCCCTCTTTCTTTCTGTCCAGTTGTCCGTACAAAATTTCCCAACAGAGTCATAAATCGGGCCCTACGGGGGTGCCGCGTCTGTTCACACGACCCCTGTTATTTCGTTACAGTTCATAATCGGGGACCTGCTGTAGACCCCCGATTTATCGTGGGGTCTTAGATATAGAGGTGATGATGGCCCGCTACTTATTGTTCGGTCATTTGACGATTGATGATACCGTTCTGCCGGATGGACGTACCGCTATGGGTATGGTGGGTGGCAATGTTCTGTATGCCGCCATAGGGACTCATGTATGGACCGACGATCTAGCAATAATTGCGCGACCTGGCCAGGGTTACCCGCCAGGCCTTATCGATGAGCTGGCGACCTGCGGTTACCGGGTCGATGGACTCATCCCCTGTGAAAGCCAGCGCATCCGGCAGTGGCAGCTTTATGACGATGAAGGCGGACGCCACTACGTGCCCCTCGCTTCCTCTGGCAGCTACGCCGAGCTGACCCCGCGAGTTGAGGAAATTCCGCCAACCGTTACTCCTGGAGCCATAGGCTGCCACATTGCCCCTCTACCTCTCGAGTTCCAGGTGCCGCTGGTGCGGTGGGCTAAGAACAAGGGGCTTCGGATTATGTTAGATCCGCATCACGAGAGTATTAATAGTACTGCTCATCTGTGGCAGAGCATTTTACCGGCAGTCGATGTATTCTGCCCAAGTCGGGAGGAGGCAATAAGCCTCTTAGAAGGCTGGAACGGAGCGGAAGCAGCGGCTCGATCGTTAGCAGACTGGGGGGCAGCTGTTGTCTGCCTGAAGCTGGGGGCTGATGGAGTGTTCGTGTATCGTGCTGCGGACCAGGCGAGCTGGCTCGTTCCCACACTGGTCGAGCGTCCAATTGACATTACTGGCTGTGGCGATGCGTTCTGTGGTGGGTTCCTGGTCGGCTGGTGTGAAAAGGATGACTTGCAAGTGGCAGCGTGGTATGGCACTGTCTCTGCATCCTTTGTGGCTGCCGACTTCGGGGGACGTCATGCTTTCCAGATAGATCGTGGTGAGGCAACGCGTCGTCTCCCACGATAAATCGGGGAGCTACTATGCTAACAACAACAGAGGTAAGAGTATGACACAGTCACTTGACTGGATGAGGCAGCGTCCCCTGATCGGTGTGGTAGGCTTTCCAGCGCTCCCCGGCGCCATCGACTATAGAGGCACATCCCGCGAGGAATTCATACAACGGGCGATTGCTGACGCTCAAGCCTACGCCCAGGCTGGATTTGATGCACTGATGATTCAGAATGTTGGTGATCTGCCTGTTGCTGCCCAGGTTGGACCTGAGACCGTGGCGTGGCTCAGCGCTTTGGGCTCGGCGATCCGGTCCGCAGTTGCTCTCCCCCTCGGAGTATGTGTATTGAAAAATGATGGGTGCGCTGCGCTGGCTATTGCTCAAGCCATCGGTGCCGTCTTCGTGCGAGTCAAAGTCTGGGTTGGGGCTATGGTTGGGGCAGAAGGTATCGTGCAAGGCTGTGCCCGCGAGGTGTTGCACTACCGGCGTGCCATCGGAGCCGAAGAGATCGCAGTATTTGCTGATGTCCATGACCGGACAGGCGTGCCACTGGCCGGTATGACACTCGAAGAGACGGCCCACGAGGCTGTCTGGTTCGGGAAGGCAGACGGGCTTGTGATTACGGGACGAAACGAAGTGGAAACGTTGGAGTGGTTGCAGCGGGTTAAGAGGGCGGCACCTGACGTACCAATATGGGCAGGTGGCGGCGCTACTCCCAAGAATATTAGCAGACTCCTGGAGGTTGCGGATGGGGTCATTGTTGCGACTGCAGCCAAGGTCGGTGGTCAACTGCTCAATCCGGTAGACAGGCAAGCGGCAGAAGCTCTCAACTCTGCGGCAAATGGGAGACGGATACACCAGGGTATGATGGCGAAATCATAGGCCAGTTCATGGCAGTGTAACAGGGCAGAAGAAAAATAGATACACGGCTTTGCCTGAAGGAACATATCCTTCAGGCAAAGCCGTGTGCCCCTGGCCCGTATTCACAAATTCACGTGTTCCCCTGGCTGCAGCGGTCGGAACTGCGTACCATCGTTGATAAAGACTAAGCGCTGATCCTGAATATGCACGATCATATCAGGCTTGCCATCGCCATTCACGTCTCGAAACTCCGCAGTAACCGGCGTCAAATTCTGACCATCGCCAAACAGGGTAGGGCCATTATAGATGCGCGCATGCGTCGAATCTCCCCCCGGCAATTCGATGATCACTACATGCCGGTTGAGGTTGACAAAGATAAAGTGCGAGGGATTGCTCGGGCTATCGTTGTGGCCTACTACGGCATCAATCTGAAAGGTGCGCGGCCGGCCATATGTCACGTCATCCTGGTGTACCTGCCACCACGAACCGATGGTGCTTAACGCAACGACGAACGCCGCCATCACGAGCATACCCACGATAACCGCTATCAATGGAAAACGCCTGCTGTGACGCCACCCTTGAATCGAGGAAGGCGCAACGGCATTTGATAGCATGCCACTGTTCGTCTTAGGGCTGACAATAGAGCGCCTCGGCTGAACAAACGCACCTTTCAGTACGTTGGCGTCATCGAGCGTATCACGCTGCGGTGGTCGATCATATCTTCGCGCACTGGTATGAGGACGCGTTACATAGTACTCCTCTTCTTCCTCGAGGTCGTAGTCGGGATCCTGGGTCAACTTCTTTGCTTGCGTGGCCCCCATAGCGGTTACCTCCTTTACCTAGATAATGTGTTCTAAAAAGTGACTTCAACATTATATTCAGAACAGATGTTCTTGTCAATAGTAAACAGAGGAATTTTTAAAGTCCCCCGTTTTCCCTTTTTCTATTCACTCCCACCATGGGCCGGAGATAGTTTTTGCCTCAACTGAGAGAAAAGCCCTTGTGGTATTTATGCAACTTGCACAAAATAAGTTGTCATAATTTTTGATGGATTAGCTATATCATCGACGAGGTTGGATGCCTATACTTGGTATAGCGGACCACAAAGAAAAACTCCAGGCAGTGTCTATCCCGGTACCCGGCGATTCGGCAGCGGCACACATCGACTAAACATGGTGCTCGTATAGGCGAGATCCACGCTACCCGCGGCAGAATTGGTTCTCGCCTCCTTGCAGACATACTGTCTTGCTGTTCCTCTGCTAGCTGATATGCTACTATGACACCAGAAGATCAACAGACACTTTTGAAGGTCGCTCAATGGATAGTGACCCACAGGAATACACGTCGCACTATTCGACAGCTTGCAGAAACAGAAGAGAACTACTTGCTGCTCATTCGAGAACTCGACCGAGTTGAACGCCAATGTTTTCGGGCGCACACACTGCATGCAGAAGCGACGTTAACGTTAGTCGAGTGGCTTGAAATCTTGAACCTCTTTCACTGGCACTGCGCCTATTGTCACACCGGGCCCTTTCAGGTGATGAGCCATCGTATTCCATTGCTTCAAGCTGGCACAACGGCTGCGAATTGTGTTCCGGCTTGTTATCATTGTTATCGATCTCACGAGAAAGAGAACAAGCACGCAGATAGCTACTAAGGAGTAACTATTCAGGACTGCTCGCCGCCTGCGGCGGCTCACCCAGGGGATGGAGTGGGTGCGGGCGGTGCCGCCTGCACCCACTCCATCCCCTGGCGAACTGCCGTAGGCAGTGAGGAGTCAAGCAGAGGGGAGACCTGAATAGTTACACTAAGGAATAGTCTTGTGAAGCCTGGTTGAAGGGGGAATATACGGTCCAAAGTTGTTAGCTAGCTACATATTCATATTTCTCATCTGGATTTACAATGGATACAATTGTTCAGTTAGTTCGTTGATATTCATAGATAGTCATCTACGTACCAATTAATCAACCCGATGAGCGAGCAAGTTGTATAATAATGATAAGTTTCAGATCTATTTTGGAATATTGAGCGGCCGGTTATCACCGCACCATTCCTTCCTGACGCCTTTGGCAACGGAGGCAGAGAGAACTCGCACATCGCGTGACAGAGAAAGGAGAGAAATAGCAACTGACAGGAATCGAGCTTGACAGGTTTCTGCTTCACCAGGAGCAGGAATAAGGGAGTTCAAATGACAAGATGGATGATAAGAAGAAGAAGCCAAAAGAAATCGGAGCAGGTACACCCTGAGAGCTGGTCACGCTTTCGTCGCAGGCGACATGCCCGCCCGTTTGCCGGCTCTATCTTAATGATACTGGCAGGTATATTGATGCTTGTGGGGCCGGTGAGCCTGTTCCAGTTCGCGGCCATGGCAGGCAGTTTGTTATGGGCAGGTTTGCTGGTAGGAGGTTTGATGTTGGTGATGGGGCTGCTCGCAATGCTAGTGCCAGGGTATGCGCTGATGACCGGAGCGATTGGCTTTGTGCTCGCGCTTGTCTCACTGCTGACCGCAACGGTAGGCGGGTTTGGGATTGGCATGATTCTGGGTATCATTGGTAGCGCGCTGTGCGTCGCCTGGAAACCGGTGGTACAGCCTCTACGTACGGATGCCAGTTCTACTAATTCTACCAATTCCTCTGCTAGTTGACATGTGTCGCAAAAGGAGTTAGCGGCACGGTAATAATAGGATCATTACTTGAGAACGATGAAGTCTCGAAAGGTAGGAAAGCATGAATCAACAGGAAGGAAGACCTCGCAAGATCAGACTTATCCCATTATCTCGAATGGTAGAAAGGATGACGCAGCCCATGCCGGCAGCGTCTACCGACACAATCATCATTGGCCAGACCAATCGGAAGGTTTTCTGGTCAGTCGTCTTAGCTGGCATATTTTTAATGATCACAATGGTATTCGCGCTATCCAGCCAGCTTATCGCTCTGGCGGCGGTGGCACTGCCCTTTGACTTCACCATCACAGCTGACAGTATCGACGCGACCAACCTCAACCTGGTGCCGGGCCCGTCGCACGTCGACAAAAATATCCCGGTAGCGATTCTCACGACGATGGATGCGACGATTACCAACCAGGTCATCACCAGGAGCTTCACACTCTTTGGCCATACCGCCAGTGTGAAGATCACGGCAGGAAATCAGCCGGGCGCGCCTGTCAAGGTCACGGGCTTATTAACAGTGGATACGACGGGCCTGGATGCCGGTAATGCCGTGTTCACGAACCTGGTCCTCAGCACCGGCTCCGCCGGCGATACCTTCTCGCAAACGGCGGATCACCAGTTATTGACCAACGCAACCATTGAAGCGCCCTATCTGATGGCCCAGAGTATTACGCTGCCAAATTTGTCGCTGTCTCTTTCGATAAGCTAGGACCGTAGTATCACCAACCCTTCGGGAAAAGGGACAAAAGGGGGAAGTCCCACTCCCGGCAGGTGGCAGAGCCACCTGCCCCATTAGACTTTACCAGGTCTTTTGATTCTACACTTGTTCACCTGGCACGCGACTTTTTTCCAGGCAATGGGAAATAAAGAGCAACAAAGTGGGTCTCAGGTTTCTGAGGCCCGCGCCAGGGGGCTATTATCTCTTGAAGCTTTCTATCTCAAAAACATGCATGCTATCCAACGCGCACTCCCTATCCCCCGCGTCCAGACCTGATCCCCTGGAATATATGTTATGAGAGGGAAATAATAAATAAGGAGTGAATATCCAGTGCTCACTTCATGGAAATCGGCCACTACACTGGTAGCGATTATACTATTAATCTTATTTTCTATTTTCCTACCGGTCGTGGTGAATGCGCAAGGAACTGTTAGTGACACGAGGTTGTTTCCTATGGCGATGGGGGGCACGTTTATTTTAAAAGCGACGCGCATCGACACGACCAACGCGCGTCTACAAACACTGCCTGCTGATCCTAACCATGCCATTTTCCTTTTTGGCTCGGCAACGCTCCAGGGGCTGCAGATACTCGCGCCGGCCAGTGGCGGTACCACGCTGGAGCTCACGGCCTCTGGCTCGACGAGCGCAACGAATGTTGCCATAAAAACCCTGGTTGCATATGAGTTAGCAACGGCCAAAGCCAGTTTTGTGAATCAGGCGGATTTGCTGGTGTTGTTGACCGGGGGAACGGTCAGTCAGCTGTCGATGGTCAATGTTTCGCTAGTGATTGATACCTATCTCCAGAACGACAAGTTGACGATATCGGGGTTTCACCTTGCTTTTAGCGCGTCCTCGATAGCAATACCCGCCGCGCCGAACCTGACAATATCAGGCGTAGTGGGCACATTAACACCGAAAACCTGCCCCGCCACGCCTGGGCCTGCTAGCACGGCTACCCCCACGCCAAGGCCGACTTGCACTCCTACGGCCACGCCGAAGCCGGTGACACCTGGATCGAAGCCAAAGCCTGGATCGACACCAAAAGCCGATCCGACCGTTCCGGCTACTGCGACGCCTAGGCCATCACCCACATCGACTCCCATGTCATCACCCACAGCGACGCCGGCGCCGGCGACACCTACGCCGGCGTCGCAAGGGATGGTTGCGCCGGGTGTAGTGACATGATGAATAATGCCTCTCCAACCCGTGAAATAGCATGTGGTATGATGTACTACAAGACACGATCCAGCAGACGACAGCATCAGGGAGGGAGCGGGAGCAATGGCACAACGCAAATACCCGGTTATGAGTGTTGAGGACTACCTGATACTCAACAGGAACAGCAAAGACACACACACCCGCATAAATCCGCATCAGACCTAACCGCAAGGCTCCTGCATGTACAACGAACAACCCGAAGACAAAGTGGTACGAACCGAAAACCGCCGAGCCACTCCTAAAGCCATACGACTTGATAACTAGCCAACAAAGATAAGCCATGATACAATAGTCGCATTGCACCAAGACTATTGAAACGGGTATATACTGCTCATCATGCAAGATATTATCATCACGCTGGCGGAAGCTTTTTACGCACAGCACAAACAACTCTATATTGTAGGAGGGACGGTACGCGATGTGCTGCTGCATCGCGAGGAGTCCAACGACGCGGACATGGCAACCGATGCCAAGCCAGACGAAATCAAGCAGATCGTCGCGCCAACGCATCCTAATGCGGTTGTCCTTGTCGGTGAGCGTTTTGGGACGGTACGTCTCCTTTATCCCAATGTTGTTATCGAGATCACAACTTTCCGCAGCGAGCAATACAATCCCGAATCGCGCAAGCCCGAGGTGTGTTTCGGCACCGTGCTGGAAGACGACCTCTTGCGGCGTGACTTCACAATAAACGCGATGGCGCTCCATCCATTAACCTGGCAGATCATTGATCCTTTCGGAGGTCGACAAGACCTGGAAGCGCACTTAATACGTGCGGTGGGGAATGAACCTGATAAGCGCTTCAATGAGGACCCGTTACGCCTGCTTCGAGCTATACGTTTCGCTGCCCAACTCGATTTCACTATAGAACCCGAAACGCGGCGTTCGATCATACGCCAGGCATCGAAACTGCAAAAGATTTCGCGCGAGCGTATCCGGGATGAGATGAACAAACTGCTTCTTTCAGCGCATCCAGCTAAAGGTCTTGATCTGCTGGTTGAGTTGGGTTTAATGGAGTGGATTGTGCCCGAGGTGCTGGCGTTGCGCGGTGTGAGCCAGCAACCACAGCGCGCGATCCACACGAAAGATGTGTACTCGCACGTGCTACGCGTGGTTGAACGTTCGTCGCCCCGGCTGGTTTGCCGTTGGAGTGCGCTGCTGCACGATATAGCGAAGCCCCGCACGCGCGTGGTGAAAGACGGGGAAGTACACTTTTATGGTCACGAGGACATTGGGGCCTACATGGCACACGATATCCTGAAGCGGTTACACTTTGACCGGGACTTCATTGAGAGTGTGTCGAAGATTGTACGCTTGCATATGCGGGCTAATGCCTATTCACCGGACTGGACAGATGGGGCTGTGCGGCGGCTGATGCTGGATAGCGGAGATGATCTGCCCGATTTACTCGACCTGTCGCGTGCAGATATCACAAGTTATCGAACAGATAAGGTGTCGCGCGCTGAGGCGCGTGTAACAGAACTTGCTGAACGCTGTCAACGCTTGAAGGAAGAGGCGGAGCGTGTGCCGCTGAGAAGTCCTCTGGATGGCAGAGAACTGATGGCCATGTTTGGGCGCGGCCCAGGGCCGTGGTTACGGCCGATCAAGGAACACCTGCTAGGACTGGTTATAGACGGGGTGCTGGCTCCCGATGATAAAGAGGAGGCAGCAAAAATTGCGCGGGCCATGATAGAAAAGGAAGAATACTACCCAAGCAAAGGATAGAACGATGACAAAGGCAAATAAACCAGGGTCTCATAAACCTGGATCAAACAATACGAAAGCGACCGGGGCTAAAAAGACGGGCGCGGGTGCCTCACACCCGCCTGGAGGGACGACCCAATCCACTAAGCCCGGGTCAGAATCAGGGCCTGCGACAACTATTCAAAGCGAGGCGACTAAGGGCAAGCAGGATCAGAGTGTGAAGAGCCGTAAACCTGGGGTAGGCGGTACCGCTGTGCCGGGTTCAAAAGCGACGCAACCTAAAGAAATCACTACAACGTCTCCCACCCAGCAGCAGGCTGAGAGCTATAACCGCGAGATGCGCCGTCGCATGCAGCACATGGGCATGGGTCCATACGGTGATAGCCCGGCCGACACTGCGCGCGGAAGGAGAGAAAAGCGTATTGAGAAAAGAAAACAGCGACAAGAGGAAGTGAAAAAGACAGTAGTAACAAAAGGGCCCAGTACGAATATCAGACTTGGACGCAGAAATACCATTTTCCTGGTTACTATGTTTGGTATCCTGCTCCTGATCATTATCCTGGCGATTATTATTCGCCATCCATTTTAAGGAACCAGACTAATGCCAAAAATGTATGGATGGGTGCGTGAGGTAGTAGCCGAGAGTCCCGCGGACCGCGCAGGTATACAACCCGGCGATCTAATTCACACAATCAATGGTCACTTGATTCGTGACCTGGTGGATTATCGTTTTTACGTTGCCGAAGAAGAGTTGACGGTTGGTTTTGAGCGGCAACAGAATCAGCACGAAGTACATATCGCTAAAACATACGATGAGAACCTGGGAGTGCTCTTCGGTGAAGAACCAGCCCCATTTATCAGGCAGTGCGCCAATAAATGTGTCTTCTGTTTTATCAAAGGATTGCCCGAGCGCTTTACTCCACAGCCGGGGTTGGCGCATGGCATGCGTGCCCCGCTCTATATCAAGGATGATGACTACCGCTATTCTTTCCTTTTCGGCAACTTTATCACGCTAACCAACTTGAAAGAACACGATTGGCAGCGCCTGGACGAACAGAAGCTGACGCCACTCTATGTCTCAGTGCATACAACCGATCCCGACCTGCGGCGCAAGATGGTTGATGGCCCACGAGCAGGAGACATCATCGATCATATCAAGCGCCTTGGAAGCATGGGCATCAGCTGTCATACGCAACTTGTACTGTGTCCGCCGATTAATGATGGCCCGCATCTTGACCGCAGTATCCATGACCTGGCGCAACTGCGTCCTATTGTCGAGTCTATCTCCGTTGTACCTGTTGGATTGACGAAATACAACAACATGCTTAAGACCGGGGATCTGCCGCCGCTGCGTCACTATACACGAGAAGAGGCCGAAGCAGTGATCGATCAAGTCGAGGTGCACCAGCGCCGCTTCGGAGCAGAGGATCCTGATGGCTATCCATTCGTCTATCTCTCTGACGAATGGTACTATCTGACTGGTCGCGAATTCCCACCCGCTCGACATTACGGTTCATATGCGCAGATCGAAAATGGTGTGGGTATGACACGCTACCTGGTTGAACAATGGGCACGCGGCAAGCGCAAACTACCAACCAGTTTGCCGCAGCCCAGGCGTGTAACGCTTGTTACGAGTACGATGGCACAACCCATAATTGAGCGGTTTGCGGAAGAAATGCGTAAGGTCGAGGGACTCGATGTGCAGGTACTTCCAGTCGTCAATAAGTTCTTTGGGGCAGAAGTCACTGTCGCGGGCTTACTCTGTGGTCAAGATGTGCTGGCTGCTTTAGAGGAGAATGGAAACCTGGGCAATCTTGTGCTGCTGCCTCGTGTGATGCTGGACAACGAGGGAGTGCGCTTCCTGGATGATGTCACGGTGCAGGAGTTCAAAGGGCAAGTGCCTGTACGGGCCGAGTTCGTGCGAAACGCCCAGGAGACGATTGAGGCTATTCGCTCGCTTGCGAAATCAGGCGCGGGAGAACTGGCAAAGAGCGAACAGGTCATGAACCCCCGGATCGAATCCGGGGGCTTGCAGCCAGTCCGAACGCGGATCCGTGTTGCAAGCCCTGTAGTGTCCAGCCCTGGCTCTTGATCCCGCAGGCCGGGATTTGAGAGAGCTCCGTTGGGAAGGTCATGGCACCACCGAACGCTTCCTCAATTCGGTGCAAC
>WNFB01006539.1_pt1 | contig 10456 bp, 10 predicted proteins | sample 5400501 | NCBI WGS metagenome assembly WNFB01 (sample SAMN13153341, study PRJNA577476) | soil metagenome | isolation source: 200 cm saprolite under Douglas fir tree site 2 hole 1 | place: USA:California | collected 2015-04-18 | reverse complement strand
CGTGCGTTCCGATCTTGACGTGCCCGTCGCGGCCAACGGCCGTCCGAAGAGGCCAGATCGCGCGTTCGATCACGCCGTCAGGAATTCTGTTGCGGGTCGTCGGGCAGCGACTCGATGAACTCCTTGAACACCGAGAGCTGGTCGTCGTCGTTCGACTCGGCCGTGATCGCCGACCGATCGAGGACGGTCTCGCTCACGAGGATCCGTGCGGCGCACCGGACCGCGAGCGCGATCGCGTCGGAGGGCCGGCAATCCACCTCGATCTCGCGGTCGGCGATCTGCACGAAGACGCTCCCGTGGAAGACGCCGCCGCCGGAGTCGTCGGCGACGAGATCCTTCACCACGACGCGAGTGATCTCCGCACCGAGCTTCGTGAGCATCTCGACGATGAGATCGTGGGTCAGGGGACGCTCGCTGGTGATGCCGGCGATGCGCGTCGCGATGCTGTAGGCCTGATCGGGTCCGATCCAGATCGGCAGAAGGCGGCGCACGCCTTCCGCCTGCAGGAGCACGACGTGTTGATTCGTGAGTACGTGAACGCGCACCGACTCGACCGAACACGGCACGAGCATCGTCACAAGCCTACCCGGTCGCACCGCCGCGCAAGGCTCGTACCGAGCGTGCGTGCGCTAGCCGAAACGGAATCGACCCTGCTCGCGCCGCTGCCTGAACAGCAGGAGCAGCAGCATCCCGGCAGCGAACCCGAAGATGTGCGCGAAGTACGCGATGTTTGCCGTCGCTTGATGCGCGGTAAGGCGAAGCTCCGCGAGACCGTCGATGACCTGAAGCACGATGAAGAAGCCGATCACGATCAGCGCCGGCAGCTGCACGATCGTGATGAAGATCCCAAGGAAGACGAGCGTCGAGATCCGCGCGGCCGGGAACATCACGACGTACGCGCCGAGGACTCCGGCGATCGCGCCCGACGCGCCGACCATCGGCTCGGGCTGGACGAGGCCCTGCCCGATCGCGGCAACGATCCCGCACAGCATGTAGAAGACGAAGTACGGTCCGCTCCCCAGACGATCCTCGACGTTATCGCCGAAGATCCAAAGGTAGACCATGTTCCCGATCACATGGAGCCAACCGCCGTGCACGAACATGTGGGTGATGAGCGGCGCGAAGGTGGCGAGCGCGATCTGCCCTTGCGCGATCTGGGTCGCGAGTTCTTTCCAGTCGAAGGAGTACCGATCGTAGAAGGCCGCGACCGCACCCGGCTGCCGGACCAACGTGAGGACGTAGATCCACACGAGGATGTTCGCCACGATGAGCAGGCGGTTGACGATCGGGGTCTTCGCCGTCGGGTTCTGGTCGCGAAGCGGGATCACGCGCGGAGCTCCGTCGCCACCACCTTCGATCCATGGATCGTGAAGATCGTCCGGGACCCCTCGGAGACGTAGAACGCGCTGGGCTCCGGAAGGTTGCGCGGGACCGCGAAGCGCGCGATCTCGCCGCCGTCACGGCTCATCTGCACGACGACCCGGTTCGGTGCGTCGAGGAAGTAGATTGCGCGCTGTATGTCGATCGCTTGCACCGCGGTCGGCTTCACCGCCGCTCCGGTCCATCGCGGGACGTAGTCGACGCGCGACGCGGTAAAGGACGTCGTGAGCCGGCGAAAGCGGAGGATGTCGCCCTGCATCGTGACGATCCAGATGTCCTGATCGACCGCGATCGACCGTCCGATCCCGGCCGGGATGGGGTCCGTGAGGTAGGCCTGTGCGCGCTGGAACCCCGTGCCCGGGAACGACTCGTGCTTCCAGACCTGACCGCTCGTGGCGTCGAGGACGTAGAGGTTGGCGACGAACACCGCGAACGCGTCGGCGCTCTTCCATGTCGACGCATCGTCGGGCGTCACGTCGGCGACGCCGGGGCCCTCGACCCGCCAGACATGTTTCTGGTCGTCGAGCGAATAGACGACCGGGCCCAGGTTGGCGACGAGACGGGGCGCGCCCACGCCCAGCGCCCCTCGCGTGAGGACAGCGGCGACCTGCGTCGGGTCACCGAAGATCTGCCAGAGCCGGCCCGAGCCCGGGTCGGCCACGTAGAGACCGTTCGCGTTTCCCACGAGCGCCGTCGGTTTCGCTCCCGACGCGACCGGACGGCCGTCGGTCCCCGTGACGCGTGCGAGGTCGACGACCACACCCGTGATGCGGTCGTCCAGCGCGGCGACCTGCTCGCGGAGGGACGCTATCCGCGCCGGATCGGCCGCCGGGGAGCGCGCCGCTTCGTCGAGGGCGAGCCTGGCGTGATCGATCTTCTGCCGCGCCAGCTGGCTGTCCGGCGGCTTGCGGTCCGCGGCTCGCTGCGCGGCCGAGATGTCACTCTCGATGCTCAGGATCGCGAGCGCGTAGTCGCCGGTGACACGGTTCGCCTGATAGTCCCGATACGCGACGAGGCCGATGCCGCCGGCCACGAGCAGCAGGAGGACCGCGAGCAGCGAGGCGGCGCGGCGCTGGCGGCGGGAACGCTCCCGCGCTGTGTCCGGCCTGCGCGGAAGTGGCGGCGCCCGCCGCGGCATCAGCTCGAAGCCGATCGCCACGGTCTTCCCCATCGCCTTCGCGGCGGGCCTGGCCGCCGCGCCGATCGCCTGGGCGACCTTGGGGCGGCGGCGCCAGATCGATTCGAATCGCGAGCGAATGCCTTCCGCGATCAGCACCTCGGTGGGCTGCGCGGGCTCGGGCTCGCGCAGGACCCGGCCTGATGCCGCCGTCGCGGCCGTCACCTCGATGAAGATCGCGGCCGCGCTGCCGACGACGCCGTCGGCCACCGCGCGGTTGTTGATGTGTTCGGCCGCCGCGCGCGGGTGGAGTGTGATCGCCGCGTTCTTCAGCGCCTCGGCGCCGAGGCCCTCGACGAGCGCGCCCGACGCCAGGATCAGCGTGTCGCCGGGCTCGATGCTCTGACGCCACACATCCGGCAGGACATCCGCGACGCCGCCGAGCGACTCGGCCTCACGCGTCGTCGTCCGATGCACGAAGTCCGCGAGCTCACCGGGTTCGTCACCCGGAAGGAAGAGCCGCGCTCGCCGCACGAGAAAGACCTGCGCCGCGCCGATCCGGGCCGCGTAGAGCTCGTTGTTCACGACGACCGCGCAGACACAATGGAGCGCGACGCGTCCGCGTTGATCGCGGAGGCGCTGCGCCGCCCGGCGGTTCGCTTGCCGCAGCGCCTTACGGAGCGAGACCTCGATCCCGGCGGAGAGGTCGTAGTAATACTCCTGACGAGCGAGGTCGGCGACCTCCTTCGCGACGTCGCCGCCGGCGTTCCCGTGCTCGCGCGCGACCTCGCACAAGAAGTAGAAGCGCCCCTTCGTCCGTAGCGTCGCGCCGAGGGTTGGCTCGCTCGCGACGATCACGTCAGGCGTGCCGGGTCGGAGCTCCGCCGTTGTGCCGATCTTCGTCGCGAGGCTTGCCTGTCGCATCGCTGGCGAGTCTAGGGACCCTAGGAGTGCCGGCCGCGCGAGTTCACTCGCGCGAGCGGCCGACGAAGGGTGCCACCGCGAAGCGGTACGAAGAGATGCCTCATCAGCGCGAGGCCGGCACGGAGCGGATCTTCGCGATACCGCTCCGCGGTGCGCGCGACGCGAGCTCGGCCACAAGCTCTTCTTCGCGCAGGCGGATCTCAGCCGCCCATTGCGCGGTCGGGACCGCAACGACGAGCGTGCCTTCGTCCATGCGAAGCGCCGTCGTCCGCGTCGCGTCGGGGCCGATGACCGTACAGGCGACCGCGGTCCACGCGCGCATCGCGTCGGCCTTCGCCACGTCAGTGTCGAGGCGGAGGGTGCGGAGGGCGCGGGCGATCGCGGCGGCGAGCGGTCTCATCCGGTTCGGACGATCTCGGTGACCGTCGCCCCCCGCCGCAGCGGCTCCGGGATGCTCGTGAGCACAGCCGCCGTGAGGAGGGCCTGCGCGCCTTCGGGAAGAGCACGGCAGAGCGCCTCGCGGTGCGCGGTGTCCAGCTCCGAAAGAACGTCGTCGAGCAGGAAGATCGGAGGCTCTCCGACGTGCGTGCGGATCCATTCGGCCTCGGCGAGCTTCAGCGCGAGCACGGCCGACCGCTGCTCTCCGCGCGACGCGAACGTCGGGAGCGGGCGCTCCCCCGTCGCGACGGCGAGATCCTCGCGATGAGGACCGACGAGGGTCATCGCCTGCCAACGCTCGCGATCACGCTTCTGCGCGATCAGGCGGCGATAACCCTCGGACCGTTCCTCCGCGGTCGAACCCTGCACCTGCCCGGCGTACGCGACGTCCGGGGCCGGGTCCGCGCCGAGCGCGGCGGCCGCCGCGCGGAATGCCGGACGAAGCTCCCGCACCGCCGCCTCGCGCCGAAGCGAGATCGCCGTGGCGAGGCGCACGAGCTCGGTATCCCAGAAGGCGATCTCGCCCTCGGATACCGGTTCTTCATCGCGTCCCGCGCGGAGCAGCGCGTTCCGCTGGGTGAGTACGTTGGCGTACGCGCGAGTGTCGGCGCGATGCGAACGGTCGACCTGCGCGACCATCGCATCGAGATAGCGACGCCGCGCCGATGGCGCCGACGCGAGGAGGTCAGTGTCCTCGGGAAAGAACGCGACGACGGCGACCGTGCCCACGACGTCGTCTGCCCGTCGCGGCGCCCCGTCCGCGGTGTAGCGGCGGGGACGTCGACGCACATCGACCGCGGGCGCGAAGAGCGTCACCTCCAGGCGAGTTCGCTCGTCGGACGTGCAGGCGTCGACGGCCACTCGCGCGAGAGAAGCGCCCCAGCGGATCATCTCGGCGTCGTCGCCGGCACGCGAAGACTCGCCGCGCGCGATGAGGTGCACCGCCTCGAGGATGTTTGTCTTGCCCGCGCCGTTCGGACCGACAAATGCGGTGACGCCAGGCGCGAGGTCGATCCTCCGGTCCTCGTAGCTGCGGAAGTCTTCGAGCCAGATCGCGGCGGCGCGCAAGGCCGGCGCCCCTCGATCAGGCCGGGATGCGAAGGGGCATCACCACGTGAAGATAGCTGTCGTCGCCGACGATCTTGACGACGCCCGGCGCGAGCGGGCCGCCGAGCTCGAGGGCGATCTCCGGAGCCGTCAGGCTGGCGAGCGCGTCGGCCACGAACCGCGAGTTGAACGCGATCGTGGTCGCCTGTCCCTCGACGCTGGCATCGATCCGTCCGGTGTTGTCGCCGACTTCGGCCGCGTTCGCCGTGATCACGAGGGGTGGGTCGTTCGACGGATCCACCTGGAACCGCAGCATGTTCGCGGCGTCGCGCGCGAAATACGAGGCCAGCCGTGTGGCCTTGAGCAGCTCTTCCCGCTGGGCCAGCACCCGCGTCGAGTGACTGGTGGGGATGACCTGTCGGTAGTTCGGGAACTGACCTTCGATGATCCGCGAGACGAGATCGGCCTCGTCGGTGTGGAAGATCACCTGGCTTTTGTTCGGGGTGACCAGGATGTCCACCGTGCTCTCCTCGGTGTCATCGAGGATCCGCGCGACCTCGAAGAGGCTCTTCGCGGGGATGATCACCTCAATCGGTGGATCGACCCGGTCGAGCAGGCGCGCATGCCGCACGGAAAGTCGGTATGGGTCGGCGGCCGCCATCGTCACGAGATCGCCCGCGAACGTCGTCAGCACCCCGGTGAGAACCGGGCGGCTGTCATCGGTCGCCGCGACGAACGCGACCTCTCCGATCATCCGCCGGAGCGTCCCTTGCGACATCCGCGTCGTCGGTTTGTCCGGGATCTGAGGGATGATCGGGAACTCCTCCGCATCCATGCCCTTGATGTTGGCTTCGTACGGGCCTGACTTGAGATGCACGGTTTTCGTCCTGACGTTCAGAGAGAGCTCCACGTTGCCCGGCGGGAGCGAGTTCACGAAATCGATGAAGAGCTTCGCCGGCACAGTGATGGCGCCGTCATCCTCGACCTTCGCCAGGACCCAGCAGTTGATCCCAACTTCGAGATTCGTCGCCGTCAGGCGAAGGCGCCCGGCATCCGTCCGGAGCAGAACGTTGCCGAGGATCGGCAGGCTTCCCCGGGTCGAGACCCCGCGACCGGCAATCCCGAGCCCATGCGCCAGGTTCTCTTGTAAACAAACGACCTTCACGCGGCCCTCCCCGCTCGTACCCAAGAAAGATAGATACAACCAGTAGTGGCGGTAGTAGTGATGTGGACTATGGGGCTTCCCTCACGATCCGTGCTCGGCTGGTCTTCGGATGGGCTGTGGACGGTCGGACACGGGCTGTGGGTGGCCAGAACCGGTGCGTCAGCAAATAGGACATACGTACCACAACCGGACGCGTAACCGCCCGACATGTCCACAAACCGGGGTTCTTATCCACACGGCGGGACCGCTTATCCACACTCCCTCACGGCGGTAACGGCCGATTCAAACGCCGTCCCTGCCCGCCGTCAATCGGCGTAGAGCAGCTCGCGGAGCGTCCCGACGTCGCGTCGGAAATCGTCGTTTTCGGCCATCTCGCGCTCTATCTTCTCGCAGCCATGTAGCACCGTGGAGTGATCGCGTCCGCCGAGCGCTTCGCCAATCCGGAGGAGCGGAGCTTCGGTCTCCTCGCGCATGAGATACATGGCGATCTGCCGTGGGAGGACGACCTGCCTGTCGCGCGCCTTCCCCTTGATCTGGTCGAGCGGCACGCCGTAGTAGCGCGCGACCGTCTCGACGATGCGCTCCGGCGAGAGGCTCTTGCGGTGTGGGTTGTAGAGGAGGTTCTGAAGCATCTCCTGCGCAAGCTGCGTCGTGACCGGTACGGCCTGCAGCGCGGCGAACGCGGCGATCCGCGTGAGTGCGCCTTCGAGCTCGCGGATATTCGACACGATCCGCTGGGCCAGGAAGTCGATCACCGGCGGCGGCACCAAAACGTTCTGCGCCTCCGCCTTCGCACGAAGGATCGCGATCCGCGTCTCGAGGTCAGGAGCCGAGATGTCTGCGGTGAGGCCCCATTCGAACCGCGAGCGGAGCCGGTCCTCGAGCTGCGTGATCGCCTTCGGCGGGCGGTCGCTCGACATGACGATCTGTTTGCCCTCTTCGTGGATCGCGTTGAAGGTGTGGAAGAACTCTTCCTGCGTCCCTTCCTTGCCCGCGATGAACTGGATGTCGTCGATGAGGAGCACGTCGATACGGCGATAGCGCTCGCGGAACTCCTCACCCTTCTGGGCGCGGATCGAGTTGATGAACTCGTTTGTGAATTTCTCGCTGGTTGCGTATGCGACGCGCTTCTTCGGGTGGCGCGCGATCACCGCGTGTCCGATCGCGTGCATGAGGTGGGTCTTGCCGAGACCCGAGCCGCCGTAGACGAAGAGCGGGTTGTAGCTGTGGCCTGGCCGCTCCGCCACCGAGAGGGCGGCGGCGTGGGCTAGGCGGTTGTTCGAGCCCACCACGAAAGTCGAGAAGGTGTAGCGCGCGTTCAGAAGGGCTCCCGCCTCGCGCCGGTCCTGCGCGCCTGACTGCTGGCCGGCCATTCCGGCAGCTGGCGAGGTCATCGCGGGGGCGGCGCTCGTGCGCCCGGCCGTCGGCGTGGTGCCAGAGGAGGTAACAAACCGCACGTCGACGGTGCGGCCGAGCAGGTGCTGGAGCGCGGCGCGTACTTGCGGTCGGAACTTGCTCTCGAGCCACTCGCGCGCGAACGCGTTGGGCACGCCGATGAGGAAGATGTCGTCCTCTTCGGAGATCACCTGGGTGTCCTTGAACCAGGTGTCGTACTGCGCGCGCGAAAGCCCGACCTGCAGCTCACCAAGGGCGGCCGTCCAAAGCTGTTTGAGGTTCAACGGCTCCCCTTCTCTTCGCTCGTGCAACAAACGCTCCCCACAACCATCACGTGATTACCGCCCGCGCCACACCGAAGGGAAAGACCGAAGTTCCGACCGCCCGATTCTCGGAAGCCCGCGAACTATACCCCAAGGAGAACACGCCGCGTCTACTGCTATGCTCACGTGCACACACCGTCGTTTTTTGATCGTTTTGTTCAGCGGGAGAAGGGACTCGACCTTGAAGCGCACCTATCAGCCGAAGACCCGCCGACGTGCGCGCGTGCATGGGTTTCGCTCGCGCATGAGGACCACCGGCGGTCGTCGAGTGCTCGCCGCGCGTCGCGCGCGCGGCCGCAAGCGCCTCACTGTCGTCTAGCGCCGCGTCATTCGTGGACGCCGCGCGTCTGCGGCGGGATGCGGACATCGCCGCGGTGTGGAGCGAAGGGGTGAGGATCCAGCATTCGATGTTCGCGCTCCGCGCTCGGCCCAACGGACTCGATGTGATTCGCGTCGCGGTGGCCGCACCGCGCTCGCTCGGCCGCGCGGTCGCGCGCAATCGCTCACGCCGACGGCTCCGCGAGGCATTCCGCACCGCGATCCGCGATCTCAAGCGCGGGCCCGGCTGCGACGTCGTGATCGTGGCCCGGCCCCAGATCGCGTCCACGGCGTTCGCCGATCTTCGCAAAGCGGCGTCCGGGGTGCTCGAATCGCTCGGAGAGCGGGTGTCAACGACCAGGTGAAAACCGTGGTTCTGGCCGCCCTGCGGTTCTACCAGGCCGCGGTGAGTCCCATGCTCCCGCCCGCGTGTCGTTACACGCCGACCTGTTCGGAATACGCGATGGAAGCCGTCGAACGCTACGGCGTCCGGCGCGGCGGCTGGCTCGCGACGAAGCGCCTCTTCTCGTGTCACCCGTGGAGCCGCGGCGGCTACGATCCGGTGCCGGAGCGCTAGATGCTGCCTGGGTGCGAGCAAGGCGAATTCATCGTCACGTGTCTTTGGAACACGCTCCTCGTGCATCCGCTCATCAACCTGCTCGTCCTCGCCGACTACTTCGTCCACGACTTCGGGCTCGCGGTCGTGATCGTGACGGTGGCGATCCGACTTGTGCTCTACCCCCTGTTCCGTGCGCAGGTGCGGTCGTCTCGGGCCATGCAGGAGCTCGCGCCCGCGCTGAACGACATCAAGAAGAAACACGGGAACGATCGCGCGCGCCTCCAGCAGGAGCAGATGAAGCTCTACAAGGAGCGCGGCGTCAATCCGGTCGGCGGGTGTCTCCCCCTGCTCATCTTCTTCCCCGTGCTCTTCGCGATGTACGCCGCGTTCCAGCAGGTCGGTGGACTGACCGGAGCGCACGCGCTCACCATTCAGGAGCTCCGCGAAAAGGTCCTCTGGCCGTTCATCCCAACGCCCGCCGGCCTCGGCCCGAACGACACCATCGACCTGACCGCGCACTGGCTGCCGTGGGTGTCGAGCCTCGCGCAGCCCGACCATCTGTTCTTCACCTTCATCGGTCCGCTCCCGATCATCTCGGCGCTCCTGCAGCTCGTCGCGTCGATCCAGGCGCTGCCGCGGAACCCACCGCAGACCGACGACCCGACGCAGCGAACGATGCAGTCGATGACCTATTACCTGCCGCTCATCACGGTCGTGTTCTTCAAGGATCTCGCGTCGGGTGTGTTCATCTACTACATCACCACGACGATCTTCCAGATCATCCAGCAGTACTTCGTCATGGGGTGGGGTCAGCTGCCTCGCTGGATCCCGCCGCTCGCGAACATCCCGACGCCCGCGGACCGAACCATGCGGGCACGCGAGCAGGCGGCGATCGCCGAGGCCGAGCACGACATGGAGGAACCTGAAGCCGTGGGGGCGTCACGCCGAAGCGGCAACGGCGGCGAGCGCCGCCGCGGGAGGAGAAGGAGAAAGCGATGAGTCCGCTCCGTGGGGAGGAGTTCACGGGCCGTTCCGTCGAGGAGGCGATCGAGCGAGGGCTGCGGTCGCTCGGCAAGAAGCGCACCGAGGTCGAGTACGAGGTGCTCGAGAAGGGCAAGCCGGCGAACGTGCTCGGCATCGGGGGCGAGGACGCGCGGGTGCTCATCACGTTCGTCGAGGAGGAAGCGCCGCCCGAGCCGGAGCCGGTGATCGACGAGGCCGAGGTCCCGCGCCGTCCCGACGCGCTACGCGAACGCGCGGAGCGCGAGGTTGCCGAACGCGAGGAGTCGGCGCCGGCGCTCGCCGAGGATCTCGAAGCCGGCGTCGGCGTTCTCCGCGACCTCCTCGCGCTCATGGGGGTCGAGGCGGAGGTCGCGCTCGATGAGGGCCCGCGCCACGAGGGGATCGAGGTCCTGGGCCCGGACCTGGGTGCGCTCATCGGCCGCGGCGGCGAGAACCTCGTCGCCCTGCAGCAGATCACCTCCGCGATCACGTCGCGCCGGGTCGGGCGCACGGTCCACGTCCCGCTCGACATCGAGGGCTATCGCAAGCGCCGGGAGGAGCAGCTCCGCGAGATCGCTCGCCGCGTCGCTTCGCGCGTGCGCGCGAGCGGCCAGGCTGTGACGCTCGAGCCGATGCTCGCCTACGAGCGGCGGATCGTGCACCTCGCGGTGCAGGACGCGCCCGGCGTGAAGACCGAGTCGGTTGGCGTCGATCCGAATCGCCGTGTGGTCATCAGCTCCACCGCCCCGGGCTCGCGCGGTCCGGCCCCGTTCCGTCCGCGAGCCCCC
>WNFB01006538.1_pt1 | contig 10459 bp, 8 predicted proteins | sample 5400501 | NCBI WGS metagenome assembly WNFB01 (sample SAMN13153341, study PRJNA577476) | soil metagenome | isolation source: 200 cm saprolite under Douglas fir tree site 2 hole 1 | place: USA:California | collected 2015-04-18 | reverse complement strand
CTGCACCGCAAAGGTACCTATACCACCAGACGCACCATAAATCAAAACTTTTTGCCCCGCCTTAATCTGTCCTTTGTCGCGAAGAGCCTGCAGTGCGACGAGTGCCGCTTCAGGTACTGCCGCTGCTTCCTCAAACGATATATTGGCCGGTTTCATCGCCAATACATTTTCAGGAGCACATACATACTCGGCATAACCGCCCCTACCACAGTTGGATAAGTCCCCGAATACCTCATCTCCTGGCTGAAACTGGGTTACGTTGTTGCCAACGGCTTCCACTCGTCCGGCTATGTCACTTCCGGGTATCTTGAGTTTTGGTTTGAGAAGCCCAAAGTACAGGCGGCCCACGAACGGTTCTCCTCTCACGAGCATCAGGTTAGAATAAGTCACGGATGCCGCATGAACTTTTACCAGGATTTCATTGTCCTGGGGAGCCGGTTTTTCGACCTCTTCAAGTTTCAGAACATCGGGTGGTCCGTAGTGTGTGTAGACAATCGCTTTCATTTGTGTCTCCTTTTTTTTGAACGAGAGTGATGAGTTTCATTGACATCTGACGCCTCTGCCTCGCCGGGTTTCACGCGATTGACCGAGAGCAATGGCACTCCGAGATCACGCACTTTTCGGAGTAAGCCATGCAGCGCGGCCTGATCGACCACCGGGCCGGTCAGGAGCGTGTCGCCGTTGTCTTCCAGGGTGAGGGTCAGGCCCCCAAACCAGTTTGTCCACTCGCAGCCCAGATGGCCCTTGATTCTGATCTGATAGACCAGTGGTTGAGCCTTTTCACTTGTCTCGCGTTGGATTTCGTTTGACATCACCCTGTCCCTGTTGTGGCCGGTCATCTTGAGTCTGTGCCACTTGCTTCATGTACCAGTCGTGTATCTTCTCTCAAGGAGTATAGCTTCTCTCTGGGAGGAACAGGGAGATACGAAAGGAGTGTTTGGGGTATGGTTCTCTCTTCTCTCCGGGAGGAACAGAGAGATACGAAAGGAGTGTTTGGGGGAGTGTTGTGGGAGGACTGATACGTTGAGATACCCGCGTGTGCGGGCAAGACTACACCAGACCCAACTCGCGGGCACGTGCGACCGCTTCGGTGCGCCGTTGGACGGCGAGCTTGCCAAAGATAGTCCGATTGTGTCCTTTCACCGTACTCAAGGCGAGGAACAGCCGCTCGCACATCTCCTGATTGGAGAGTCCGGCAGCCATGAGGTGGAGGACTTCCAACTCGCGTGGGCTGAGTGGCTCGAACATTCGCTGGGCAGGTGGGGGCAGAGAAGATGTGTTTTCGCGCATCCGCGCATCCGCTTCCACTACCGCCAGCAATTTCCCTGTATAGTCTGGCATCATCCCAGTAGCCGCTGCTTCGGACAAGAGGTGAGCCATCGGGGGACCTTCGTCGACAAAGAGACGGATGAAGCCGCCTGGCTCGGCCAGCGCCAGCGCGTCCAAGAGCAGATGCACCGCCTGGTCCTGTTCGCCATGCGCCTGGAGAGCGACCGCCTGGAGCACCATCACCTTGAGCCGTTCATCCGCCCAACCCTTTGCCTCCACCTGCCGTCGCCAGGGAGAGAGCACCGCCAGGGCTGCGGACGGGTCGCCCTGGGCCAGGTGTACCCGGGCCTGGCTGATGGGGAGGTCGTGCAAATGCGCCACATGAGCAGCTGCTGCCAGATGGCCCTGGTGAAGCAAGAGAAGCACTCGTGCGGCAGCAACATCAGGCATCCGAAACACGAAGCGATGTCGGCGCACGAACGCTTCGGCCTCATCCAAAACAGCGGCCGCGCCGGACACATCTCCCTGGGCCAGTTTCAGGCGGGCGACAAACACCCCGTACGCTGCGAAGGTGTCGACGAGTATCTGCCGCGCCAGTTGGGCACTCTGTTGTCCGTGCTGCCCGGCGGCCTCCAGGTCATTCCATTCGTAGAAGACACGGGCCAGGCCAAGATGCGCTTCGCAAGCCATCAGCTGCGGCGGATCACCGGCCAGTTGCAGGCTGCGCCGGTAGCTCTCGGCCGCCAGATACAGCTGGTTGTCTGCTTCCTGTAATTGACCGAGATTGATGGTAGCCGCCAGGGTGTAGATGGACTCCCCAAACGACTTCCCGATAGATATGACTTCGGTATAGGCCTGGCTAGCCGCGGCACGGTCTCCCTGAAGCTGATAGGCATACCCCAGCGTCCAGGTCGTGGCAGTGCGGACAGGCAGGTTACCCTCGTGCAGATACTCCAGGGCGCGACGCGACTGGGTAATGATGGTTGCTCCATCGTGCTGCATAACAGCCAACGTGGCCCGCATGGAGGCAATACGTCCGACAAGGTCTTGGGTCCTGTCGTCTGGTTCGGTGCCGTGCAGGGCGGCTTCAGCAGCCTGGAGTTTCTGTTCGACGGCGGTATGTTGCCCGCCAAACAATAACGTCGAGGCATACGTCACCCACAACGAGGGCCTGGCATCCAATGCTGTCCTGGGCAGCGACTCTAGCCAGTTGAGTACCGGGGCACCCGCACCACGAAATTGCAGGGGCATCCCCTCGCCTTCAATCAGGCGCTCGGCGCGCGCAACATCATGGGCAGCAGCCGCATGGTGAAACGCTTCCATCTCCAGTCCATGGTCTTCATACCAGAGGCTGGCACGACTGTGCAATTCGGTCACATCCCCCACCTCATTTCCTGTAGACGAGGCGCTTCTCTGATGCAGTCGCTGTCGCAGCAAATCAGCGAAGAGATGGTGATAGCGGTACCACCGCCGCTCGTGGTCCAGGGGGACGAGGAACAGGTTGGCGTGTTCGAGATATTCCAGGGTTGCTTGCCCGGAAACAGAGGGATCCAGCAGAACGGCATCACACAGGGGGCCGCACAGGCGGTCCAGGATAGACGTGCGTAGCAAGAACGTCTGGACGCGTTCGGACTGCTGCTGCAGGACTTCTTCAAGCAGATAGTCCAGCACGAAATGGTGGCTGCCAGTGAAAGAGGTGATGAAGCCGGTGGCGTCTTGCTGTCCTTGCAAGGAAAGCGCGGCTAATTGCAGTCCGGCAATCCAGCCTTCGGTGCGGGCTTCCAATGCGGTAATATCTTCCGCCGAGAGGTTGAGGCCCATTCCCTGGGTGAGAAATTCGGCCGCTTCGGAAGGCGTAAAACGTAAGTCGGTGACGCGCAGTTCGGTCAAGTGACCCCGGGCACGTAATCGAGCTAGGGGGAGCTGTGGATCCTCACGGGTGGCGATGACCAGGTGCATCTGGGGTGGCAGGTGTTCGACCAGAAAGGTGAGGGCCTGGTCAATTGCTTTGGCCTCAATCACGTGGTAGTCGTCCAGGACGAGGACGAAATCTCCTCCGTCACGCCCATGACTTCCCACGTCGTTGGTGAGCAGCGTGAGCACGGTCTCTGCGCGAGCCTGTTGTGGCATCTGCAGCAGGGTCAATGCCACAGCCCCTAGATGTGGGTCAAGCGTCTGTAAGGCGGCAATGAGATACGAGAGGAAGCGCACCGGCTCGTTGTCCCCCGGTTCGAGTGAGAGCCAGGCGACAGGCATGCCGCTTTCGGCGAGCCACTGCGCGAGCAGGGTCGTTTTCCCAAAGCCCGCGGGTGCCGAGACGAGCGTGAGCGGACCCACCGCTCCCTGCGTGAGTCGTGCAGCCAGCTGGGGGCGGCGCACGAGGTGCGTGCGTGGCAGGGGTCGATGGAGTTTGGTTGCGAGCAGCGGGGTGAGTGAATCGCTCCGCATCCCAGGTGCTGCGGCTTGCGCCGGGAGGCGAGCCTCGTCCGCATCTGTGTCAGGCGCGGTCTCGACGTGAACGTCAGCCAGTGCCTGGGCCACCGTCTGTAGACGCGCCAGCGTGACGGTCTCGGACTTGCCCAGGTAGCGAGAGGAGAGCTTGCCGTGCTGCTTGCGGTAGGCTTTCCAGTACCAGCCCCCGCGCTTGTGACCTGCCTGCTCACGGCGCGCGGTGAAGCTGCCCGTCTCACTGACAAAGGAGAACGTGGAGGCCGTCTCCAACCAGGCAAACCAGGCCGCGGTGTCCACGGTCAGTCCCTGCTCCTGCCCGTCCTGCCGATAGACCAGGGTCTCGCCCCGGACGGTGGGAGTCATGGCTGACTCCTCTCTGCTGTCGCACAGCTGCTCATCGATCCGGTTACCGGACATGCTCACGGTTCCACCCTAGTATAGCACAGCCTGCGTGATGTTCGGTAACTGTGCAAAAGTCGAGAGGAGAAGATCTGGGGGCAGTCCGAGGGAGAAAAGAGAGCAGAGGGCTTTCCTGCACATGGTCGTCAGGATCTTCGACTACCCTCTAGAAGCGTAATTGTACATGTGGGAATGAAACGGGCGAAACCGGTGCACATCTGTGGGTGGCTGGTGCCTCAAAAAGAGAGCCGACCACTCAGAGAAGTATCAAGATTCCAACCATTTAATTCCAAAATTTACAAACTGAGGGACGAAATCTGTTTCTGATTTCGTCTCCATCTTTTGTCTTCTCTGGTCTTCTCTTTCGTTACCGGTTTCGCCCTCCTGTGAAAGAAGAGATGAGCAGTAAGGTGAGTTGCACCGGAATTGACGCCTGCGGAGACGGTGTAAGCCGGGGCTGTCGCCTCGCAGTCGTCGCAGAAGCAGGAACCGAACGCTGTTTGTGGCTTCTGTCCATGAATGGATACGTTTCGGACAACGGCAAATGAACGAATTTTTGAAATGCGAAAAGGAGTCTGACGTATGAACGCGGATACAGCTCTGGTCGTCATCGATGCCCAGATAGGTGTCGTGGGAGAAGCCTATCACCGCGACGAGGTACTGGAGAACATCCAGCTGTTGCTGGGGCGTGCCCGCAGTAGCGGGACGCCCGTGCTTTATGTGCAGCACAATGAACAAGGCGGGATGGAGCCAGGGGCGCCAATGTGGCAGATTCACCCGGCAGTGACGCCGCGCGAGGGTGAGCCCGTCATCCAGAAAGAATCACCCGATTCGTTTCATGAGACGCGTTTGCAGGAAGAGTTGGAAGCACGCGGTATCAAACGCCTGGTCATCACCGGGGGCCAGACACAGTTTTGTGTCGATACAACCGTCCGCAGGGCGGTTGCTCAGGGCTACGACGTGCTGCTGGCCAGCGATGCTCATACCACCGAGGGTAGCGAGACATGGCCTGCGGAACAAATTATCGCGTTCTCTAACGAGATGCTCAATGGCTTCTGGGCAGGTGAGCGCAAAGTGCGGGTACAGCCAGCTAGCGAGATTCATTTTGCTGAGCAGTAGACCTGAAGCCTATGACAGGTCGTTGCGAAGGCAACGACGTGGATGCAGGGCTTGTGAATTAGTGCTGTGAAAGAGAAAAAACCGATGTGCTATACTGGCGTTGAATCTGGAAGGAGCAATGAAAACGCCTGGAGGAGCACTAGTCATGAGTGACACGAATGTAACCCTTGCCATTCTAACTGAGGGCTGGCAAACGTATCAGAGCGCATTGAGCAAAGCTCTTGCTTCGTTATCCAATGAGCAGCTTGTACTGTGTGCCGCGCCCAACCTGCGTTCAATCGATGAACTGGCGCGTCACATGATCGCCGTGCGCGCGGGCTGGTACCACGGTGTTCTGCACGAGGGAGATACCGCCTTCGGCGCTCTCTCCCAGTGGGATGAACCCGGTAATCCAACGCGCTCGGCAAGTGAACTGGTGAACGGATTAGCTGTCACCTGGCAGGTGATGCAGGAGGCGCTGGCACGCTACACGCCCACCGATCTGCAAGTCGTCTTTGAGGATGAGTGGGAAGGCCAAAAATATCCTCACACGCGCGGCTGGGTCGTCTGGCATGTGATCGAGCATGATCTGCATCACGGCGGCGAAATCGGCTACTCGCTGGGCATGCACGGCCTTCAGGCTCCGGACATCTAGCCTTTGGGGCGTTCCTAGTGGTTCAGATGGAGTGCCTTTGTACAGGACTTGTGACTTATTACTGCTCTGCTTTACGGGAAAGGAGGAAGGCAAGAGCTTCGTGAGGACATGAGGCGAAATGGTGTCTGGTCGCGGTCATCTGAGGACTGGCCTTAGCGGGAGAGAGAGTGGTGATGAGATACACCACCTCGGTGGTCGTCTTGCCGGCTTTGGTGACGGTACGGGTGAGTTGGGCCACCTGGGCGATAGACGGCCAGGAGGAAGCGAGATAGGCATTCATCTCGATACTCACCTTGATGGTGCGCACGCGCGGTGCGACCTCGGCGGCGGTCAACCGTCTGAGCTTCCACAGAGCGAGCCAGCGGATCAGCAAAATAGGTGGTCAGGTCGGCGTAGAGGGTAGGCTGATTGCCTTTGACACCGCAAAACGGTCTCGGCCTGTTGCGCATGGATGACGCGCATGAAGTCGGTCTGGGTATGGAAGGCATCGGCGGTACAGACCCGATGCCGGATCGGCAAGGTAGGCAACACCGCTTGTGCCACAGGGATCTCGTTGGTTTTCTCGTCCACCCGCACTTGCCACAGCGTTTCCTGGCTGTGATGGGTACGAGATCAGCCAAGAGATGGGGAGCGGTCTGTTCGCCTGACCTGGCTCCCCGCACGGTCTTGCCATCCAACGCCAGTGGCTCATCAGCAGGAGCTACCAGGGTCGCCTGGATCCAGGTCCCCAGCACCTGCTCAAGGCCTGGCGCATCCAACTGAGGCAAGAGCCGCCGAGAGAGCGAGCCACTGGGAGTCAGAAACAGCCGACAGCCAAAGACCTGGCGCAGTACGTCCACCTGATCGCGGCACCATTGCGCCACCGCTTCGGTGCTCTCGCAGTTGCACAACAAGGCAGCGACCAGGCAGGTGAGTAAGAACGACAGATCGTAGCGTAAGCCGTGCGCTGAGCGCGGGTCAGGTACCGCTTCAAACATCTCGACGAGGCTTCGCAAGCTGGCTTCGGTCAGCAAGATGTTCCGTTGCTCTTGGGCCAGAGCGGGAAGGACACAGCGGCGTGCGATACACTACATGAGAGACTTCTCACGAGAGATACGAGTGGAATGGATAACCGTATCTTCTCTCTCGTGAGAAGTCTCTCCTCTCAGCAAGAATTCACAAGCCCTGCAGTAATTCCAAAATGTCCATTGACAAAAGCAGACAAACACGTGAAAATAGGATCAGCATTACACTTGGAGGTGTACAGATGGATCCCTTGTGGAGGACCGCCCTCTGGCAGCAGTTCGGCGCGACGATCGACATGCTCGAAAACGCCCTGCTCGCCTGTCCCAGCACGCATTGGAATGGACGCCTGTGGAGCGACCACTCAGACCACCCTCTGCCACCGGAATACGCAGCATTCTGGTATATCACCTATCACACACTCTTCTGGCTCGACTTGTATCTCACAGGCTCACTTGAAGGATTCGCTCCCCCTACGCCCTTCACCCTGGCTGAGATTGACCCAGCAGGTGTCCTTCCCGAACGGCCCTATACCAGGGATGAGCTACACGCCTATCTTGTGAATCTGCGCAAGAAGTGCCAGACAACGATTGCTGGGTTGTCAGACGAGAAAGCGCACCAACAGGTCGCTTTCCGCTGGGTCGGGGAAAAGCTGATTAGCTTTTTAGAGCTACTCTTGTACAACATGCGCCATGTGCAGGAACATGCGGCCCAGTTGAACATGTTTCTTGGACAGAACGCCATGGATGTAGCCTCTGATTGGGTCAGCCGGGTGAAAGCCGATGAGGGCGGTGAGTAAGCGCTTTCAGAACTGCACCCGAATTGACCACTAGTGCGCACAACCATCCGCGCGCTGCGAGCGGTTTTTCAGGCTGTCAATGGGTGTGCTGCTCAACCTTCGCCTCAAGTGCTCACTCTTCGCGCCGAAACCTGCTCACTCTTCATCGAAATTACCAGAATTGGCAAGACCCAGATTGCGGTCGAATATACCTACCGTTCTCGCGACCTGGGTCGCTACATGCATACGTTCTGGGTGGATGCTGCGAGTGAAGAGACGATCATAGCAAGTTTTGTGAGTATAGCAAATCTGCTCCTTTCATTCGCTGTGAAATACGAGACGGATCAGCGCAAGCTTGTGGAAGCGGTCAAACACTGGCTGGAACAGTGCAAGCAACCTTGGTTGCTGATTTTTGATAACGCGGATGATGTCGCTCTGGTGCGCGACTATCTTCCCCAACAGGGCAACGGGAGCATTTTGCTAACCACGCGCGCCAATGCCGTCGGTGCGCTGGCGACCTCAATTGAAGTGGAAACCATGGGGTTCATCGAGGGTACGCAACTTCTCCTTCGTCGAGCGCAACGCTTTGAACACGCTTCCGATGAAGAGATCAACCAAGCGGGAAATATTGTTGTGGCGCTCGATCATTTTCCGCTCGCCCTCGATCAGGCAGGAGCCTATATCGAAGAAACACATTGCAGTTTTGTTGGCTATCTCGACATCTATCAGAACCATCGCCAGGCACTGCTCGCCCAACGCGGGACGCTGAGTACCGATTATCCGAACTCAGTCGCAACAACCTGGTCGCTCTCGTTTCAAAAAGTCCAACAGGCCAGTCCTGCGGCAGCCGAACTCTTGTGTCTCTGTGCTTTCCTGGCTCCTGACAGGATTCCAGAGGAACTTATCACGGATGGAGCAACTCATTGGAGTTCCCTACTTCAACAGGCTGCCGCTGACCCCTTTGCCTTCAACCAAATGATGGCCGAACTCCTGAAGTATTCTCTCCTGAAACGTCTGATTGGAGCCCGAACCTTCAGTATCCACCGCTTAGTCCAAACCGTGCAGAGAGATACGATGGAACCGGAGGTGCAACGCCAATGGGCTGAAAGAGTGATACGAGCAGTAGATACAGTATTTCCTGATAATCCCCAAGATATAGCTACCTGGCCACAGTGCCTCCGTTATCTGGATCAGGTACAAGTGTGCAACACGCTTATAGAGCAGTACACGCTCCCACTCATCGAGGCTGCGAATTTACTCAATCGAACGGGTATCTATTTAAAAGATCATGCCTTGTACGCTATAGCGGAGCCGTTACACCAGCGCGCCCTGGCGATCTGGGAGCAGAAGTTCGGACCTACGCACCACTACACCGCCACTGGCCTCAACAACCTGGCACTCCTCTATCAGACCCAGGGGAGGCATGGGGAGGCGGAGCCGTTACACCAGCGCGCCCTGGCAATCCGTGAGCAGGCATTGGGGGCCACGCATCCCGACACGGCGAACAGCCCCAACAACCTGGCAGTCCTCTATGAGATCCAGGGTAAGTATAGGGAGGCGGAGTCGTTGTTAAAGCGCGCTGTTGCGATCCGCGAGACGGCGAACAGCCTCATCAACCTAGCAGGACTCTACTACACACAGGGAAAGTATACGGAAGCGGAACGGTTGTTAAAGCGCGGTCTGGAGATTGACGAGGAAGCATTTGGACCTGAGCATTTTGAAGTAGCAACTGACCTCAACAATCTGGCAGAACTCTATCGTACTCAGGGCAAGTATACAGAAGCGGAGCCGTTGTACCAGCCCGCTTTGGCGATCTATGAGCAGGAGTTAGGAGCCACGCATCCCGACACAGCACGAATCCTGAACAATCTGGCTTTGCTCTACGATGACCAAGAGAGGTATAGGGAAGCGGAGCCATTGTACCAGCGCGCCCTGATGATTTGTGAGCGTACCTTAGGACTAGCTGATGTTTTGATAGAAGGATAAGCTCATCAAGAAGGGATTGCCAGAAGAAGAAGAAGATGGTAGGGTACGGGAAAAAAGGAGATCCAGATGAGCAAGGAAGCCAAGAAAGAGATGAGCGAGCCAAGTGCCGTGATGGAACGACTGAACTGGCAACTGGCGTGGCGAGATGATAGGCGGGTGGCGCAGGCGTTGTACGCAGGCGAAGAGATTGAGGAGATGCACGAGTTGAGTGAAGCGGGGCTGTTGGACGAATTTTTTGTGTTCCTAGAGGAGATTGGGATGATGGCCGTGGTGGAACGGTTGGAGTTGCCAGGCGTGCAACGGGTGGTGGTGCCGACCGTGCAGTTTGTGTTGCTGTATCTGCTCAAAGTGCTCTTTGGGGGCCAGTCGATGAACGAATTGCCTCGGTGGCTCTTCAGCAATGGAGCGTTGATGGAGTTGGTGGGCTTCAATGCGCGGCAAGTCGAAGAGGGATTGACCAAACGCGGGGATGCGCAACGGAAAACGAAGCCCAAGCAAGGGCCGCTCACCCCACAGTGCCTGGCCGACAACATCAGCAAACTGAGCCGAGAGCAAATGGAAAGCCTCTTCAACCAGATGGTCGAGTGTCTCGTCGGATGGGGACTCTTGGATGGGCAACGCCCACGTGATGCGCAACGAGTTGTAACCAAGCGAGCGACGAAAACGTTTTGGGAAGCAGTTTGAATAGATGAGTATCAAGAGAGTCCTGTTGAGAGGCTAGAACACCATCGGGAGAGGGAAACAGGCGGGAACTGCTGACTCAGTGTTTAGGCTGCTGCGAGAAGGCCAAACGCATAGATGTGAGCAAAAGAAGCAGAAAG
>WNFB01006919.1_pt1 | contig 10460 bp, 7 predicted proteins | sample 5400501 | NCBI WGS metagenome assembly WNFB01 (sample SAMN13153341, study PRJNA577476) | soil metagenome | isolation source: 200 cm saprolite under Douglas fir tree site 2 hole 1 | place: USA:California | collected 2015-04-18 | reverse complement strand
CGACCATTTCAGGGTGAGCCGTGCCGATAAATAACGTGCCGACTGATGGCGGGACGACGATGGGCGCGCCAGCCTTCACGCCAAATGCGCCTAGACTGGTGATGACGACGGGCGCGTTCATCGCATCGACTCGACCGCCGCGCGTCGCATCGACGGTCGCGTTGTAAATCTCTACGAACTCCGGCCAGTTTTTCTTGTTTGCATCGACAATCACGGCGGTCGCCAAGCGATCGCCTTCCAGCGCAACAGCGACGCCGAGATCGAAATTGTCATTCTCGATGATGCGATCGTCTTCGAGAACCATCGCCCGCACGACTGCCCACGCGATCATGACGGAAGGCGAGGGGGCATTCCTGTAATTTTTCTTTTTCGCGACGTCGCGCGCTTTGCGGATGGAATCCCAGCGGGCGTCGATCTGCAAGTTCGCGGGAATGACGCGACTGAGTTTGCGTGTGATGGTAGGCGAGAGCGCGGGCTCACGAGTTACCGCTTCCGGAGATGTCGATCTTGAAATTGGCGGCGCAGTTTCGCGTTTCGATTCTGCCGCTGGGACAGCGGCAGCTACAACGGTTTTGCCGCCGGGGGATTCTTTCGTGGCAGCTTGAAATTGATCTGCAAGTGAAGGTTCGCCGGTGAGAATGGTGCCAAGTTCCTGGCCGATGTCGACGGTCTCGCCGACTTTCGTTTTCCATTCGCCCATGACGCCGGCGAATGATGATTCAATGGGGTAAACGGCTTTATCGGTTTCGACTTCGCAAAGTGGATCATCGAGGGCGATGGCGTCGCCCGGTTTTTTGAGAAGCGACACGATTTTCGCGTTGCGAATTCCTTCGCCCATAACTGGGACGGTGATGCTTTGGGCGCGACCTTTGTTCATGTCGATCTTGGGAGTGTAGAAGCGCGTGTCCTCAGGCGCAGGCTCAATTTCTTTGCGGCTGGGGACAGCCGCCTCTACATGGGCAGGTTCCATTTTCTTGCCGCCGGGGACAGCGGCCTCTACAACAGCTCGCTCGTGTTTTGTCGAAACAGATTTGTTGATTGCGGCGACGATGCGCTCGACGTCGGGCAGCGCGGCGTACTCGTAAATCGGATTGTAGCCGATCATGACGTTTGCCTTGCTTACTAGAACCGGAGGACTAATCATCGTGTTCCAAAGTTCCGGTTGCGAGGCAATGTGGGTGATGATCATCTGCCCGACGCTGCAATTTTCCGTGTCTTCCTGCACGACAACGAGGCGGCCGGTTTTGCGGACCGATTGTTCGATCGCCGCTTTGTCCCACGGCACGATGGAACGCAGATCGATCAACTCGACGCTTGCTCCATTGATTGACTCGCCTCCCGGCTCGTCAACCCTCTCGGGCTTCCCCGTCCACGTCGCTCGGCTCCCGCCGGCTCCGTTGTCGATCTTGGCGATCGCTTCGAGGGATTTCTCGACGGTGTTACCCCACGCGATCAATGTAACGTCGCTGCCGTCGCGATGTTTTCGAGCCTGGCCGAGCGGCACGGCGCGAACCGGCTCTTTCGATTCGCGTTCGGCCCAGAGCATATGTTTTGGAATCAAAAAAATTACCGGATCTTCGTGGTGCATGGCGGTCCAAAGCAGACCGGCTGCATCTTCGGGTGTGCTCGGAATGACGACGGACAAACCAGGGTAATGAGCAAGCACGCCCTCGTTCGCCTGACTATGCCACAAACTTCCGCCGGGAAGATAAGCGCCATACGGCGCGTAAATGACGGCGGGACATTTCCAATTACCGAAAGAGCGCCAGCGCAACGTCGAGAGGTTTGTAACCAGCTGATTGAAGCCGGGGTAAATAAAATCGATGAACTGCAGTTCGAAGACCGGGCGCTTGCCGTAGGATGCGAGACCGCAGGCGACCCCGAGAATGGTCGATTCGGCGAGCGGCGAATTGAAAACCTGTTTCGGAAATTCGGTGGAAAGCTTTTGCGTTAAGCGAAAGACGCCGCCCTTCGGATCCTCGATGTCCTCGCCGAAAATAATCCGGCCCGGATCTTCCTCGAGCCCGGCGCGCAAAGTTTTGTTCACCGTGTCACCGATCCGATATTTCCCCGGCGGTAAAATCTCATTGTCGATCTTGGGCGACGATTTTGTGACGTTAGCGAGAAGCTCGTTGGGCGAAGGGTCCGCTGCTTTTTCTGCTTCGCTATATTCTCGCCGAACGCGTTCCTTGATCTGATTGTCGATCTTGGCGAATTCTTCGGCGCTTAGAACTCCTTCGCCGATCAATTGATTTTGCCAGCACTTGAGCGGGTCGCATTTTTCGAGCGTCTCAAGTTCCTCCGCGCTTCGATAAAGTTTTTGATCGTCGGAGCTGGTGTGGCTGGACAACCGCTCCATGATGACCCACAGAAAAGCCGGACCTTTCCCAGCCCGGATTTTCTTAATCGCTTCGAAGGCGACGTCATGAACTTTTTGGACATCGTGTCCCTCGATTTGCTGCCATTCACTTGGCTCAAGAACCTCCAGCGCGAGCGGATTGATTTCCCGCGTCGGGCTGCTGATGCCGTAAGCGTTATCCTCGACAACGAAAAGGACGGGCAGTTTCTTTTCCTTTGCGAAACAAACCGCTTCGAAGAAATCACCTTGCCGGGTGGCGGCGTCACCGACGGTAGTGACCACCAGATTTTTCTTTTCGTCGAGTTTGATACCCCACGCGATGCCGCAGGCCGGAAGAAGCTCCGAGCCGGTGGGCGTGGGCACGCTCCAAATGTGCAAGTTTGCGTGGCTGTAGTGTGACGGCATCTGCCGGCCGCCGCTTCCCGTATTGCGTTTGGCAAAATATTCCAGAGCAAGCTCGCGCGTGGTCATGCCTCGTCCGAGAACAAGGCCGCGGTCGCGATAATAAGGCACGATGTAATCGTCCGGCTCCATCTGGATGGAAATGGCGGCGAGCGCTTCGTGCCCCATGCCGGAAACGTGGAAGTGGCCTTTGCCCTGACGATTCAAATTTTGCTCGCGCAAATCCGCATGCCGACTCTCCAACATCGTGGTGAGGAGCCGCAACTTTTCTTCTTTGCTCAGCGCTGGCATGCGATGTCGATCTTACAACTGCACTTGCGAATCGACAATCACGCGGATTTGGTTCGAATGGAAGATGTCGATGAATGCGACCATATCCAGGTTGAAACAGGGCGGGGGAGTGATCGATCGATATCGTGAATTTCTCCCGGTGTCCGATTCGACGCCGATCGTTTCGTTAGGCGAAGGAAATACGCCGCTGGTTTATTCGGCAAAGCTGAGTGCGCGAGTTGGGCGCGGCTGCGAAGTGTTTGTTAAAAACGAAGGCGTCAATCCAACCGGCTCGTTCAAGGATCGCGGCATGACGGTGGCTGTTTCGAAAGCGATTGAGCGCGGCGCGCGGACGTTGATCTGCGCGTCAACGGGCAACACCTCGGCCTCGGCCGCGGCTTATGCGGCCCGAGCAGGAATAGAGTGCGCAGTAATTTTGCCGGCCGGAAAAATCGCGAGCGGTAAATTGCTGCAAGCTTTCGTACACGGCGCGAAGATCATCGCGATCGATGGCAACTTTGATGATGCCCTGCGGATCGTACGCAAGCTTGGGCAGCGCGAAAACTTTGTGATTGTGAATTCGATTAATCCAGATCGGATCGCCGGACAAAAAACGGCGGTATTCGAGATTGTCGATCTTCTCGGCGACGCGCCCGATTTTCATTTGCTGCCGCTCGGCAACGCAGGGAACCTGACCGCTTATTGGGCCGGATACCGCCAGTACCAAGGCCATGGAAGAGCGAAGAGATTGCCGGCGATGCTTGGTCTTCAGGCGGCCGGAGCGGCACCGATTTTCCATGACAAGATTATCGAGCAACCGGAGACGATCGCCTCGGCGATCCGAATCGGGAATCCGGCGAGCTGGAGACAGGCGCGAGAAGCGATCGATCAATCGAAGGGGATTGTCGATCTTGTGACCGACGAGCAGATTATCGAAGCACAAATCTGGTTGGCGCAACATGAAGGAATTTTTGTCGAACCGGCCAGCGCCGCGGCGATTGCCGGGCTGTTCAAGTGCTGCGACGCTGAAGATGCAGCCTATTCATTTCAAAAAATTCCCGACGGAAGCCGGATCGTTTGCACGGTCACTGGACATGGCTTGAAGGACCCCGATGCACTTACAGGACGCATGGGGACGATAACGCCGGTCGCGGCAAACGAAGAGCAAGTGCTCCGCGCGCTCGGCTTGTGATTTGCAACTTCAGTTGACAGCGGCGTGAGTTGAGCGAAAACGATTCGGCTTTGTATCCACTCCTATCCACCTCCCGCGCGTTTTTGCCATGCGCTTGATTGTTCAAAAATACGGCGGCACTTCGGTGGGCGACACGGACCGCATTCAAAATGTAGCGGAGCGCCTCATTGAGACGCAGCGGGACGGCTGCCAGGTCGTGGCGATAATTTCCGCCATGGCCGGAGTGACTGATAATCTAATTAAGCTTGCGCATGAAGTGTCGCCTCATCCGACGGAACGTGAGCTTGACATCCTGCTCGCGACCGGCGAGCACGCCGCGACCGCTTTAACGGCAATGGCGGTCAATGCGCGCGGGGGCAGGGCGATTTCATTGACTGGCGCTGAAGCTGGAATCTTAACGGACCGGACGCATGCAAAGGCGCGAATCGCAAACATCAGCCCGCGGCAAATTCATGAGCTGCTGGCGGACGATTATATTGTTATCGTAGCCGGATTTCAGGGCCAAAACGCCGAGGGCGAAACGACGACGTTGGGGCGCGGCGGTTCCGACCTGACTGCGATCGCGCTGGCCGGCGCGCTCAACGCCGACGCGTGCCAGATTTTTACCGATGTCGACGGCGTTTTTACCTGCGATCCACGAATCGTGTCCGATGCAAAAAAACTCGACGAAATCGCCTATGACGAACTGCTCGAGATGGCCAGTGCGGGGTCAAAGATCATGCAATCGCGTGCGGTGGAATTTGCAAAAAAATTCGGCGTCCAGTTTGAAGTGCGCTCCAGTCTCAAGCCAGCGAGCGGCACGATCGCCAAAGAAGAGACGGCGAACATGGAGGACGTAGTCGTTCGCGGGGTGAGCGTGGAACGTAACCAGGCAAAGCTGACCATCTCCGGTGTGCGCGATGAGGCTGGAATCGCCGGCTCGATTTTTTCGACCATCGCCGCGTCGCATATCATTGTGGACATGATCGTGCAAAGCGCGCCAATCGATGGCGTGACAGATATTTCCTTCACCATTCACAAGGACGAACTGGAAGATGCTCGCAAGATCCTGATGCCAGTTATGAACGAAATCGGCGCAACTCAGCTGCGTACGACCAGTGGCGTGGCTAAGCTCAGCGTCGTCGGGATTGGGATGCGCTCACACTCCGGAGTGGCTGCTCGTTTATTCGAATGCCTCGGCGAAGGCGGAATCAATATTCAACTGATCTCAACATCGGAGATCAAGATTGCTGTAATAATTGACGAAAAGGACGTCGAGCGCGCCGCGCGGTTAACGCACCAAGAGTTTGGTTTGGCTAGTCTGACGCCCGCAGCCGGTGCGATGCACCCGCTAACGTGACTGCCTACTTGCGCACCGGATTGACATAGAACTCCGGAGTGCCCTCGACCCGCATCTTGTAGCCGAATACGCTGTGGGACACGAACACCGCAGGATGGTCGGTGACTTGGGCGCGGTAACGGTCGTCAAGGTTTGCCTGTTTCCAGACCGTGCCATCCTCCAGCTTGATTAGCGTGCGACCAGTTAGTCCGGTGAACGTCCCATCAACGCGACTGAAAATCTGGTCCATTTTTGCGCGCGACGTCTTGGCCGCTTTCTCGGTCGCCTCCGCCGTTGCCTTTTCAGCTGCCTTGGTCTCCGCGGTTTCGCGATAGCCTTGTAACCAGGCATTCAGATTCTTCAATTCTTCAGGGGACAATTTCTCCAGGCCAGCCGCCTTGAATTCTTCAGCCGTCATCATGTCTTGAAGAACTTTACTGGACGGCTCACGCTCTGAGGATTGCTCTTTTTTCGCGGGTTGTTCATCACCGGTCTTTTCATCGGAGCTGTTCTTGGGTGTTTCTACCGTCGGGGTTTCCTCACTGCTCGGGGCGGATTCTTTCTCGACCGCCTGCTGCGAAACAACAGGCCGAGGATGGAACGCTAAGAGCGCAACTATTAAAGCAATCGCGATACGATAAGATTTCATGGTTTCATTGCCCAGTGCTTAGGGCAGCTGCGGGAGGCTATCACCTGCGTGCCACGGGTCAAGAGCTACGCCGCGACGAAGAAGACATGGTCGTCTCTGCGAATGCGTCCAGCCCCTTGCCCAACTGGCGCAACGATTCCCGAACCGTTTCTGTTGGCCCGCCCACGCCTATGCGAAAGCGGTCCGGACATTCAAAGAACCGTCCGGGAACCACAGAAGTCTCAAAACGCGTGCGAAGCAGCTCGCAGAATTGCTCTGCGCTTCGGCGGCGCAACCGAGGGAACACAATTGTTCCATATTCCGGCCAGTAACAATCCAGATCGTCGCGCGCGCTAAGAAATTGCCGGAGGAGTTTACGGTTTGTCTCGAGCAACGTCTTCATGTGCGCGGAGATTCGCCCAAGTTGTTCAAAGGCGATTACGCTGAGCAATTCTCCAGGATGGACAAAGGTCGCGCCGTGAAGATCATTGATGCGCCATATGCGTCGGGCGACGTCAGGCGGGGCAAGCACCCATCCGCAGCGCAGCCCGCTCAAGCCGTAAGCTTTGGTCAGGCTGTTGGTAATGAGGAAACGTTCCGGATCAATATGGAACGCGCTCCGGGGCCGCGTCTCAAACAACATCTCGCGATAAACCTCATCCACCAGTACATAAGTCCCATTGTTGCGAGCCAGAGCGGCAACTTCCCGCAAAGTGATCTCGGAACAAAATGCTCCGCTCGGATTATGTAAATTCGTAATCACGATCACACGAGTTCGCGGCGTCATTTGCCGTTCCAAGTCGGCCGAATCAACCGCGAAATTACTTCGCCTTTGAAAATGCTCGATTGTCAAACCGAGATATCGTGCCGTGCTCAAGAGCGGCTCGTAGTTGGGACGCTCGACCAGAATTTGGTCGCCGGGTTCGGTGGTTGCAGCGAGCGCGAGATAGTTGCCCATCGAAGCTCCGATAGCGCTGACGATCGACTCTTGCGGCACGTTATAACGGGCCGCGATTTTTCCCAATAAAGGCTCGTAGCCGTAGCCGCAGCCGCTGGGACAATTGATTTCCAGCTGGCCGATTCCGACGGCGAGCTTGGCCAGGGGAAAGGCGGCCATCCCGCTAGTTGCCAAATTATAACGAGCGGTGGAGCAAAGCTTGGCCCATTCCATGTATGGCGAACCGGCGGCGCTGCGACGACGATTCACGCGCGGGAAGTCCTCCTCCAAATGTAATATACAGGTACGCCGGAAACCAAGATGGCCATCCCGATGAGTGTATTGCTCGGATAGCGATAAATAGTGTTGGCCACCACGCTCCAACAGACCAAACAGAAGAGCGCCGTTGTGATCGGGTGCAGGGGCATGCGGAACCGCGCGACTGCTCGTTCGCGCCGGCGTAAGACAAAAAGACAGCTCGCCGTGAGTCCGAAAAAAATCCAATCCATCGCTGTCACGTAGTTGAGGATCTGCCCATAGCTTCCGGAAAACAAAATCAGCATTGTCCAGACACTCTGCAAAACAATGGCAAATACAGGCACACGCGTACGGGGATGTACCCAGGCGAGCTGCCGGAAGAAGACTCCATCTTCTGCCATGGCGAAGTACACACGTGGCGCGGTCAAAACACTCTGGCTCAGAAAGCCCAGGGTAGAGATCACGATACCAAGAGCAATGGCAATCGCGCCCGGTCTGCCCAAGGCAATTTCCATCAACGACGAGGCCGGAGTGTCGGTGAACGCCAACCCGGGAATCCCTAGCGCTCGCACACAAACAAAGTTCACTAAAGTGTAAAGGACGGCGACACCGGCCGTTCCCAGCAACAACGCCCGGGGCAGGTCGCGGCGAGGTTCTCTCAGCTCTCCCGCGACAAAGCAGCCAGTTTGCCATCCACCGTAAGCAAACAAAACAGGCACCATGGCCGCACCGAAAGAGGAGAGCAGCCCGGCAGAGACCGGTTGGTCGACGATTGGCGTGAAAGAAAAATCAGGCGCGCGCACCAACAACGCTCCCACCGTTACCAACAGACCGATCGCGCCGATCTTCATTATCATCAACGTGCTTTGCAGATTGCTGCCGCTTTTGACTCCGAGACAGTTAACGACCGTCAGCATGGTCAAGGTAACCGCTGCGATCAATGACACCGGCATTTCAACGCCGGTCAATTCGATGAAATACCTGGCAAACGTGACCGTCACCGCGGCCATGCCTCCGGTTTGCACGACAAGAAGCAATACCCAGCCATAAAGAAATGCCACTAATGGATGAAACGCCTCGCGAAGGTATGCATATTGTCCGCCCACCTGCGGAAGGCGACTCGAAATCTCGGCGTAGATAAATGCGCCAGTCAACGCGATCAGCCCACCGAAAACCCAGGCTCCCACAACCAGTGCGGGCGTGTGGATCTGTCTGGCAACGAGGGCAGGATTCATGAAAATGCCCGAGCCGATGGTTCCGCCCATCACTAGCATCGTGGCGTCAAAAACTCTCAGCCGACGGGCCAGCGGAAGAGGGGGACCTTGAATTTGCGCTTGCGAAGAGCTCAATGGTTCGGCCACGAACGGCTTCGAATTAGGTGAAGTTTACAGGTCGATTTCTGTAACGTGAATAACATAATAATTTATTTTATTAATTCACAATCAGTGAATTAGAAGAATCCATATCTGCTCATCAGCCTGTCTGTTCTATGGAGATAAATCCTTCCGCATTCGGAAATGACGAACTTCGCCAAAAAGGATGTCAGCCGGGCCTTCAACACAGTAACCATGTCGGCGATAAAAATTAATGGTATTGTCGCGAGCATTTAGAACGACGCCAGTAACACGCTCAGAGCGTGCGCGATCTTCGAGGCCACTGAGGATCCGACTTCCAAGTCCACGGCCACGATGGCTTTCATCGACCGCCATGTAGCGCACTTGCGCTTCAGAGGGCGAATTCAGATGCAGTCGACCGACCGCAACCACAGCACCGGCCGAGTCGCGCAGGATAAGATGAAAGCTTTCCGCATCGAGATCGTCGCGTTCAGTGCCCCGCGGCTGGCCCCACGGCTCCCGCAGCACCCGCCAACGTAGATCGAAATAGCTTTCCCATTCCTGCGCGGTGCGCGGCTCCGCGAGAGTAAATTCCTCCGGCTTTCGCGCAGGCTCATCCGGCTTGGGCATTTCAAGATATTACATCGCTAAGTCGGAAAGAGGGAGTCTGACGTAATCGTCCACTATTCCAGGGCATTCTTTCATGACATCAGACAATATATGTCATATAAAATCGCTAGGTGTTGGTGCCGGTTCCTTTGGAAATTCGAATCTCTACCTTAATTAATCAGCGCCAACAGCAATCCACCAAGTGAAGCCGTAACCTGAGGCGATACCTGACCTCGCGCCGCGAGTCACCGCGCCGAAAGGATGTCAGTCACACGTTGCTGCCACTCCACTTCAACTTTTGCCGAACAACACTGAAAAACGATACTTCCGGCAGCACCGCAAGCGGCAGAGTTTTGGCGGCTTTTCGAATCCTCACCACATCGCCGGTTGCCAAGGGCAACGGATCGCGACCGTCGACCGTGAGATACACCGGATAATCCGGTTCATTCGGCTCGACTTCGATTGTGGAATGGTCTGCCACAATGATTGATCGGTTTGTGAGAACGTGCGGACAAATTGGCGTGATCACCAGGACCCCCGATTGAGGCGACAAGATTGGCCCGCCGGCCGAGAGCGAATAGGCCGTGGAACCGGTGGGCGTTGCAACGATTAGTCCGTCGGCATTAAATTCGGTCAGCGCTTCGCCATCCACACGCGTTCGCAGACGGATGAGACGGGAGAGCTCACCACGGCTCAAGACAGCGTCATTTAAGGCGATCATGCGCGTTTCGGATTTTGCGGCGGAGCGCACAGTCACGTGCAAAAGCGTTCGTTCGCTGAATTCAATGAGCCCTTTTGCAATGCATTCGACCGCTTCCCTATACCCCGATGAATTTGAGCACGTTAAAAAGCCGAGCGATCCCACATTGATCCCAAAAATCGGCTTGATCGCTTCGCCCAGTTCACCGGCCACATTAAGAATTGTCCCGTCGCCACCCAAAACGACGAGAAGATCGGCCTCAGCGCCAAGTTGCGCGATCGTAAAATCGGACCGTCGGCCGGCGATCGCAGCAGTCTCTTTCTCGATCAAGATCGACATCGAAAAGCGATTGAGTTCTTCGAGAACGGCCTGGATCAACTCGGCCACGCCCGGCTTTCCCGTGTGCGCGATCAATCCAATTTTCTTCGGAGACATATGAAAAACTCCTGATTA
>WNFB01006535.1_pt1 | contig 10460 bp, 9 predicted proteins | sample 5400501 | NCBI WGS metagenome assembly WNFB01 (sample SAMN13153341, study PRJNA577476) | soil metagenome | isolation source: 200 cm saprolite under Douglas fir tree site 2 hole 1 | place: USA:California | collected 2015-04-18 | reverse complement strand
TTTCAGCGCGTGAGTGTTCAGGAAGGTGTGCCGCTTGCAGAAGCCACCTACCATGCACGAGTAATCATCGCGCTGTTGAGTGAAGTTGTGACCATGGGCCTGATCGAAAACGTCAAAGCTCAACTCCCTGCTGATTTCCGCCAACTCTTTGAAGTGGAATATGAAGGACAGGTGCCGGGTCAAGGGGTGATCGATACATCCGTTATCGAGGAAGAAGGCACGTAGGGACAATCTATAACCAGAGCGGGGTTATCTGCGTAGATAGAGATGACAAACACAGAGTTTTGCGCGGTGTCATGCCTGGCGACCAGGTGGCATAGTGCAGCGTAGTGGCGATCCCTTGCGGTCGCCAGGTTGACTGCCACGCTGCCTGCAACACACCCTGCAAATTATACTGAATAACCTGAACAGTAAGGATGATTATGCGTATTATACTCTACCTTGGCAAAGGCGGCGTGGGCAAGACAACCATCGCCGCAGCCACCGCAGTCCGTTCCGCCATGCTCGGCAAGCGCACACTCGTTGTCAGCACCGACCTGGCGCACAGTCTCGCCGATTGCCTCAACATCCCACTTGCCTCAAACCCAAAAGAACTCTCAGCCAACCTGTGGGCACAAGAAGTCAACGTACTCGACGAGATGCGGCGTGGTTGGAGCAAAGTGCAAAATACTATGAGTAAAGTGTTGCGCAAACAGGGCATGGACGCCGTTATGGCAGAAGAACTGGCGCTCATTCCCGGTATGGACGAGATCGTTGGCCTCAGCAACATCTATCGCAACGCTCGTGATGGCGACTTTGAAGTGGTCATCATCGACGCTGCCCCCACCGGCGAGACGGTCCGTCTCCTCAGCATGCCAGACACCTTCCAGTGGTACGCGCAGCGTATCATGGGCAGCAACGCCCTCAATCTGGCCCGGCCATTGATCAGAGCCTTTGTGCCTACCGTCGAGATCCTGGATGCTGTGAAGCTGATGAGCGAACGGGTCAAATCGCTGCGTGAAGTGCTAAGCAACCCCGACATCAGTTCCTATCGCCCGGTCGTCAACCCCGAACGTATGGTCATCAAAGAAGCGCTGCGTGCCGAAACCTACCTTGCTCTCTTCGGCTACCCGATTGACAGCGTAGTCTGCAACCGCGTCATCCAACCCGGCAATTATCAAGACACCTTCATGCAGGAAATCTACCATAACCAGGAGAAGCTACGCCTGCAGATTCACCAGACCTTTGCGCCATTGCCTATCTGGGAGGCCCCCTACTACTCCCACGAAATTCTTGGTATTCCCCAACTCACCCGCCTGGCCCAGACCATCTTCGGCGACCAGGACCCCACGCGAGTCTTCTACCGTGGCCAGCTACAAGAGGTGAAGCGCATAGGCGATACGTACGTCCTGCGTCTCCCATTGCCACACGTCGAGATGGACAAAGTGCTCATGACCAAAAAAGGCGACGAGATGATCGTCGAGATTGGCAACTTCAAACGCGATATCACCCTGCCTTCCATCCTGGCAAATCAAGAGGCAAAGCTGGCCCGGTTCGTCAACAAGGCGTTGGAGATTCATTTCAGTGCGCCAGTAGAGGAAGAGACAGAGAAGTCAGCGTAGGTTTCAGCCTGGAGCCATCATCCTCGGCTGGTTCGATGAGTGATGTTAGGGTGCGTTTCATTTTTTTGCAAAGATGAGTTTATTATGCACAGGGAGATTTGGATGAGTCAAATCTGCCACGCTCACAATTGTAGAGCTGTGCAAAAAAATGAAACGCACCCGGGTGGGCGATTATCCAGGGGATCGGCCGGGTGTCTGCGCGATCTTAATCGTAGTTACCGGTGGCCGTGTCCAACGCCTGTACCCTGCAAACGGCACCGCCATGACATAAGTGCTAGTTCACGGTGGTGGTTGGGGTGTTTGTGTCGGTAGTCTGTGTTTCTTCAAGCGGTGCAAGGGGACTGTCAAGCTTCTGCCTAGCTTCAATCAGCTTGCGCAATGTCTCGTTTAACTCACGAGTAGTCGCGATAGTTGTCCTATAATCCGCTAACATCTCGTCTATGGTCCTCTTCATCTCTTTAATAATATTCTCCGCTTGCTCTTCTTGATCGCGTATAACATCCAACCCGGAACGTACTTCATCTACCCTGGTGTCAACCTTTGTAAGCAAATCACCTACCTTTTTCTGCTGGTCCTTTACGAGCTGGTCAACTTGGGTGGTGACTTCCTTTTTCTGTGCCTCATAGAGGTTCTTGACTTGATCGTTGACTCGGTCATTCAAGGACGTCCACCAAGCAGCAACGGCAACCGCACCTAGGACAGCTAGTACTGTGGCGGCAACGGCTAAGACAGTCCCTGCAAGACCGGCAATAGACCAGCCGTCCACCACGCAGTTATGCCCCATCTGGGTACACGGCGGCCAGAACATCAACGTCGTCACGATGACGCCCGCAAAGACCACTATACAGACTATAGCGATAATGTAAATGGCAATAGCAAAAAATGTTTTCATAGCTGGACCCTTTAATTGTACATGTACACTTTATCCTAGCGGGACATGGATGAGACAGTATGAATTGAGTTTCTGAGGCCAGGATAGTTGTATGGTTTTCGCCAGGATAAAGTTTGCATTTACCGTCAGACGTTACTGAGGTGTTTCGACTGGCCGCTGGAGAACAGTTCTGCAACCTCAACACCCGCCTCCCGCCGAGCGGTGACCGCGAGCCGTCTGCGAGCCTCGGCCAGACCACGCAGCTCCTCTTGCCACTGGTCGAGCTGTGCTTGTGTCCACTTCTCGCCAGCGATCATCCGTAGGAACTCAGGGCTTGCTTTTCCTTGCTGTGTGGCTGCACCCATCACGGCTCCGCAGCGTTCAACCAGGTCGTTGGCCTCAGAGATCGCCTCTTTGCTACCGACCGCCCACACCTCAGACCAGGCTTCGTACAGCGGTTGTATGTCGGCACGCAATCGATCTATCAGGTCCAGCGGATCGGGCGGCTTCTGTAGACGCAACATCACGTTGAGACCCTCCCTCAGTCCCGACCTGGCTTCCATCGCAACGTGGAGTCCCGATGCGGTGTGAGCAATGACACCTGACCGAGCGAGCAGCATCGTGTAGGCTCGGACTCGCCGCTCCAACCGCGCCGATCTTCCTTCTCTGGAAGAGCGCCGCCACTCCAAACCGAACGCAACTAGTCCGGTCAGGGCCGAACTTCCCAATGCCGCTATCACTGGTACCCATAGGTCTGACATGCTAAAGTACTCCTAATTTCGCTGAATTTCAGGAGCGTGGTCCTCCTGATCAGTAGAACAAACAACGATACTCACCGCCATCTTCTTACATTGTTAGACGTACTTTCAGGCAGACAATACAATGTTGCACTACTATAGCTCATCTGCGACCAGGAGACAAGTGGTCCGTATAGGCAGTAGTTATTCAATTGGCACATGTGCTACCACGCTGGACAAAACGAGTATTGCATGAGATAATGCCGCTCAACTAGGGGTCGCGTTATTTGGCAGCAGAGGATAATGCAGTATGCCGCTATATCAGGTCCAGTCTACACCGCCCAACACGGGTCGCTCACGAACCCGTCTCATCACCCTTATCGTAGCCATTGTTCTTACGGTGCTACTCGCTATCATAGGTCTAGTGACACAAGGTTGGAACCCGAATATCTCTTTAATACTGTCTGGAGCCAGTTTGTTGGTGGGCTTATTCCAACTACTAGTCCCCCTACCCGGATCACCGCCCCTAGTGACCCGCTCACGAAAATCAACGACACAGACAGCCACGAACCAAGAGTATGAGGTCCTCCGGAAGCAACTCGAAAAAAAGCACAAGGCTACAAACATGGGTGCGTTAGTTGTCTACGGCAAAAAGCCTTCGGTTGGGTGTAGGGTTGAGGTAACCGACTCGCATGGAACCTCCCAGGAGGCCGTTATTGCAGAGCGTTCCATCAATCGCCGCATTATCTATGTAGCAGTCCTTGAAAACCTTGTACCTGACACGTACCATGTTACTATTTCCACCAAACGAGGCGGGTATCGTCGGCTCGCAACCTCTTACACAGTAGTCGCCTTGCAGGCAGAAGAGGTGTGGGAGCTATATCGTCTTGGCTGGTTCTTTAACTACTGGTACGCGGATTTGTAGCAGGGACAACTCAAGCAACGTCCCTGCACACTAACGCGCTGGTCAGTTGATGATCGATGGTAGCAATTTGTTGAGTAGGTCGACCATTGTGTCAACCTCGCTTTTATCGATGAGGACTGTGGGTCTGTGCGTCACCAAATCATAGATACCCCTATGTGTAGCTTCGAAGCTGTCGACGAGGCGTTGCTCATCTGGCGAGAGGATGTTCTCATTTCTAGCCCTACTTAGCATCGATCCAGGAGCCAGGTCGGTACACGTTGCTGCGTTAGACGTTGGGTTGACTCGTTTTGCCTTCTCCTGGATAATCAGGCTCAAAATGGTGCGGAAGCCGATGGCAGCCAGGTTTGGAGCAATAGCCTTCGCTGCATTAAATTCTTTCAGCATTTCTGCTAGCTTGGTATCCTGTACTCTCTTGATATAGTCTTCTAGGACGGGCTTTACGGCATGTGTCTGGTCAAGATTGCTTAACGCGCGGTCGATAAACCCAACGAAAGTTGGTCTCATTTCATTGAAAATCTCTACGTCTGTTTCTTGGTGATACCCCCGCATCTCTCTTTCAACATTGTAGTTCAGCGACAATTCTCCAGAAAACGCAGCATATCTATTAAACGTTGCGTTCCACTTGTCCAACCACTCCAACACTAGACCGTAGGGACGAGATGCATTGCTGTAGGTGATTGTACCCGCGGTGGTGGTGAAGTTGATATTGAGCAATTCTTCTCGGGCCGCTCTAAGTTCTTGTTTGAGCTTGATCCTGCGTAGTTCCATGCGGTTCTCTTTTCAGTCTGACCATACCTCCGCGACTATATCCCATTCGTCGGCTGCTGTCAAGTAGCTCCTGCCCCCAGGGTGCGTTTCATTTTTTGCAAAGATGAGTTTATTATGCACAGGGAGATTTGGATGAGTCAAATCTGCCACGCTCACAATTGTAGAGCTGTGCAAAAAAATGAAACGCACCCGTGATGTTAAAGTAGCTTGTAGGTGCGGAGAGACTATGTTATCATAGGGATGGTGGCATCAGTAGCTGACTCGCCAGGAAGGCGAAGACACAACACGATACAGATGGGCGTAGGAGACCTGGGTAAGCAACCTGCACACCTGAAGGGAGAGCACCATGGCCAAAGAAATTGAACGCGAGGTAGTGTACTACTATGACTCCCACCCCACCAAGGAGGATTTGATGGGGGAAACCTCGTTGCATCGAGATCTGACGAGCTATCTCGCGCTGGTACTCAAATGGCTTTTCCATGGCCAGGTCTGTTCCATCCATGAAAACCTCAACTTCTACCAGACGGATAATTACAAAGAGTATCCTCTGGCCCCAGACATTGCTGTGATCAAAGGGGTTGAGCGTTTGCCTCTGACCAGTTGGCGCGTGGGCAAGACAGGGTCGGCTCCCCAGGTGGTCTTCGAGATCGCCTCCGTCGAGACCTGGAAGAAGGATTTGCAGGAGAAACCTGGAGGGTATGCACAGATGGGCGTGAAAGAATTCTTTGCCTATGATCCCAACGATCCCACAATCAGCAGAACGAGTTCGCGCCGACTGTGGGGTTGGCACCTGGAGAAAGCAACTGGTGAGATGCACGAAATGCCGCTACGCTCCGATGGTAGTCTGTGGAGTCCGCACCTGGAAAGCTATCTGATGCCAGATCGGCAATATCTGCGCCTCTATGATGGCCAGTGGCATCGCCGACTCACCGAAGCGGAGGCAAAAGACAAGCAAGCCAGAGAGGAAACTAAACGAGCAGAGGAGGAAGCCGAGGCCAGGCGTGCAGCAGAGAGGCGAGCTGAGATATTGGCTGAAAAGATGCGCTCGCTTGGGATTGATCCCGACTCCCTATGACGGTCTGAAATGAATTTTGTTTGTAACAATGTCAACGCACACCAACACCGTGCTCGTGCCATACATAGCGCGAGCACGCAAAGTCTTACAACTCGAACAACGTGCCAACCATCAAGATACCGTCGTCAAACCCGGCGGACTGGAAGTCTTTGTCGTCCGTTGGGCGGATGAAACCAGCACCGTCTGTAGAAACGCCGGCCTCGATCTCAAACCCATTCATCGCTTCACCGAACACCTCGAAGGCTATCGGCGCCAGGACCCCATGCAACGCGCCTCCAGCTTGCGTGCCGCCCTCGCCATACTCGACGAGATGGACAACCATGCGCAAAATAGCCGAACAGCATTCTCTCCTCCTCCTTCCTCTTCCCTCACTTCGGTCAAAACACCCACTCCGGCAAACCCTGTCAAAACCAACAAAGCCTCCGACAAAACCGACGGCAAGGCTCCGCCTGCGCTTCCCCAAACCAGGCCACAAAACCCCATTCGCCTCGAAGCAGGTATGTCGCCGGGTCACACTTCCCTCACCCTGTTGAGCGCCGATGTTACCGCCGTACCTGGCGTAGGACCATCCGTTGCTGCACGGCTGCACAATCTTGGTATCCGCACTGTACGTGACCTGCTTTTTTATTTCCCACGCGACCATCGCGATTACAGCAAACTCGAAAAAATCGCCACCATCCCCTTGGGTGAAGTCACCACCACCCTCGGACTTATCTGGGAAGTAGAAAGCACACGCACCAGCGGTGGGCGCGTACGTACCATCGCCACTATTTCGGACGATACCGGCAAACTGCGCGTCTCATGGTTTAATCAGCCCTACCTGCAAAAACAATTGAGTGCAGCCAAAGGCTCCTACCTCGTCGTGACCGGCGTCAAGCAACGCTTCGGCAACAAAATCGAATTCTCCGTACGCAGCCACGAGCTTCCCGAACAGGGGGATCTGTTGAACACGGGACGCCTAGTGCCCACCTACCCACTCACCGAAGGGCTGCACGCCAGGGCACTGCGACGTTTCACAAAATGGGTCGTCGATCGCTACGCAGCTATGGTCCCCGACCATCTCCCCACATCAATACGTGCCGCCGGCAAACTCATGCCCCTGCCAGAGGCCATCTCGCACATCCACTACCCCGAAAACGAGCAAGCACTCAACGCTGCCCGCCGTCGCCTGGCCTTCGACGAACTATTCTTGATCCAACTCGGCATGCAAGAGCGGCGTACGCGCTGGCAACAAGAAGGTCCACGCGGCAATGCCTTCAAAATCGACCTCTCAAGAATTTTTATTGACGCCGATGCGCCAGGGGCGTCGAGTATAGTAGGGGCGGGGCTTGCCCCCGCCATGGAAGGCAACGCCCCTGCCATGGAAGGCAACGCTTCCACCCTGGAAAGCAACGTCGCCGCCCTGGAACCGGAACCCACCCTGATGAATTCAACGCTCTGGTCCCCGCTTGCCACCAGTGAGCCGTTTGAAGCAACATTGCCGTTTCGCTTCACCAGAGCACAGAGGCGCGTGATCGTTGAGATTTTTGCCGACCTCGCGCAGACAAAACCCATGAGCCGCCTCTTGCAGGGCGACGTTGGCTCCGGCAAAACCGTCGTAGCAGCCGCAGCTCTACTCATGGCCGCCATCAATGGCTACCAGAGTGTCCTTATGGCCCCCACAGAAATCCTGGCTGAGCAGCACGCACGCAGCATCAGCGCCATGTTGGAACCATTCGGCATTCGAACCGTCCTGCTCACTGGTGGCCTGCGCCAGCGCGAACGAACAATGGGGCGTGCGGCTATCGAGAGCGGGCAAGCCATGGTTGCCATCGGTACCCACGCCCTCATTCAAGAAGATGTCAACTTTCAGCGTTTAGGCCTGGTCATCGTCGATGAACAGCACCGTTTCGGCGTGGAGCAGCGCGATACTCTGCGGCATAAGGGCTATCGCCCACATATGCTCGTCATGACGGCCACACCTATCCCGCGCACTCTGGCACTCACTCTCTATGGGGACCTTGACGTCTCTGTCATCGATGAACTCCCGCCTGGTCGGCAGAAGATCATCGCACGCTGGCGCTCCGGTTCTCGTCGTGATGAAGCCTATAAAGCCATCTCCCACCAGGTCGCCGAAGGTCGCCAGGCCTTCATCATCTGCCCGTTGATCGAAGAGTCCGAGACACTGGCGGTCAAGGCCGTCACCGTCGAATATGAACGCTTGAGCCGCGAGGTCTTTCCCACCCTGCGTCTCGGCCTGCTGCATGGCGCTATGAAGCCAGCCGACAAAGACCAGGTTATGCGTCGTTTCCGCGACCACGAACTCGACATTCTCGTAGCAACCTCCGTCATCGAAGTAGGCATCGACGTAGCCAATGCCACCGTTATGGTGATTGAGGACGCCGACCGTTTCGGCCTCTCGCAACTTCACCAACTGCGCGGGCGTGTTGGTCGCGGCCAGCATCAATCCTATTGCTACGTGCTCAGCGCCGACGCCAGCCTCCAGGCACAGGAGCGTCTCGAGGTATTCCAGGCAACCAATGACGGTTTTCGCCTGGCCGAAGAAGACCTGCGCCTGCGTGGCCCAGGCGACTTCTTCGGCGTGCGTCAGAGTGGCGTACCAGAACTGCGTGTCGCCAACTTGAGTGATACCGCTCTGATTGAGCTTGCCCGCTCTCTAGCCGCAAAACTCTGGCACGACGATCCATACTTACGCAAACCGGAACACGCTGCACTCCGCGAGCGCATGCACCTCTTCTGGCAAAACTTCATGGCGCACTAAATGAACTTTGCAACAACCCTGACCCATCAGTCTAAAACTATAGACTCTTAGGCCTAACCGTGATATGATTGGTATCGGTATACACTGTCGTCTTTATGAGTTTTAACAAAATAAGCAAGCGTAGGGGCCGATTTATCGTGCCCATCGCCGATTTATCGGCCATCGAGAAACCTACCACATAGCCGGATTAATTTGTTAAAGTTCATGAGAGAGTTTCATACGGTCCCGTAAGTACCAGGAGAGTACTCTATGCATTTTAATTTGATTCAATGGCTGTTTACCGACCCGTTTACAGCAGCAACGAACGGTGGCCTGAGTGTACCAGAGGAGCCGTTTCATTTTTACGTTCCGTGGCTCATCTTTTGTAGCCTGGGTGTCCTGATCGCCTTCTACTACTCCGTCGAAGGTCGCAGACGTTTCTTCAAGAACATGCCAATCATCAAGTACATGCTTGACCGCTACATTGGTTGGTTTTCCGTCATCTGCGTGCTCGGCTATCCACTCATCTTCGCGCGTGCCTACCTTGATGCATACTTCTTCGCCTGGCGTTTCTGGCGCTACCTCTGGCTGGCTGCCCTTGTCGTCTGGGCGATTACGTGGATCGTGTACCTCATCCGCAAGTACCCCAAGGAGCGTGCGGAATTCCTGGCCTATCAGAACCGCCAGCAATACATCCCCAAGAGCAAACGCAAGGTCACATCTTCAAGGTGAATGGCTCCGCCTGCATCATCCTTGCCGGGGGGCGTAGCACACGCATGGGCACAAACAAAGCCTTGCTGCCGCTCCCTGGCAACCGGCACCTCACGTTCGTCGAGCATCTCGCCTCCACACTCACCCCCTTCTGCGCTGAAACCATCCTCGTTGCCCGCGATTCAAACGACGCAGCCAACTATACCCTACCCGGCGTACAAGTCATAACCGACAAAGTCCCCGATCACGGACCCCTAATGGGCTTATACACCGGCCTGAGCGCCATCCAAGCCCAACGTGCCCTGGTTGTAGCCGTTGACATGCCCTTTATCCAACCCGCCCTTATCTCATTCATCCTCTCTCAACCCCCGACCGACTCATTGCTGGTACCCCTGGTAAACAACGTACCGCAAGTCCTCCTGGCCATCTATCCCCACACAATCTTACCGCTAATCGACGATCGCATACAGCAAGGACGCCGTGACCTCCGTTCTCTGCTAGAGGTGGCACCGGCGCAGTATATCGAAGAGGCGCAACTACGCCTGGTTGACCCCGAGTTGCGCTCATTCGTGAATGTGAATACCCCTGAAGAACTGGAATATCTGCAAAGTTCTTAGAAAGGAATGACCTTACATGTTGCCGACGTCGAGCGCTCATTGGAGTTTTACACAAAAATGCCAGGATGTTTGGTAAATTACCTACACATGTGAGGCGGGATTGTTTTCTTTCCTTAGAAAGTGAGAGAACTAAGGAGAACCTCTCGTGCTTCATGTGCTATGCGACGGTCACCAAACATCCTGGCACTCATATTATGCCTCAAGATCTTACATAAATGGTCAGAAAAGTGTAAAAAGCTTGTAAGAAAATTGCAAAGGTTATTCGGGCTTCCCTCCCTGCCGCAACGGCTGCTCCGATTCTACTCCCAGAATACTTCCGACTGATCCTGACGCGTCCAGCAGAGCTGAGTGTCACCACGGGCAAACCCAGGGGTGCCCACGATGCACTACCAACTACTTAACAGCAATCACTGCG
>WNFB01006534.1_pt1 | contig 10460 bp, 5 predicted proteins | sample 5400501 | NCBI WGS metagenome assembly WNFB01 (sample SAMN13153341, study PRJNA577476) | soil metagenome | isolation source: 200 cm saprolite under Douglas fir tree site 2 hole 1 | place: USA:California | collected 2015-04-18 | reverse complement strand
TCGCCCGTGCACTGTTCCGGCACAAATTCTCGGCCGACTATGGCGGCCGCTCGTTCCTCTATTGTCTCGGCATTTTGCCATTCCACTGGAATGTCACCCCCTGGCCCATCGTGGCCCTCAATGCTCTTCTGACGGCGTACGTCCTATGGCTGCTCGTGCGCTCCCTCTCGCCGCGGCAAACTGTCACGCGTTATTTGGCTATCCTTCTGCCGCTCAGCTTCTTCACTGGCTTGGGCTGGTTCGTCAGCCTGATCATGCCGGATATTCTCGGCCCCGTGTTATATCTCTCCATCTATCTGCTCGTATTTGCCCGAGAAAGCCTCTCCTGGGCCGAGCGTCTGACCTTGATCCTGATCGCCTGGTGGGCAGTGGCATCCCACATCACGCACCTGATATTGGCTGGCGCCTTCTGCGTACTCTTGTTGGCACTGCTGGTGTTTCGGCGATCCCTGCGGCAGTGGTTAGGAGGCATCGCCGAAGTCGCGATCATCGTTCTGATCGCGGCGGCAGCCCATCTGGCGCTGCACGCGTACTTGTATGGCGAGCCGTCGTTGAGCGGCAAACGACCGCCGTTTCTCATGGCCCGTGTCATTGCCGACGGCCCGGGACGCTCCTATCTGCAGCAGCATTGCGGCGAAAGGAAACTCGTCATCTGCCAATATCTCCACGATCTGCCTAATGACGCGAATGAATTTCTCTGGAATCTGGATGGGATCTGGCAGAGTGCCTCACCGGCTACACAAGATCGTCTACGACAAGAGGAGGCACCGTTCGTTCTGGCAACTTTGCGAGCCTACCCCCGCGAGGAGCTATTCGTCTCTGCCGCCAACTTCTGGCACCAACTGATGAGCTTTGGCTTGGGGGACTACGGCCCAAATCGCTGGGTCTTGCAAGTCTTCGAGGAGGTCCTGCCCGGCGCGCGCGCGCATTATCTCGAAACCCGCCAGGCCCGGGAGACTCTGCCTGATGACTTCTCCACATCGGCGCAAAACTGGGCGGTAATGACATCGCTCGTGCTGATCGGGATCCTGCTGCCGTTTATCTGGCGCCGCCGGAGACCTCAAGTCCTCCAGCTCGCTGCCGTGATTGTTTTCATGGTCATCGCCAACGCGTTTGTCACCGGGGTCCTGTCGGAGGTGGAGGACCGTTACCAGAGCCGTGTAATCTGGTTGCTGCCCCTGCTGGCGGGGGTGCTCGTGCTGGAAGAGCTGGATCATCGAACCCGCCGGGATTCCAAGGGAGAGTCAAGGCTGGAAGAATCGGTCTCCAGAAATTTGCCAGACGCCTGACGGAAGTCCAATTATCACCCTAAGGTCGCGCCGGAATCTGAAATCTTAAAGTGTGGGTCACTGAATTAGGCGCTCTTGCAAACTCACAGGCATCGCTCTCACCCTCGTTTGCCTTTTTGTCTCCCACCCTTGCCCGTTTTTTTCTTTCGCGTCGAAGAGTCCCTGGTCAATTTTGTAAGCCCTTCGGTGAGACGCGCCAGTTCTGACTCGAGCGCCATGCGAGCTTCACCAGCTTTATCAAGTTCTCCGTCTCTGCCCATGATCTCCAGCCGCTGGGCAGCGGCGAACGCCTGCTTTGCTGCGAAATTACCAACGGAGCCCTTCAACGTGTGCGCCGCTTTCCGCAGCGCTTCGGCATCGCCGCGGCGGACTGCCTCCTTTATTTCTGCCCGCCGCCGAGGGCAATCAGCGAGAAAAAGGCGCACGAGTTCGCGAAGAAGTCCGCGATTCCCATCGACACCCGCCAGCAGTGCCGCGCGATCAACGACGCCGTCTCCTCCGCTTTCTTCTGTCACAAGCGCTTCTGCCGATTTCGACGGGCCAGCCAGTTGGGCGATCGCCTGTTCCAGTTCTGCTATCCGGATCGGCTTGGAAGCATAGCCATCCATGCCAGCCGCCAGACACCGCTCGCGATCTCCCTTCATGGCATGCGCTGTCATGGCCAGGATGGGGATGTGTGTGCCCGTCGACTTCTCCCAGGCGCGGATAGCAGCAGTTGCGGCCAGCCCATCCATTTCCGGCATCTGCACGTCCATGGCGACGAGATCGAACTTGCCAGCCTGGACAGCAGAAAGCGCCTCGCGGCCATTATTGACAACGGTCACATGGTGGCCCAGCTTTTCGAAGATTCGGGTGGCGAGCAACTGGTTCACCTCATTATCCTCCGCCAGTAGCACGTGCAGCCTGCGCTGTGCACGCCGAGGCCATTTGGATCGTTTTCGAGCGCGGGGCCTTTCTCCCACTGGCTGGCCGATGGCGGTGACGACCACGTCAAAAAGCTCGGATTGCTTGATCGGCTTGGTGAGATACGCCGAGATGCCCAACCTGCGGCAGCGCGTGACATCCTCCGGCTGACTGACCGAAGTCAGCATGACCAGCTTGATGTCCGCGTAGCGGGGGTCACGCGAAATACGCTCCGCAACTGCGAACCCATCCATGTCCGGCATGTGTCCGTCGAGTAGCACGACCGCAAATGGTTGGCCCGCGCTCAGAAAACTTTCCAGCGTGGCAAGCGCAGCCTCGCCGCCTTCGACAGCAACCGGGCGCATACGCCAGTTGGTAAACACCTCCTCGAGGATGCGGCGGTTGGTTGCGTTGTCGTCCACAATCAGCACCGGCAGTTCGGTGAGCGTGCGCCAACGGGCTGGCAGTTTCTCCATCCCAGGCTGCTGGACTTCAAACCGCGCCATGAAGTGGAAGGTGCTGCCCCGCCCTGGTTCGCTTTCCACAGAGATCCTGCCACCCATGAGTTCCACCAGTTGCGCCGATATGGCCAGCCCCAGCCCGGTTCCGCCGTAACGCCGCGTCGTGGAGCTGTCGGCTTGGGAGAAAGCCTCAAAAATCACCCCCCGCTTCTCCGGTGGAACGCCGATTCCGGTATCAGTGACGGAGAAACGCAGTTGAGCGTTGCCGTCGCCGCGCGACTCCGCCTCCACCCGCAGCACAACTTCCCCATGCTCGGTGAATTTGATGGCATTGCCCACAAGATTGATCACTACCTGTCGAAGACGCAGTGGATCTCCCACCAGCGCGTCGGGCACGTCACGATGAATGTGGCACGCCAGCTCCAGGCCTTTCTGGTCAGCGCGCGGGGCCAGCACGCGCATGGTGTCTTCCAGCGCATCGCGGAGATTAAATCCGACGCTGTCTAATTGCAGCTTGCGCGCTTCGATCTTGGAAAAATCGAGGAGATCATTGACTAGCGTAAGCAGGCCGTCGGCCGAACTTTGAATCGCGTTCAGATATTCCCGCTGTTCGCGCGTAATCCGCGTCCCCAGCGCCAGCTCGGTCATACCGATCATAGCGTTCATGGGTGTGCGGATTTCGTGGCTGATGTTGGCCAGAAACTCGCTCTTGGCGCGGGTCGCCGCTTCCGCGCGCTTCCTGGCTGTTTCCAGGTCGCGTGCGTACGCCCGCAGCGCATCTTCCGCCTCCTTCCGTTCGATGAATTGGCCGATCTGGGTGCCGATGGCGTTCAGCATCTCCAACAACCGGCGGTCGGGCTGTTGGATCTGGTGGCTGAAGAATTCAAGGACGCCCAGTACCTCCGCCCCGAGAAGGATTGGAAAGCCAAATGCTGCGCGCAGGCCTTCTCGAGCCGCGATCGGCGCGCGTGGAAAGTTCGTGTCTCGCGTCACGTCTTCTATCCAGGCGGGCTGGCCTTGCGCCCAGACCCGGCCGGGCAATCCTACGCCCGGAGCAAAAGTTCGCGAGCGAGTGCCCTGGTCGAACTCCTTAACCTGCGCCACTGACATGTGCCAGGTCTCCACGCAACGCAGCAGCTTCTCCTTCTGGTCAACTCGCCAAATGGCTCCCATCGACCAGCTGAGGCTCTCGCAAATAGCTTGAAGAATCTGCGGCGTACCACTGGCCAGGGTCGGAGCCTCGGCGAGCACTCGCGTGACCGCGTACTGCGCAGCCAGCCGCGCCTCTTCCCGCTTTCGTTCCGTGATATCCGCCGCGATAGCGTAAATGAGTCCTCTTTCCGCGCGGACAACGGCCGACCAGAGCAGCCATTTGTAGGATCCATCCTTGCAGCGGTAGCGATTCTCAAAGGAAAGTGTGTTGCCGCCGGAAGCAATCTTCGCGGCTTCCGCCGTCGTGGCCTCGCGGTCATCCGGGTGCACAAACTCAAGATACGGGCGCGAGAGTACTTCTTCTCTGGTGAAGCCGAAGGTCGTTTCCCAGGCAGGGTTTACATGTTTGAAATAGCCATCCGTGCCTGCGATGCAAAGGAGGTTTAAGGACAGGTCGATAAACTCGCGCAAGTCGCTTTCGGTCTGCGGATGGAAGGGTACTGGCGCGCTCACCGCTCCCCCAATCGGGAACCTTCAAAATCCGGACGAGGGCACTCATTCTGGTACAAAGCAGGGAATCGCGCAACTTGGCGCGTTCTTGCTGGTCATGAGGACCGACCGCGGTTGACCCGTGTTTCCGCCGGACGTAGCATTTGGGGCAATATGCCGGTTCCCTCGAATCTGGCAGCATGAGGTGGCATCCATGAGCCGCACTTCGGTCTCAGCCGAGAAAATCCTTGTTGCCGATGATGACCGCACAACCCGCTTTGCCATCTCCAGCATGCTGAAGAAAGCCGGCTATGCGGTTACAATTGCGAAGGATGGCGCAGAAGCTTTGCGCAATATTCAGAAAAAAAACTTTGATCTGGCATTCCTGGACATCTGGATGCCGAAGTTGACTGGCCTTGAGGTGCTTGCCCGGGTTCGCGCCGGCGAATCTCACCCGAAAATCATCATCATGACCTCCGACGGCACTCCGGAGACCGTGCTGCGGGCTATCCGGGAGCAAGCTTATGAGTACCTGAGTAAGCCATTTCCACCGAATGAGGCGGTGGAAGTGGCCGAGCGGGCACTCAAACAGAACGCTTCTCCCCCTATCGAAGTCATTTCCGCCAAGCCCCATTGGGTGGAGTTGCTGATTCCCTGCACGCGGGAGGCTGCCGAACGCATTCCATCCTTTCTCGTGAAGCTGGAAACCGATCTTCCGGATGACCTGCGCAACACCATCGGACTGGCATTCAAGGAGCTTCTGCTCAATGCAGTCGAGTGGGGAGGAAAGCTGGATCCGAACCGCAAAGTGCGGATTGCCCACTTGCGCTCCTCGCGCATACTGCTTTATCGCGTGGCAGACCCCGGCCCCGGCTTTAGTTTCAAAGGCTTGACCCACGCTGCCGTTGGTCAGTCTGCGGACGACCCGATTGCCCATGTGAACGTCCGCGATCAACTCGGGATACGTCCAGGCGGATTCGGCATTGCCATGATTCGCGCCATGGCCGATGAGCTGCTTTACAACGAGGCGCAGAACGAGGTGATGTTTATTAAATACGTGACTGCTTCTGCGGGCGTCTCTGGAACAGCGCAAGCGCCCTCGTGACACCGGTGCCGGGCAGTCTCGGTAGCATCAGGCTGCCTCCACATTTGCGGTCGTATTGTCGGCTGCTCGGAAACTATTACAGCCGCGCGCAACTCCCCCGCTGACGTCCGCGCTCACCTCGCCGTGCAGTTTGCTTCGCTATTTGCCTTTCTTACGAAAAGTGCCGGTGTGTGGGAATATTCTTCCCATTTTGGGACTTAATGTTTTTCGTTCCCTGTTTTAATCTCCCTTTTCCAACGTCAAACCTATTCGTTTTCAATCTCTTCCACACCATTTTCACCCGCCAAAAACTCAACCCTTTTCTTTTCACGCGATTCCTCACTCTTTCGCAAAAACTCCCGGGGTGTGGGTACGCTTCACACGGAGATTCTTTTGCCGACAGCAAGCAGCGGTCCGGGATCCTTAAGTTACGATGTTCGTCACGACGTCATTCCCGGCGCTGTATTGCTGCAGGAGCGATGCGAGCCGTTGCGTCCAGCGATCCAGGTTTTCCGGGCCTCCAAACGAAACGAGGACGGCGAGAACCTCTTTCGTGGACTCCGTCACCTTGGTGCGTTCGGAATCGCTGGTCGGACTGCCGTGCGGTCCGACCGTATCGCAAAAAACGGGAAGTCCTTCCAAATTCAAATCGTATTTCCCAATGCCTTTGTACGTTTCGCCCGCGCGCCCCGCGCGAAAAACAAGATCTCCGACCACATGTCCCAGGTCATAAAGCCCGATCGGCATACGGCTTTCCACGGACACGAGGTTGATCACGTCGACGACCGCGTTGATTTGCGGCAGGCCCTTTCCGGCAACCACTCGCCGCAACAGCGCTTCCGCCGAGCCGCGGTATCTCGCGGGATCTTTCCCCAGCGCTTTGTACGCTTTCCGCGTCGCTTCAACTTGCGGCGAGGCCAGGACGCCACGCGGGAAAGGCAATTTCTGGATTTCCATCTCTCGCGTCTTCATCTCTGCAAGCAGCGCGCCGGGCGATGCGCCCGCGTCCACACGTGCCGTAACGCATCCGAGAGCCGTCCGGGGGCACTTCTTTAACAAGCCCGCATCGATAGTTATTCGCATGGGAGCTTTATCTCAAGCATGAATGCCAGGTCGTCAGTCTCCAACGGGCTTCAACCACGCCGTGAAGTGTCTCAAAAATTTTGCTTGATGAGTGATCTCGTAGCTCCGGAGCTGCTCACGTTTACGCCACACCTCCAGAATCACTTCCACGACATATTCGATGTGGCTCTGCGTGTACACGCGCCGCGGAATCGCCATACTCACTCCCTCTCGCACACAGGCAAACGCAGGAGGAAGGCTCCAGGGGAGCATGGTTCATGGCGAGAGGTCTGGATCAGGGCAGAGGTTAAGATATGGCGGGAGCCTCTTCTCATTTGAGCTTTTCGGGTGGCGCAGTGCCGCTGGGCTGCGCTGCCGCGGATGAATTTCCTTCCGGCGCCGGTTCCACAAGCCCTGCCCTCTCCAAGACCCGGAAATACTGTGGGCGCGCGTGGCGGAAATGGTCCGCGGAAATCTTTCCATTCCACCAGGCGGTATCCATAGGGTAGACCAGCGGGTCGAAGATCACCAGGTAGAAGTGCCACAGCAGGATGGAAAACGTTGCCAGCAGGGCCTCATGCCAGTGCACGGCCGTGGCTGCATCGGTAATCCACTTCGGAAAATGCCGCAGCGCAAAATTATTGAACCACAAAAGAAAACCGGAGAGGGCCATCACCACCGTGCCCCACAGAAAGGCCCAGTATTCGAGCTTTTCCGCGTAATTGAATTTCGCGAATTGCGGCGCGTCCTTGCGCCGCCCCAAGTTGAAGAGAAACACGTGGATCAAGTCGGCCGCATCCTTGAACTTCGGCACCATGGCCCAGAGGAACGCGCGATCGCGCCGGTTCATCGCCAGATGAACGAGGTGATACAGGGTCGCGGCGAGTAGCGCCACCGCCGCCACGCGGTGCAAGCCACCGCGAAAATGAATCCGGCCTTCCCACAGGAGCAGGGGCTTCGACCACCAGGCGTCCGGATACTTCAGCGCAAACCCGGTGAACACGAGCGTCGGGAAGCTGACCATCACGCCCCAGTGCGCGATGCGAAACCACAGGTTCATACGCAAGATCTGCTGTCCCGTTTCGCGACGCGGCTGCCGCCGGATCAGCTTCGCGAGAATGTCCAGCAGGTTGTGCAGCACCATGAATCCCAGGGTCAGGGGATCAACACCAAGTAGATTTTCCGGATCCACTGCACCACCGGATGCGTACGGCCCGTGGAAGTCTGCACGTGAACCGGGCCGATGACGAGCTTCTCGCCGATCCCCTGGTGGCATTGGCCGCAGGTCTTCCGGAGATTTGCGCCGTTCACCGTGGAGCGCGGGTCGCTCGACCGGAGGATATTGTGCACGCCGTGGCAGGACGCACAGTTCGCGGCCGTCAAGGAGCCTTCGCGCAACGCTAGGCCGTGATAGCTCTCGGCGTACGACGGCACGCGATCCGCGGGGAGGTCATAGAGCCGCGCCAGCCGCGCATCCGCGTGGCATCGCCCGCAGGTTTGCGCGGAAATATTTGCCGCGCTGAGAGCCGACGCGGGATTCTTGGGCTCCAGGATCAAATGCTCGCCGTGGCAATTGGTGCAATCCGGCACATCCCGCACGCCGGTTTTCAGCGCTTCGCCATGAACACTCTCGTTGAATTGCCTGGCGATATCCTTGTGACACCGGGCGCAGGTCTCGACGACGTTCCAATGATTGATGCGCGATTGCGCCTCACGTGCCGGGAGAATCGCGTGCCCCCCGTGACAGTCGGCACAGGCGGCCGCATCCTTGCCCTGCTGGACCGCCCGGCCGTGCACGCTTTGCAGGTACTGTTCAACGGGGTGAAGAATGGGAATCTTGTGGCGCGACAAAAATCCCGGATCGGCGTGACACTTGGCGCACAGTCCCGGCTGGTTTTTCTTTGCAACAGCTGACGCCGCTGCGCCGGTGGCTATCATCTCGTGTACTGGCCCATGGCACGACGCGCACGCAGGCGCATCCGGATCTCCGGCCTTCAACGCGCGCCCGTGAATGCTCTGCGCAAACTCATTCACTTCGGTGGAATGGCATTCGGAGCACTTCACGGGCAGCGTTTTCGCCGCTGGCGTTACTTCATGCGCGTTGCCGTGGCAAGACAAACAAGCCACCTCGCCGAGCACCGCGTGAATACTTTTCGCAGTATGTGCAACCTGTTCCGCGTGGCACGTTGCGCACTCTACGCGGGAGATCCTGGGCGGGTGCGGAAAATCATTGATGCTCGTGTGGCAGTCACGGCAGCTCAGAATTCCATGCACACTCACGGCATGTTTTTCCGGGCGGAGGGAGATTTCTCTTCCTTTTTCAGACTTCATCCCCGCCTGGCTATGGCAGGCGAGGCATGGTGCGTCCTGTTTCAGGGGTTGGGATTGTGCTTCTGGGCGCCGGTCGCCCGCAGTGCCAGAGGTACCAGCCAGTAAAAGCAACAGACCTGCAAAGACTATTTGCCGGGCCTTTCGAGTTTTCCACAGTGTTCGCCAACACGTCCCGAACTCCAGAAGCCGAATTCACGCCTGCCGTGGCCGCGAATACCGGCGCTCTTACTTAAAGCCGAGATCGGCCAGAATTTTGGGATTTTGCTCTTTCACGGCAAGCAAATTGTGGCAGGCGGAGCAGTCATTCGAAATCATCCGCCCATCGGCGCTGATGTGGCTGCCGTCGTGGCACCGGAAGCATCCCGGGAAATCGTTGTGGCCCAAATTGTTGGGATGCACGCCCCAGCTCATCTTCATAGCCGGAAATATATTGCGCAGGTAAATGTTGGCCACATTTTCCGCGGATTGCTCCACCAGCGCGCGCCGGGAGTCGTATACGCCCAGGTAATTCGTGTGGTAGAAGGACTTCACGCCTTCCACAATGCGCTGCCGTGCGGTCTCCCGGTCGGGATAATCCGCCTTCAGCAATTCCACGGCTTTTTTCCGGATGAAGGGCAGCTCGGGACTGACGAATCCCGCAGCCATCTGTTTGTTCACGGCATTTTCCGGCAGCTCGAACTCATGCGTCGGCCGATTGTGACAATCGATGCAATCCATCGAGCGATGCTCCCCGGCATCGAGTTGCTGCTTGGTCGCCTGAATATCGCTGGAGACATACTCAACCGTTTTTCCCTTATCGTCGGTGTAGTACACCACGGGGATGACCTGCCGCTGGTCGTCGATGGAGATGTAACGGATGCGCGCACCCTCATCGAGGTGCCTTCCGTGAATGCCGACGGAGCCCTGCCAAGTCCGGCCGCCCACCTTCAGCAACAGTACGGTGGTCTGCGGCGTATTCTGCTCATCGTTTTTGTAGGTGGTCTTGACCACAAACTTGTCTCCGGTGAAGCGCTGCGGCCAGTGACATTGTTCGCAGGTCTCCCGGGCCGGACGCAGGAATTTCACGGGCGCGTGAATGGGTCGGGAGTAGGAGTGAAACGTCACGGCAAAAACCTGGCGCACGCCGGAAAGCTTGGAGCGCACAAACCACCCCGCGCCGGGGCCGATATGACATTCCACGCATTCCACGTGCGCGTGCGGGGAACCCTGATACGCGGTGAACTCGGGCTGCATCACCGTGTGGCAGGTTTGCCCGCAGAATTGCGTGGTGTCCATAAAGGCCACGCCGCGATACGAAGCTGTTCCGAAGACGATGACGTTCAGGAATGTGGCCATTCCGACCAGGAGAATCCCCTGGCGCACCACCGGTTGGCGCAGATTGATCTCGGGATAGATGTCCAGGAGCTCGCCCATCGCCAGGAGCCGGCGGCGGCGCAACAGAATGCCGATGGGGATGAGCGCCAATCCGAAGAGGAAGATTCCTGGGAGGATCAGAAAAATAAGAATGCCAATGTAGGGATGAGGCGGCCCCGGGAGGAGAAAATCGTAAAACCAGAAGGCGATCAAGGTCCCGGCGCCGCTGGTGGTGAGGACCGCGCCCGTCAGGGTGACGGGGTTCTGTCCCAGAAAATAGAGGAACCGTGCCCAGCCCCGCATAGTTTCGCGAAGGTTCATGTCGCCTGGCGCTTG
>WNFB01006532.1_pt1 | contig 10462 bp, 7 predicted proteins | sample 5400501 | NCBI WGS metagenome assembly WNFB01 (sample SAMN13153341, study PRJNA577476) | soil metagenome | isolation source: 200 cm saprolite under Douglas fir tree site 2 hole 1 | place: USA:California | collected 2015-04-18 | reverse complement strand
CCACCCCGGCCAGTTTGTCGACTTCAGCAGCGGGCCGGTTTTCCAGGCACGCTCGCAGGAACTCACGCATCCATGGGGGATTGTCGGTCATGCGCTGCAGGGCTTGCCGGGCGTCGTCGACCCTACCCGCCCGCAATAGCACGGATACCGTCACTGCATTTGACAATTCGGAGTTCGGATCCAAACGCAGGTATTCAAGCGCGCGCTCATTTTTCCCTGCTTCCATAAATGCGAACGCGCAGGAGCGGAAGATGTAATTGCCAGGATCGATGCCGATAGCGATGTCGCACTCGCGCTGTGCTTCTTCCAGCATGCCCACATACCGAAGCACAAACGCAAGAGAAAAATGAGCCATCGAATTTTCCGGGCGGCGCCGGACCAGGTCTTCTGCGTCTTTGTATGCCTTGGTCAGTTGCCCGTGCTCTACGTGATTCTGTAGCAGATATGCCGCGGCGGGAACGCGGCTCGGCTCCAGCGACAACACACGTTCGTAGGCGGCATCGGATTTCTGATAGGCTTCCTCCCCGCCGCCGGCATAAATGGCGTCGAAGTAGTATCGCAGCCCTAACGCCTCCCAAGCCGGGGCGTAGGTCGGGTCGAGGGTCACAGCTCTTTCTAGCATGGCAATGGCGTCTTTGTTTGGACCGGGGTCGTGAGAGACTGCCACACTGCGCAGATAAAGGTCATAAGCTTGCTGATTGACCGGGTACGTGCTCGTATCCATTGACCCGCCGGCAGCTCCCAGCGCCGGAAGTAAGCCCTCTCGAACCTTTGTTGCAAGGTCTGCTTGTAGCCCAATCAGATCGTTTGCAGCCGAAGTGACTGTCGTCTGCCACAGCAATCTGTTGTCTTTCACTTCGATTGCTTCTGCTGTGACAATGAGCTTGTCGCCCTCACGAATGAAATGCCCCGTCAGCACATTCGCAACATGTAACTGCCGTCCGGCTTTCTGGGGATCAACATCCGGTCCAACATATTTCTGGGTAGTAGTTGACGGGCGAATTTCCAGAAAGCGGGTGTAGGTGAGGGCATTCGCTATCTCGTCCGCCAGGGCGAACCGTAGATAGTCGTTGGCCGCATCGTTATTCATGTTTTGCAGCGGGAGAACTGCAATCGTGTTCCGGCTCGTCACAGCCGCACTTCCCCCAGCCCGGTGTTTCACCCACCATGCACCTACGGCGGCAAGCACCACGATCAGCACTCCCGTTACGCCCAGCAGCAGATAGGTCTGAAGCCTGCTCCAACGCTGGAAAGTATTCGCAACTATGTGCAGTTTCGATGCTTCTTGCGCACCGGTCTTCACCAATCCAGACTCTGTTTCTTTCCTCAACCTTTGTAGATCGGACCTTACCTCACCGGCACTTTGATAACGCTTATTCCGGTCCTTCTCCATCGCCTTGCCGATGATGCCTTCAAGCTGCGTCGGTATGTCGGAATTAATCGCACTGGGTGCCGGCGGTTTCCGGTGCAGCACGGCATCCAGAGTGGTCACAACATTCGTGCCCGTGAACGGCTTCTTCCCGGTAGCCATCTCGTACAACACGACACCGAAAGAAAAAATATCGCTGCGTGGATCCAGCCCTTCGCTGCGCGCCTGCTCGGGCGACATGTATACGGCAGTGCCGGGAATCACTCCCACAGCGGTCAAAGAATCTTCAATCGGTGTATCGGTTTCGGTGGCAAGTTGCTTGTCCCGCGCCAGCTTCGCCAATCCGAAGTCCAGGATTTTGGCTTGCCCATGTTTCGTCAGAAAAATGTTGGCGGGTTTTATGTCGCGATGAACGATGCCCTTCGCGTGGGAGGCCGTCAGAGCGTCTGCTGTCTGTATCGCGATCTCGAGGATTTGATCCAGGTCCAGGGGCTTGCCCCGGATGCGCTCCTTCAGGCTCTCCCCCTCGAGCTTTTCCATCACGATAAAGGGATGGCCATTATTGTCCTGAACGTCGTGGATCGTGCAGATGTTGGGATGATTCAGCTGCGATGCGGCTCTCGCTTCACGCTCGAAGCGGTCGAGCGACTTGCGATCTCCAAGAAGATTTTCAGGAATGAACTTCAGCGCGACGTGGCGACCCAGGCGGACGTCCTCGGCCTCATACACGACTCCCATGCCACCGCCACCGAGTTTTCCCAAAATGCGATAGTGGGAGATCGTCTGGCCGATCATGGGCAGGCTTGCTCCTATCGGCGGTAATGTTAGGCCCCATCTTCGGCCTGGTCAACCGGTAACCTTGTGGAGGGACGGACGCCCTCGCCCTCCAGCATATTGGACACGATTCAGTGGTCCAAGTACAGCCCCGCTGACGATCCTACCCATTCCATATCGCGGTTGTGGTCCACGCCCATCATCAGGCCGCGTCCCATACGCAGGATGGTCAACACGGGCAGAAGCTCGTCCAGCCAGATGTACATGACACGAACTTCCACCTTCGTTCTGCCAAATGGAGTGTCGATCACTGGCTCAAAATGCATCCTTTCCTGAAGGATATATTGCGACCCCTTATCCGCTGGAGCCGCAGCGATGTCGTATTTGCTGGGCGCGATGATGACCCCCATCCCAGCAAATGAGTACAGCGGTTTTAGTGCATAGTTTTCGAGATCGGGTGGGATCGGGTCGAGCTTATCCAGGAACCAGGTTTTGAGCACGGACTCGTGCCGGAGATAGGGGATGGAATACTTGCTGATCCGAAAATACCAGTTCGGATGTCCCGCCCACTCCAGGTCCAGATCGTCACGAAGATCAAATTCCAACTTGACTCCCTTGCGCTCCAGTTCATCCACAATGGCGCGGTTGTAAATGCGCCGAATCGGCACACGCTTTCCGCCATTTTCATAAAAGAGGCGGTTGCCTGCTTTCTTGACTTTTGTGATACAAACGGTTCGTATTCCGAGCATCTTCTGGGTGAGCAGAAAGTCCGGCAGTGTCTTCTGATGTAGCGGATCAATATCCATTAAGATGACGTTCTCAGGATCGTGATCCCCAACGATCGCGCGCCGCAGAAGCTTGAGGTAGGACGTCTCGTCCAATCCGCTGAGCAAGTATTTCAACCGGCCGTCCAGACCGAAGACGTCGATGTAAGTCTGCGCCAAAGCAGTCTGATAAGCGTAGAGAGAAGGGAAGGCCTGTAACTCCACCAGTTTCGGTTGCAGTTCCCCCTCGTTACCGCGCACCAGCCCGAAATCAACCTGCACAAACATTGGATGTGGAGCCTCGCGCGGCACGTTGAACTCCGGCGGGATCGACTCATTAGAGATAGAGCGATACTCGCGATCCTCGACTAACTGATGGACTATTCCCTTGCCGTAGTCTGACATCTGGTCGACCAGCGACTTCGGAAGAAAGCAGGGAGTTTCCGACAGTCGGAACTTGATAGGAGTGCCACAGAGTTCTTCCATGCGCTTGAGCAGCGCCTGGTATTTGTCCGGCGTGTAATTCTCGTTGAACTGCTTGCGCAAGGAAGGAATCATGACTGTGAGGCGCGGGCGCCCTCGCCCGCGAAAAAAATCGCTAGCGAATCAGTTTGACTTCCATATAGACAAGTGGCTCCATCGCACTCCACAGGTGCGGTGGTTTTTGACCCTACGCCTCCAACAAAAACTGTCCACTTCGCATGATCTGCTCGCCGTCCACCCAGATATCAAAATTCCTTCCCACCACATCGATATGCGTGGAGGAATACCACTCAGCGCCGGTGTGCATGCCATACGGATTGCCGAAGGCGATGTGTGCTCCCGGGTACTTTTCATCCTGGAGAATCTGTCCGATCACATCCTTCAACTCGATATTAGTGCCAATGGCGAACTCGCCCACAACGTCGCTGTTCTCGTCCGTGTGGGTGTATCGCCAGAAGTCAGCCTCCAGTTCGCGGTTGGCCGAGTGCGCCTCCGTGAGCCGATTGCCCTTTATCTGAATCGTCAGCGGATTTTCCCGCAAACTGCCAAACTTTGCGCAGAGATAATCACCTACCACGCCATCGATCACGAATGTGCCGTTGACTTCACCCGGAGTCGTGAACACTTCGCCTCCGGGCAGATTCCCCCACTTGTCCGGACTGATGATGCCGCTCGTCTTGAGCCAGCGATACTTCGGACTCAGATCAACAACAAGATCGGTTCCGGCAGGAGTCTTGGCGTGAATCTGCTTTGCCCGGCGCACGATGTCAACCACTTTTGCGCTGATCCGGTCCACCTTCAGAAAGTCCGCCCGCATCCCTTCCAGCATGATCTGCCGGTTGATGTTCACCATATGGGCGTGTCGGATCTTGCGGCGATTGACCACGTCCGTCATGTGCATGCGCGACTTCAGTTCGTTCGTCTGCGCTTGTACAGCGAAGATGCTCACCTGACTTGTTTCCAGATCATCCAGTATCTCCTGCGGCATATTGGTCAGCGGACGCGGCGCCAGATCCTCCAGGACCCATGCCCGGTACGATGCGCCGACCTGCTCCAGCTCCAAAACGATGGCAGCAGCGATTTCCTTCGTGTCCTCATCGGTGATGACGCAGATTTTTTCATTGGCTGCCACGCGCAGGCAGACGGTCACCGCATTGCGGGCGCCGGGAGTGAGTTCAGGATCGAATGGAATTGCGGTGAGTTGCCGGCTGGTGTGCCTGATTTGAATATTCATCACCCTGCTTTTTGTTCCGAAACCGGGACAGCAGTCTCGGCCAGCCCCGCTTCCGTTTCATCGATGATGTAATCCACTACCTTTTTCAGGTCGCCGGTTTCCTCGAAGACGCGAAGCTGGCGGTCAGCGCCCGATCCCATCTCCAGGATCTTGTAAATGTAATTGATCTCTTCGCGCGAATCGAGTTGGTCCACAACGTCATCAATGAATTCAAGATACTCGTGGACCAAATCGCGCGCTGCAACCTCTTTTTGTTTTCCGAAATCAATCAGCTTGCCATCCAGGCCATAACGCGCCGCACGCCACTTGTTTTCCATGATCAAAGCGCGCCGATAGAGCCGGAATCCTTGATTAGCGGCATACAGCTTGTACAGCTTGGCGACCGTCGCTTGGATCAGGGCGGCCAACGCAATGGTTTCATCCACTCGCATCGGAATATCGCAAACACGGAACTCCAGCGTGTTGAAAAATGGATGCGGCCGGATGTCCCACCAGATCTTTTTCGCGTTATCGATACATCCTGTCTTGATCAGCAGCTTGATGAAATTCTCGTACTCGCCCCAGCTAGGAAAATAATCGGGAATATTGGTCCGTGGAAATTTGTCGAATACTTTGCAGCGATACGACTTCAGCCCGGTGTTCATGCCCAGCCAGAATGGCGAGTTGGTGGACAGCGCCAGAATATGCGGCAGAAAGTAGCGGGCGTGATTCATCATATGGATGGCCGTTTCCCGGTCCTCCACGCCGATGTGTACGTGCAGGCCGAAAATCAGATTGGCCCGGGCCACCAATTGCATGTCTTCGACAATATTTTTGTAACGCTCGCCGGGAGTGATCTCCTGCACCCGCCAGTCAGCAAACGGATGCGTTGCCGCTGAGGCCAGCCGCAAACCATTTTCCTTCGCCAACGTCACCATGTCGCGGCGCAATTTTCTAACTTCTTCCTTCGCGTCCTTAATGCAGGAGCAAACCGAGGTCCCCACCTCTACGACAGACTGGTGCATCTCCGATTTCACCCGCTCCTGCAAGATCAGCTTGCCCTTTTCAATAATTTCGGCATGAATGTGGGAGCGAAGATCCCGCGAGACCGGATCTACGGTCTGATACTCCTCTTCAATGCCTATGGTGAAGGTCGGATTCATCGCGTGTCTGCGTAGACCCAGTGGGGGAAGGCCTTGGCAGCGCATGCTACGACGCTGCTGGCTATAACAGTATAGCAATCTGATCCGGCGCTCAGGCCTATTTCGCCGCCCCTTTTTTCTTCGAGGCTGGCTTCATCGTCTTGTTCCCAGTCGGCCTCTCTCCCGCCAAAAACGCAGCCCAACGCAAATCTTTCGCGGGATTCTCATCGCTTAACGCTTTCTTGATGGCCATTTCGGCCACTGCGTTTACCACCCATTCAAAATTCTCCCGGCCAACCGAATTCACATCCGCATCCGGCGCGGGATTCAAGAAATCGATGGCGTACGGAATCCCGTCCTGTACCGCAAATTCCACCGTGTTCAGGTCGTATCCTAGGACGCGGCAGAGGGTAATCGCGTCCTTCACAATCCTCTCGTGCAACTTGGGTTCGGCGGGCGGGTTGCCCTTCACATAGCGCTCGTGAAACGGCACCTTCGGGTCGTAGCGCATGACATGGACTTTTTCCTGCCCTATGACGTAACAACGGAAATACTCTTCGAACTCAACCCCGCGCTGTAACGTCATGCACAGATCGCCGGTCTGGTTGTAATGGTGGAAGAACTCCTCCGGCGAGTGAACCTTGTAAACATGCTTCCAGCCTCCGCCGGAGTGTGGCTTAAGAAAAGCAGGGAAGCCGACGTACTGGAAGATGTCCTCCCAGTTCAGCGGGAAAATCAGGTTACGCATGGATTGGTCTGTCGTCCCCGGAGGATGTTGGTTGTGCGGCAGCAGTACCGTAGGCGGAATCGCCACACCCAGTTTGCTGGCCAATGCATAATTGAAGAACTTGTCATCGGCGCTCCACCAGAATGGATTGTTGATGACGATCGTTCCACTTAGCGTAGCGTTCTTCAGGTAGGCGCGGTAGAAGGCGATATCCTGCGAGATGCGATCAATGATCACGCGATACCCGCTGGGCTCCGCCATCTTGACCCCGCCCAGCTTCGCAAATTCCGCCTTCACACCATCCACTTTCATGCCATTGATCCGCTCCACCACCGCAGGCGGAAAAGTGTTCTCCATACCAAAAATGATTCCAATTTTCTTCACAGCACGACTCCTGCTAGACCGAATGTTCTATCTGGCCAACTTCGAGCTCTACCATAAAGACGTTCGTCCTGCGATCCCTTACAAGAGCAATCCTGCGATCCCTACCTGGTCAACCCGTTCGCCTCAAGGCGTTCTCTCATGTGTAAGATCCTGATTGCGCAGGTAGCGCGGAGCAACTCTACAGGCGTTCAGCCGAAGTATTTTACTGCCATCCTCAGCCACCACGGCCACTCATGGTCGGCGTGGTCTCCCCACACATCCAGCCAGTGCGGAATCCCTTTCTCGTCCATGATGCGCCCGAGCTTTCTATTCTGCTCCAAACAGATGTCCCACTCCCCTGCGGCGAGCACGATCGTCATCTGGCGATAGCGACTGAGAAACCACTCATCACTCATATTCGGCAAGTAGTCAGGCGGGCAATTGAAGTAACAATCGTCGTCATAATACCCGTCGAGAAACTGGTGGATGTCGAAAGCCCCGCTCATGCTCACGCAATGCGTAACCACGTCGGGGTGCTTGAGCGAGAAGTTCACGGCATGATACCCGCCGAAACTGCAGCCGGTCACCGCAAGCTGTTGCGTCTGTTTTTTTCCACGAATGAAGGGCAGAAGCTCGTGCAGGATGTACCGCTCGTACTGCAGATGTCGCAGCACTCGTACTCGCGGATGCACGCCCTTGTTGTACCAACTCTCCGAATCCACGGAATCCGGACAGAACACTTGCAACTCGCCGCGCTCGATCTTCCGACCCAGCACGCCGATCACGCCACGATCCTCATATTCAAAGAACTTGCCCCTCGACGTGGGGAACACGAGCAGCGGAGTCCCGGCGTGCCCGAAGGCTAGCATCTCCATATCGCGGTGCAGTTCCTGACTGTAATCCTTGTGGTATTCGCGAATCATTCTTAGACAAGCTGGGCGCGGAGTATCTTACCCGACCCTTACGAATCTTGGATAGGAGAGTAATCTTGCATTGGAGCGCGCTCCCAGTCTGTCGGCGAATTCAATTCTGGGTACGCCGCCCCAACCAGCATTGGCCATGTAGGGACAGACGCCCTCGTCTGTCCACCCGAGCACCGCTCGGCAGCGTCGCACCGACGATACGTCAATACCAATGTGCCGGCCCGCCCCATCCGACTCCGCGCGACAATCGTTTGCGCTATCCTTTCACCCTCTGATGAGCACACTCACCGAAGACGAAGTCCGGCAACGCCTCAACCCCGAGCGCGTCATCATCGCCCTCGAGGATGCCTTCCGCCGCCGCTATCCGGCTACGCTGATGCCCGTCCGCACCCAGATGAACCTGGCGAATGGCGTCTTTCTCATCATGCCCTGTTACGACCGCGAAGGCAGCGGACTGGGCATGAAACTCGTAATGGTTTCCGACAATCCGACCAACCCCGACCAAAAACTTCACGCCACCTATCTTCTTCTCGACCCCGAAACTGGTCAGCCGAAACATCTAATTTCCGCGACCTACCTCACCGAACTCCGCACCGCAGCCGTTTCAGCAGTGGCCACAAAATTTCTCGCCCGCGAGGATGCCAAGGTACTCGGCATTTTCGGCGCCGGGCGGCAGGCGCGGGCTCACCTCCAAGTGCTTCGCCTGGTGAAGAATTTCGAACACTTCCTGATCTCCGGATTGGATCCGGACCGCAGCCGTGAATTTGCCCAGCAGATGGCGGAGGAACTTGGCGGCAAAGTAGAATCCGTCTATTCGCGAACTTGCGCTGCGGAATCGGATGTCCTCTGCACCTGCACCACGTCAAAGACGCCACTCTTCGATGGTCACCTGCTGCGGCCCGGCACCCACGTCAATGCGATCGGCGCATTTCAGCCGCACACGCGTGAAGTGGACGACACCACTGTTCAACGAGCGCGAGTGATCGTTGACACTTACGAGGGCGCGCTCGCCGAAGCGGGCGACCTGCTCATTCCCATCAGCAACGGCCTCATCACCCGCAAACACATCGTCGCTGACCTGCACGAATTGGTGAGTGGGAAGAAAGCCGGCCGCACCAAAGCGACTGATATCACCCTTTTCAAAAGCGTGGGTTGTGCACTGGAAGATCTGGTCACTGCCGAACTCTTGCAGCAGGAGGCGCATTGATTGGCCCAAGATCCGCGGTCGCCCGTTTCACCGGGGCGATCTTGCGAATCGCAGGGCTAACGGATTCCTAAACACTAGGCGACTTCTGCTGCCAAAGCGGCCATTCCGGGCAAGTTTCAAAAGAGTCTTTGCGGCGGCGATGCTCGCTGACTTCGACGGGATGGCTCGGTTGCCAGTTGCCGCAAGCGTCGGGGACTGTAACGCTCGGTTCCTAACCGCGAGCTTCGGCATTCGTCGTCACGAATCAGCTCGCCGCACGCGCCGATAGTAGACGGCAGCTGCTTGTCAGGCGTCGGGGTAAGTGTGCCATCGGGAGGTCGAGCGCAGCCTACGGTGGAGATGGCAGCTCGGCCAGAGGATCTTTGGACTTCCACGCACCGAATCTCTCAGACATCTCTAGGCTGCGGCTAAGGATGGGTTCGCCGTTCGAAGTTTTACGTGCCCAACCAATGAGATGATTGCCAAATGCGACCCGCATGTCCAAGAAGGTCAGCCAGGAGAAGCTGAGACACGACCGAATCGTCGCCCAGCAACACGCCCGCTCCCGGAACTGGATGTCCACCCAGCTCGCAATGGTAGCCGTAGTCTTTTCCCCGGAACTTCCCCTGGGCAGCCTTTCGAAGCTTGGCTGGAGTGAAGAAGGACTCCCTTTGCTGCCGGTTGCTTCGAAGCCAGCGCTCGCCCTCGCGATCTCGCGTTTCCCTGGCCCAAGCGAGGTATTCAATCTCGACCATCTGTCGAAGAAGTGCTGCTGCGGCATACTTGCGGCCATCCTCAAACAGATCCGCACTTGAGGACACGAGCTGGCTTGCGCTTCGAAGCAGTACGGAGACGGCGACCGTCTCATCACTACCGTGCCCGAATGGCGAGACACCATCAATCCTATCGGCGCCAACTACGTGGCCAAGAACATGGAGCTCAGTGCCGGCAGACATAAATATCTCGGAGCTGAAGTGTGCCAGTTCATCGCGCTGCTTCCTCAACTTTTTATCATTCGCAGCAAGACTGATCGTATGCCTGATGGGCTGAATGTTCGCCTGTCCGGTTTCAGACATCGACTCTTTGTCTCGCAAAGCCGTGATGGCGGCCCAATCATTTTAATCGGCTGAACCCGCTTGAGTGAACTTCCGAGTAGGCCGTTACTCGGCCAGATTAGGCAGGCACAATAATTTCACCAAGCCGGTCAATCCTTGCGGATGACGCCGGTGACTCCGCCGACGAATAGTGTGGCAAGAATCCATCCAGCGCAAATCTGCAGCCACCTGAACCACCGCAGGAAGCGGGGCGAGGCAATACGCAAAAGGAACCGAGAGGTCCAGCCGACAGCCTGGCGAGTGGTGCCTTGCTCGTCCGGTCCAGGCGTCCATTTGTCTTGAACGCCGAACTTGACCAGCGGAAAGGAATTCTCCAGTGAATAGGGCAGCGCGTGAATAGCCTCGTAGTTTCCTGGCAGCCTTTTGAAGGCGGCAAAGCTATCGTAGGCATCCTTGCTAGTGG
>WNFB01006531.1_pt1 | contig 10462 bp, 6 predicted proteins | sample 5400501 | NCBI WGS metagenome assembly WNFB01 (sample SAMN13153341, study PRJNA577476) | soil metagenome | isolation source: 200 cm saprolite under Douglas fir tree site 2 hole 1 | place: USA:California | collected 2015-04-18 | reverse complement strand
GTTTCACCTCGATTTCGTTCTCGGCCACGATTTCGACCAGCGGACCGCCCGACGGAACAATCTGTCCATTTTGCGCGTCGACTTTGGCGATCACACCCGACATGTCGGAGTGAATGCGGTTATCACCTCCGGCGCCGGCGCGTTGCAGACCGCTGAGTTGCGCCTCGGCATCGCGCGCTGTTTTTTCCGCTGCGCTCAAATCCTGATTTGTGGCGAGCTTCAAATTGAAACGCTCCTGTGTCTGCTTGAGTTCTTTCCGAGCAGCCTCGGCCGCGTTCTTGGCTTGTTGGAATTGCACTTGCGCCGCAGGACTTAGCTCGATCTCGATCAGGGGATCGTTCTCCCGTACGAATTGACCGGGCGCCACCAGGATGTGTCGGACGCGTGTTTCAAAAGCGATTGACACAGAATGCGTCTTGCCGGGCTGCGCGACAACGCTGCCATAAACGATCACTTTTTCGGTGATGGTTTTCCGTTCCACTTTCGCGACCTGCACCTCGGGAATCGGGCCGGTCTTTTTTTCCTCTTTTCCAACACCGAATCTTTGCGCGACCCAGGCAAGCCCGCCGACGATCAAAACGAGCGCGATCGCGCCAAGGATGATTCGTGTCTTTTTCATCTAGACTGCAATATTGTGTTCATCGGGCGATAACGCCCGGAAGCGATCTCCAATGCGGTGTGCGCCTCGAGTAATTGTTCCTGGAGCTTGATCAGCTGGACTCGCTTTTGGAGCAAATTGCTCCGTGCGGTGTAGTAACTCAGCACGTCGACGTTACGCTGCTCGATCGCGGTTTGCGCGGAGCTAACGAGCTTTTCAAGAACCGGCAACGCTTCTTCCGCCGCAGCTATTTGTCGATTCAACGAACGAATGTCTGCAATCGCAGTCGCAATATCAGAACGCGCTTCGAATGCGCGCTGATTGTATTCGTCGCGCAATCTTTGACGCGTTGCGCGCTCGGTCGCAATGACCCCCTGATTGCGGTCGAAGATTGGGACATCAACGGCGACATTAAAACCGGTGCTGTGCACGTTGGTAGTATCGCTCGCCCTCACAATCGCGACTGACATTTTGGGAAACTGAGCGAGGATGGCCGCCCGCACCGTCGCGTCCTGACTCTCCAGCCCCTGGCGCAATCCAACAAGATCGAGACGGTGCGATTCAAGATTATCAAACAACTCGGGTTCCGCAGGCGGAGCCAGACGCGTCGGTAAAATCAAGCCGGCGCGCAAAGCGACTTTGTTTTTCGGTTCCACTCCCAAAATTTTATTCAAGCCGAGGCGCTGTTTTTCGAATTCCTGCTCGAGCGCGAGCGTGGTGGCGCGCGAATCCTGGCTGGCCGATTCAACGGCCGCCAGATCGAGCACCGTTTTCTCATGCGCATCGACCGCTTTTCGCATCGTGTCGGTGCTCTGTTGCAGCCCGCTGGTGGCTTCACGCGCCCGCGCAGTCTGCGCATCCAAGCCGAGCACGCGATAAACGGCCGTACGCGCGTTCACCGCGATCTGCCATTCCTGCCAGGCAACATCCAAATCCACGGAGCCGAAATTCTTGCGAGCGGCAGTTTGCTTCGGCAAAAACGGAATCAACGCACTGAATTCCCAGCCCGCATTGAAAGTGTATCCGGTCCTCGTCCCAAGAGTATTGCCGCCTGTGACGTAGTCGCGTTCGTAGGAAACGACCGGGTTCGGCAAAATTCCGGCCTGGATCAATTGCGCAGACGCCAGCCCACGGCGATCGCGAATGGACCGCAGCGCCGGATTCAAAAACAACGCGATTGTGGCGGCTTCATCCGGGCCGATGCCGTTGGCAAGATCGACAATCAGGGGTTCGGTAACCGATCCATGAATCCGGTTGACGGGAATTCGCAGAAGATCACTCGGCTGCGGGTCAATCGGCCGCTCCGCCATTGCCAAACTGACGAGATTAACAGAGACAAAAACGACTATACCTGTTCTTTGGCAACGCACGAGGATTGATCATAACGAGGCAATCAGCAATCGTCGCGTGGAAAACCGCAGCTGAAAAAATTCGATCGTTAGTCGAGAGACAGGGATTGTCTTTTTGAATCTTTCTCTCTAAGACTGGTCGCAGCTTTGTGAACAAGATCGTTTCGCTGGTCGCGGCGCAAGTTGCGCCGCCAAAGAAGCCGTAGTTTTCCCGATAGGACGCCGCCAGCTCAGCGTCCGCTGCGATTGTTGGAAGGCACTGGTGATGATGACAGCCGGCCAAGAGCGCGCAACAGCGCATATTGGGTTTTATTATAGTCGGTGACGATGTTGAGATAATCGTTCCGAGCGCGGGCCAAGTCTTGTTCGGCGAGGATTGTTTCCAAAACGACGCCAACGCCGAATTCTTTGCGTTCTTCTCCGAGGCGCAAAGCTTCCTCCGCCGCGGAGAGCGATTGTTTTGCAATGGTCAGCTGATCGGCAAGCGATCGGACGCGCGCGTGATTCATGATGACTTCGTTGGCGACCTGATCGATCACTTTGTCAGCGTTGAGCGAGGCGCCGCGCAGTCGCGCTTGCTGCGCATGAATGTTTCCGAAATCGAAAAGACCGCCTGGTCCGATGCGCCACGCGACTGAAGCGACGTAATCTTCGGATTCGCCGAAGTGTCCCGTGTGGCTATCCATTCCGCCGCCAAGTCCGCCGAAAAACCCCTGGCCACCAACGGTAGGGATCAACGGACCGTAAATCGCACTGTTTTTCGCTTGCTCAGCAGCGCTGAGAAACGCAGCGCTCTGTTGTGTTTCAGGCCGTGTCGCCAAAGCCTGCGAGACAAGATCACCGAGTGGTGGTTTCGTGGAAATAATTGAGACCGGCACGACGCTGGCATCGCGTGGCGTCAGTTCGACGATCGGATCGAGATGCAAAATCTGAACCAGCTTCGCGGAAGCAACCCGCACACTTTCTTCCGCTCGGCGCAGCGCAATCTGATCACGTTCTTGCTGCACTTTCACGCGCAACGCATCGCCTTTGAAAGCGATGCCGGCATCGACGGCGCGATCGATCTCCGCTGCATAATCGGTCGATGCCCGCAATGCTTCCCGCGCAACTCCCACTGCTTCGTGCGCCGCCGCGAGATCGAAATAGCCACGCGCGGCCTCGAGGATTGTTTCCTGTTGCTGCGCGTCGAGCCCGTGGCGAGCGGCTTTGACAAGCTGATGCGCTTCAAGTGATTTGAAAATTGCGTCGCCGACATCGGTCTGCGCTCCGATTGTCGATCCTGGCGCGTAACTTTGTTTGTGGACTTCCTCGATCAAGCCCTCGGTATTCTGAATCAAGTTGTCGTGCTTGCGATATGTCACACCCGGCGCGACCCACGGAAAAAATCGCTCGATTGCGCTTTCCTCTGCCGCACGCGCCTCAGCAAATTTCTCGCGCGCGAGTTGGATGTCGATATTCCGCGCGCCAGCTAGCCGCAGCACCGAGGGTAGGTCGACAACGAGCACATTGTGGGAAGCGGCTGAATCGCCACCGTTCGCGTTCGAATCAAAAAGAAAACCGACAAAAAGAAGGATGAGAAAAGATCTTTTCATTTCGCTTCCGTCGCTTGAACCTTTTGGCCGTCGGTTACGGACTGCTTGCCGGCAACGATCACAGCGTCGTCGGGGCCGCAGCCTTTGAGGATTTCTACGTTCGCGCCATCATCGAGCCCAGTGGTGACGGAGACTTTTTGTGCTTTGTTGTCGCGCATGACGAAGACGGAGTTTTTGTTTTTCTCCGTGATGAGGGCTTCAGCCGGAACAAGCAGCGTGTTTTCTTTCTTTTGCAGTTCGATCTCGACTGCGGCCCACATCCCCGGACGCAGCGCAAGATCGACATTCGAAATTTCAATCTCGGTTGCCATCGTCTTGGTCGATTCATCCAGCGCGTAGGAGAAACGCGTGATTGCGCCTTGAAACGTGCGGCCCGGCAGCTCATCGACCGTCACTTTCACGGGCAAATCTTTTTTTACGAATGGCGCTTCGGTGTCTGGGATTGCGACATTGATTCGGACGGTAGTGAAATCCATCAGCGTGACGACTGCTGCGCTCTTCGCCGCGCTGCTCGAAGTCGCAGCGGGAATGAGCGCACCCGGATCGACCCAGCGTTTGGTGATCACGCCGGAAAACGGCGCAGTGATTTTTGCGTAACTGAGCAACGTCTCGATGCGCTGAAGACCGGCAACCGCCACGCCCGATTTCGCCTTCGCGGCATCCACCGTTTGCGGCACCACCAGATCGGAAGCTTTTTTCTGCGCGTCAGTCACGCGTTTGTAATCAAGCTGCGCCGCTTCCGCTTCCGCTCGCGCTTTGACGAGATCCGCCAGCATTTCGGGCGCCTCGATTTCGGCGAGCGTGTCGCCTTCCTTCACGCTATCGCCTTTGTCCACGCTGATCGTTTTTAAATAACCGGCAACTTTGGCGTAGAGCGTCGCTTCTTGATAAGCCATCACGTTTCCCGGCAGCGTGACTCGGCGAACGATCTCGCTGCGTTTCGGGTGAATTGTTTGGACCGGCGTCGCCGGTGTTTGCGGGCGAAACCATTCGCAGCCGCTTTGCAAAGCGACCATAGCTACAATCACCGCAGCTGCGCGAAGGTTCTTCATGAAACCGCGATTACGTTTTCGCGTTTGAACAAAACGTAGAGCACCGGCACGACAAAGAGCACGAGAACGAGCGCCGCAAGAATTCCGCCAGCCACGGCGCGGGCCAGCGGGATGTTCGCGCCGCCAAAAAGCGCCATTGGCGTGAGACCGAGCACGGCTGCGAAACCGGTCATCAAGATCGGGCGCAAACGGATCGCAGCTGCTTCGGTGATCGCGTCGCGTGGACCCTTGCGCTCACTTTTTTCTGCGGATTCGGCCAAAATACGGTTGGCAAAATCGACCATGAGAACACTGAAACTCACGACGATGCCTACCATCATGATGATGCCCATCATTGATTGAATGCTCAGAAACGTGTGGGTGAGAAACAGCATCCAAGCCACACCGATCAAACCGAGCGGCACGGCAAACATGACGATGAATGGATCAAGAAAGGAACGGAACTGCACGATCATGACCAGGTAGACGAGCACGACAGCGAGGAAAAATCCGAAGCCGAGCGACCTAAATGACTCGTGCATCGTCTGCACCTCGCCGCGCATCTGAATGGAATAGCCTTCTGGAACTTGCGCACGGTCGTTTTTGATGTTGTCGATGTAACGCTCGATGTCGCCTGCGACCGAGCCGACATCGCGCCCTTGCACGTTGACGAAAACATCCGTCACGCGGGTGATGTTGAGATGGTTGATTTCGGAATAGGCGGTGCCGCGTGAAAATTTCGCGACGGTGCGCAAAGCCACTGCCGTCGGCTGATCTTTGCCCGTGACCGGAATGTCGAGAATCGTGTTGATCGACTGGATGTCGTTCTCGCGGTACTGCGCGCCGATGAAATAGTGGTTGCCGTTTTTTTCATCGATCCAAAACGACGGGGCAAAGTTGATCGAGCTGTTGAGGGCGGTAACGATGTTTTTGACGACTTCCTCCTGGGTCAGTCCCACCTGGGCGGCTTTCACGCGATCGACGTCGATGTTGATCTGCGGTGCGTCGAGTCGCTGTTGAATGCGCACGTCCACTGCGCCCGGCACCGTTTCGGCGTGGCGCCTGATTTTCTCGGCGATGTCGTGCGCGACTTCGAGTTTGTTGCCTTCTACTTGAATGTTGATCGGCGCCGGCAGCCCGCCGTTGAGCGCGGCGCTAAGCATTCCGCCGGTGTCGAAGTTGAATTCGATCCCAGGAAATTGTTGCGGCAGTTTTTTGCGCAACTCAGCGACGTAGGAAAAAGTCGAGCGGCCGTGATGCGCAGCGAGCTGCACAAGGACAAACGCGTCCTGCGGGCCTGAGTTCGGCGTGTAGGCCGCGGGCCAGTCGAGCAGGATGCCGATGTTTGAGATGATCATCTTGCGCTCCTTTTCCGGAACTACTGAGCCGATCGCGTTTTCAATTTGGGTAATCAGCTCCTCGGTTTTTTCCACACGTAGCCCGGTCGTCGCGCGCACTTTGACCATGAACTGGCCCGCGTCGGTCTGCGGGAAAAGTTCAGTGCCGATCAGCGCAAAGATCGACATCGACAAGATAAATAACACGGCGGCTAAGCCGAGTACGGGCCGCCGCATTTGGAGTACCCGATCAAGCGCGCTGGTGTAGCGGGCACGCACGCGCTCGAACCAACTCTCGTGCTTCTCGCCCGTCTTCGCGGTGCGGGTGAAAAATCTCGCCGCGCAGACCGGCACGAACGTCGAGGCGAGCAGGCGGCTGGTCCAAATCGCGAAGATCACGGCCATCGCCAGCGGCGCGAACAAAAACTTCCCGATCCCGCCGATGAAAACGATCGGAAAAAACACGACGCTGATCGTGATGGTGACAATCGTCAGCGGCCGCATCACTTCGCTGGCGCCGATGAGCGCAGCTTCGCGCGGCGCCGCGCCCAGATCCAAGTGCCGGGCGGTGTTTTCCAAAACGACAATTGATTCGTCGATGAGCAAACCGATCACGACCGCGATACCGCCCAAGGTCATGGCGTTCAGCGTTTGCGAGGTAAAATACAAACCGATCAGCGAGCCGAGCACTGCGAGCGGCAACGCGATGAGCACGATGCCGGTCGGCCGCGCGCTGCCGAGAAAAACGAACACCATCGCCGCGGCGAGCAGAAACCCGAGCACAGCTTCCTGGACGAGATTGCGGATTGCCTGACGCACGTAAACCGATTGGTCCATCACCACGTCGAGGTTGATGCCTTTGATGCGCTCGAGGATTGGTTTGAGCTGCGCTTTGATTCCTTCGACCACCGCGATCGTGTTCGCGCCCGGCTGACGGTAAATCGGAATGTAAACCTGCCGCTTGCCTTGGACGCGGACGATGTTGGTTTGGATTTGATGCGAATCTTCGACCTTTGCGACGTCGCGGATGTAAGTCGGCGGCCCGTTGCCAACTCGCAGCGGTAAATCGTTGAGCTGCGCGACCGCCGGTACCATCCCGTTGGTGTTGATCTGATAATCGAGCGCGCCGAACTTCGCGTTGCCGGTCGGAATCATCACGTTGAAGTCGCGAACCGCGTTGATCACATCGAGCGGCGACAGATTGCGCGCTTGCGCCTTTAGTGGATCGACATAGGCAAGGATGCGCCGCAGACGTCCGCCGTAAACCGCCGGCGCGATCACGCCCGTGATCGATTGCAACCGATTGCGCAAATCAAAGTAGGCGACGTCGTAAAGTTTCGTTTCGTCGAACTGCGGACTCGACACGCTGATCAAACAGAGCGGAATCGTCGCGGTTGGATCGAACGGCATCACCATCGGTGGGATCGTGCCGGGCGGGAGATAAAACAGATCGCTCATCGCCAGCGACGTGACCTGCGACATCGCGGTATTTGGATCGACATCTTCGCGGAAGAAATCTTTGACGACGCAAACGCCGATCATTGCCTTGGCTTCCTGCCGGGCGATGCCGTTCGATTGTCCGGTCCAGCGCTCCAAGCGCGTCATGATGTCTTTCTCCATCACCTCTGCCGGCATTCCTGGATAAAACGTGACGATTTGCACCGCGGGCGTTTTGAACGTCGGCAAGATATCCGTCGGCAATTTGAAAATCGTGGTCAGCCCGATGACAAGGATCGCCAGAGCGAGAACGATAACGGCGTGCGGATTTTTGAGCGCGACTTTAACCATCGGCGCGGCGCAACGTTTTCAATAAATCTTCGAGCACCGGCCGCGGCGTATCGCCGACGAGGCACACGACGTAATCATCGACGAAGCGGGCTGCGAATTGATACGGCCCAGAGCGGCTGCAAGCGATCGGATCGCCGGATTCCAGCTTCTTTTTCGTCTGCGGAAAATTGTCGAGCTCGCTTTTTTTGAAAACGATCATCGACACCGGCGTCTCAGCGCAGCGACCCAGAATCAGTGCAACCGGCACGCCTTCGACATGGCACAAGCGCGCGCCACTGGAAGTAAATGCCGGCGCCGAAGGCCGGTAAGCAAAAGCTTCGCCGTCAAGCCGACCGCCGAATTGTTCGGCGATTTTTTCCGGCACGGCGCCGCTGAATTCAGGCGTTGTGATTTGATGAGCGTAAGCGCTGTGGCACTCTTCGACCGCATTCGCAAGATCGAGAGTGCGCGATTTGAAAAATATCACAGCACCAGCGGCGACAATGAGCGATGCCGCCAGCGCGACCGGCCAAAGCGCTTTAAGCTTCGCGAAAGGCGCTGGCGCGATCTGCGCTTCGACTTTTTCCCAAAGCGCACGTGTCGCCTGGCCGCCCCGCAAAAATCTGCCGAGGCGTGCGTCGAATTTTTTCTCCGCCTCGAACAAGCCCGCGCACTCCGCGCACAATCCGAGGTGCTGCTCGACTTCAAAGCTGTTTCTGGCGTCCAGTTCCGAGTCGAGATAAAGCCGAACGAATTTTCTGACTTCCGTGCATTTCATAGCGATGACCTCTGTCGCGCGCGCAGAATTGCGTCGCGCATTTTTTGGCGGGCGCGAGAAAGATTTCCCATCACGCTGCCAAGCGGAATGCCGAGACATTCGCTGATTTCGCGATAGCGCAAATCGCCGATTGCGCGCATGAGAAGGACAGCGCGCTCGGATTGATTCAAGCCTTGCAAGGCCGAGAGCACCTCTTCGTCAAGCGCGTCGGCCAGTGAATCCCACGAAGTCGGCGCTTCACCGGCGAAATCGAGCCCGGCGAATTCTTCCATCTCCTCCTGCCCAACCGCGACTTCAAGTTCGGTAATGCGGCCGCGCTTGCGATTTATCGCAAAAATTTCGTTCGTCAGAATCTTGAACATCCAGGCGCGGAAACTGGCGTCGTCGTGATAACGATCGAAAGCTCGAAAGGCGCGCAGGATCGCATTTTGCAGCGCGTCCTCGCGATCGCGTCGATCAAACACCATCCGGCGCGAATAATTTTCGAGATCGCCCTCGATCGGCCGAAGCAGACTTAAAAACCGAACTCTTTGTTCGCTGCGATCCATCGGAGATGTCGATCTTAGCTAAATAAAGTCACGGCGATCGCGTTTTATTACAAAAAATGTCGGCTTTGCACTTTCTGGGCAGATTTTGGCGACTCGTTACGCCTCTCTGTTAAGGCTGCAATAATAACTTTCTGGCTTCCATCACGTTTGTTAGAAGCGACTCGGCTAAAACGCAGGAAAACGTCACAACCAAGAGGAGACACTAATGGCCATTGAGAAGTTTATCGTCCAGAGAGTGGGCGCGATCCTCGCTGCAAGTATTTCGCTAGCAGTGCAACCGCTTACCGCGCAAACACCGTCCGAATCGGAACGGCTCCAAAAGCTAGAGCGCGCGGTCGAGCAGTTGCAAAAGCGCAACGCCGAACTCGAAGAAGAAATCAGCAGCTTGAAAAGGCGGACTGAGTCTGCATCTGAGATCGGCGCACAAGCAAAAACGAAGATAAACGTTTGTTCCGACGGGAAATCAGATGTCGGGAAGGCGGTCGTCGAAGAAGAAAAAGTACCGGTTTACGTCGTCCCGCGCGGGTCGGAATTCAAGCTGGTGCTCGGGGGATTCATTCAAGTCAACGTCGAGGATGGTGATGTCTCCGCGTTCGAAGGCAGCTTTGGATTGAATGCGCTCAAAGATCGTTTCCGCCTCCGGCGAGCGCGAATCAATCTGAGCGGTGAATTTGCCCAGAACTTCGATTTCAAGATCGAAGGCGAATTCGAGCAGAGCGACGGTATTTCCTCCGGTCGCACGGCCTTTTCCGGCACGGACATTTTCATTAACTGGCATCAGTTCTCCGAAGCGAACGTCAAGGTCGGCCAGTGGAAGGCGCCGTTTGGCCTGGAACAGTTAACGTCGAGCACGAAGCTTTTCACGATCGAGCGCAGCCTCCCCACTGATGCGCTTACGCCGCAGCGGCAGATCGGCATTCAGCTATGGGGCAAACCGTTCGCCAATCTGTGGCCGGAGCAGAAAGACCTCCTAACTTACTACGCCGGGATCTTTAACGGGAACGGACGCAACATCAGCAACAACGACAATAATAATTTTATGTATGTCGGCCGTCTGGAGTTGCTCCCGTGGTATGGCAAACTGCTCGGTCAGGGAGCGAGCCTAAAGCTCGGCGCCGACATTCTGAACAGCCGTGATGATGCGGGCACGAACATCTCGCCGGCGGGTAATCTCAAGGTCAATGGCGACGGCTCGCTCTCGTCCTTTACACTTCCTGGGGCGGATGAGAGAACGGCTTGGAGCGTGGATGCATGGTTCAACATCGGGCCGTTTGATTTGATTGGTGAATACCTTGAGGAATATGTCACCGGTCGCACGGTGAACGGTGTGCCTCCAGGATTCGCCGACTTCGAGCCGAGCGGCTGGTATGTGCAGGGCAGCTATTTCTTCATTCGGAAGAAACTGCAGGCAGTAGTGAAATGGGAGGCATTAAACCCCGGCCAAGTCGGCAACGACGGCATT
>WNFB01013439.1_pt1 | contig 10463 bp, 17 predicted proteins | sample 5400501 | NCBI WGS metagenome assembly WNFB01 (sample SAMN13153341, study PRJNA577476) | soil metagenome | isolation source: 200 cm saprolite under Douglas fir tree site 2 hole 1 | place: USA:California | collected 2015-04-18 | reverse complement strand
CACTCGCGCCAGCACTTCTACTCTTCCCAACTCCCTCTTGCTCATCTCCGTCCGCCCCAATCTGACCTCCTCTCGGAGGTCCTATTAAGGGGACATTTCTATCGAGGACAAAAGGGGACATTATCATCGAGGCGCAACACTTTGGGGCTGTGGATATCCGCCGGATAGATCGAACGAGACGGTCTGCAAGAAAGAAGAGCCAGCGGAGGGCTGGCTCTTGTTTTGAGTGTGGCTTGCCTGATTTGGTTGTCCATGGTTTCCTGATTCTAAAGCTTCGCGCCGAGAGGTCGGCTGAGGATGGTTTGGCAAGCCACTGCTCTCAGGATAGGGCTGTTAATGCTGGCGGTAGCCCGAGAAAGTTCGCGAGGCGCGAAGTAACCCGGGCAGACTGTTGGATTCTGTGTGGGGAGGTTGTATATAGTGTTTCCCGCTCTCTCGGGAGTGAGAAGTGAGGAGGAGTGAGCTCCTTTAGGCGGAGGCGGAAAGAGCGCTTCTCTTTTGTGATGACAACTTTATCTTCCCGCGCCAACCAACCGATAGCCCAGTCGAAAACGGGCGATTTTGCTTCCACCTGCCTCTTAAGCTGAGTGAGCGACAACTCGCCGTTGCTGGTAAGCGCCTGCCAAATCGCACCGGCAGTGGTGCCAATTTCTTCTTGCATGGCAACAAGCTCCTTTCGGCAGTGTGGCTATTTAGTGTTTCTCGGGATTCTTGTGGGATATCGCCCTGTACTGTTCCTTCTTCTCTCCTTTTGTCGCACCCTTTTTCTTCGCGTGCTTCTGGTGCGCCTTGCCGTGTTTGTAGCGGCTGGCGCCCTTGCTTTTCTTGGTTCTTTCGGGCCGTTCGACCTCGGTGGCTTCCTCGCGAGCCTCACCCCGGCCTTTGCTCTGCCCCTTGCCTTGGGCGAGCAGGGTTCCGCACAAGAGCAGCGAGAGCATCGCAAATAGGATCAGCCATCGTGAACGCATCGCTGTCCTCCTTAGCGAATTGAGCCTACCACGCGTGAAATCGCGTGGACGCGACGCTTGCGAGCATGTGACCAAAAAGAACTTGCTGAGACGCTCCCCGGGATGCGGGGGCCGAAAAGAGATCGCATGTGGGCGGTCTCAGGGGTGTGGTTGGGTGATGTCGGCGGTGGTCTTTCGGTGTGAGAACCGGACTCGATCGAAGGTCTGATTCTTTACTGTCGCTGGAGCGACAAGGGCGACTGTTGATATCAGCCGGTAAGTTTTGATGCCAACGCATCCGCACGGGCGCTGTTCTGGAATGCACCCACGCTGTTGTAGCCACACGGGAACGTTTAACCCTCACCCCCAAGCAGGTCCGAGCTTTGCTCGCGGAATTGGAAGAACCCTATCGAACAATGGTGCTGCTAAATTAGCTGTTCTTTCGGGGCTGCGGCGCGGAGAAATCTTCGGCCTTCGCTGGAAGTACCAGCAGGGGCGTCCGCGTGTCCTTCTTTCGATCATGGTATTGCCTTGGGGCAGGCCCGGCTAACTCTGGCAGTGGCCTGACCAGGGGAGGAACCTTTGCGGCTGATGATTGAAGACAAATATAACCAGGTCTGCCAGCTCATCAACATCGGCTTAATTGGCGAGTCCCAAATTCAGCATTTCTTCGATTGTCCACACATGGCCGGTCGCTCCAGCGGCCATTGCGTGATTCTTAGGCTCCCGTGAATCCGGACGAAATTGTAGTGGGCGAAGTACAGCCATAGAGCCGCCACAAGGTTTTCGACTTTCTTAGAGAAAGCGTTGGTCAGTCTAGTCAGACGCCGAAGAAACGTGCGGCAGTTCAGATTATTCCTTTCTGCGTAACTTGTGGAGATGTGGCGAGGGTCGGGCCTGCCGGTGAAGCGCACAACACCGGGCGCACCTTAGATTAGGAGCTGGGACGTATTCTGGCCGCGAATTATCAAGGGTGACGCGAGGGTTCTGGCCCGACGACCGTCACGGCAACCTGGCTTCGCCGCCAAGGTGCCAAAGCCAGCCCGGAGAACGGGAACGATGAGGCTCGCGCAGGGCAACTAACGGCGCTCCCTCACAGCCAAACCTCTTTCCTCCGCGCTGCTATCGCGGCCAGACATCCTCGCCGAAGAGACAAGATGGACTTCGTTTATTTGGCGAGGTAGGAGACGAACTCGTTTCCATGCCGAGGGACAAGGCCCTCAAGCTGGCCCGCGTCCACGACGCTGGCTGAAGGCAATTGGACTCGAGGCCCTGTGAAACACTCACCGTGGGGCAAGGTAGACAATGAAGTGAAGTTCGCGCGTGGGTTGATATGGGTAGAAACCGCCAGCCACGGCGGGTTTCTGGTCGGCCTCGGATTCGCCGATCGGTTCCTCACCGGCGCAGCGCGTGCGCGCGGCAAGCAGTGGGGCAGCTATCTCGCTTACGAGGAAGATTGCGACTGCCTCATTGTCCTCTATGAACTTCCCGAGACTCGACGGTGATCTACAGCTTTGGGAATCACTGACCGAGTTTCACGCGGATTACCTCATGGAGCGCGGCATCCCGACGAATCAGAGGGCTTTTGTACGCTTCTCAGCGCGCAAAGAGGCCGACAGGATGCACGCTGAGAAACATCCCGACCTGATCGTTGCCGCGTTCGGAGATCACGAGAATTGGGTGCCTACTGGCAAGGTGGGAATCCAGACCGCTGACGGCAAACGCTACATTGCAAACGCGGATTCCTATGACCCGCACCCTCAACTGAATTTTCTCTCGGACTTGGCTGGCGTGCAGTCGGTGGAGGCATAGGAATCCGTGGGCAACCTATTCACAGTTCGAGCGGAACGGATCACCCCAAAGCCGCGCGCCTGCGTCGGGCCGTGGAGATAAAATCGGTTCGTTAGGTAAGCAGCAGGAGATGCTGCTCGTCTCTGCGAAACCGCGTCGTACACGATGCCGCGCTATGGGAGAGAGACAGGGATTCGAGTCTTAGAGATCAGTGAAGGTGTGGCGCAACCGGTCCAGGTCGATTGGTTTTGCAAAAGTGAGGCAGGATTGATAGGTCAGCCAGGTCTATGATGAGAGAGGGCGCGCCTGGCGCGGCACGGTGACGATGCTTCATCAGTCTGTTCAAGGTATTGAGGTATTGAACGTACTACCCGCCGTGTTCAGACTATTGAACAAAGCTTCCACTACTTCCACCCTCCCCAAGGGATGTAGACAAGAGTAAACTCTAAGGGCCGGGTTGGGGGACACGGTTCACGCGGTGCGGAGGACGAAAGGTGAAATATTACGCAATCGGCTTCACCATGGCTGAGATTACCGCCGGTGCGTCTGAAGTTTTTCACGGGTATGAGGTGAAGAAGTCATTGATGGAGATTCGCTCTTTGTCGCCGTTCGAGACCAACAACTATGAGGGATTCGTGAAGCGGTTTGGGAAAGAATACTTCACTGTGACGTTTCTGAATGAGGTTGCAAAGGCCGTTTGCGACGCGAGCGGAATCGCTCTGCCGCCGGTAATTGCAGAGCTTGACGAAAGCGAATTGCCTGGGGACGCCGGATGGTTTCTTAGACAGACCTACGCAGAGATGGTACAAAAATCCTAACGAAGGTTGACCAGTCCGCCAGAGCAGCTGGAGGGTTAAAGTGATGGACAAGATGGACGCCCTAATTAAGAAACTGAATGAGGAAGGTCACTCGGTTCAGATGGTTCAGCAATACGGAAAGTGGTGGTACGAAATCGACCGCAACATGAGAGCAACTGACGAAGAGATGGAAGAACTGGCTGACGGTGTGTATTCGCTCTCAGAGTTGGAAGAACTCTTCAAAAAGAGGCGTGCCGAGGAGCAAGGCAAGCAGTAGCTCAGGTCTTGGGCGTGCCGGGCTGTCCACGATTGCGGGTTGACCACACGCGCAGGTGTCAGTGCTTCGGGCCTGGAATCGTAACGTCAAGACAGAAGAAAAGCGAAAGGGGAAGAGATTACGCCCGAAGAGAGTTGGGCCTAGTGTCGCAGCGTGGCATCGCCGGGCAAGCGTGCCGGGTGCTCCAGCGGCGCGGGCCGAAGACCAAGTACAGCGACGCGGAGCTGACGGAGAAGATCCGCGCGGTGATCGCGGAATCGCCGTTTCACGGTGAGGGACATCGGAAAGTGTGGGCGCGGCTGCGATTCCAGGAGGTGCGCGCGTCGAAGGCCCGTGTGCTGCGGCTGATGCGCGAGGCGCAGTTGCTGGGCCGTCGCGCGCGATTCCCAGGCCGGAGAATGCGCACACGGGAACGATCGTGACGCAGCAGCCAAATGAGATGTGGGCTGCCGATCACACCGCGACGGTCACGGTGGAAGAGGGACAGGTAACGGTGTTCGTGGCGGTGGATCACTGCACGACGGAATGTGTGGGGATTCCAAGCGGGCGACGCGGTTCGAGGCGCTCGAGCCGGTGCGGCAGGGTGTGCGGGACTACTGCGGAGGCTTTCGGGAAGACGCCGCGGCGGGCATCCTGTGCCGGCACGACTGGGGCAGCCAGTACCTGAGCGCGGACTACCAGGCGGAGATCCGCTTCCTGGGGATGAAATCGTCGCCGGCGTTCGTGCGGCAGCCGGAAGGAAACGGCTGCGTCGAACGGTTCATTCGCACGCTGAAAGAGCAGTTGCTGTGGGTGCGGACGTTCCGCAACGTCGAGGAGCTGCGGTGCGCACTGCAAGAATTTCGCGACCGCTATAACCAGCGCTGGATCGTTCAGCGCTTGGGCTACCTCACGCCGCAACAGGCTCGGCAGCGGCTGCTTGCGCTCGGAGCCGCCGCATGAATACACTCAATCCAGTGTCGAAAAAATCCGGAGCGGAACACCCCAGCTTGCTCTTGATCCACGCGTGGCAAAACTCCGCTATCTGACTGCGGCGGCGATATTGCACTTGAGCTTCCTCGCTGGCCATCTTTTCCCGGAACGCGAGGACTGTCGCACTTTCTTCCCGCCGCAGCAACCCGCGGCCTTGGCTGTGATTTCCGGGACAGCACTCTGGTTTACGGGCGCAATTTTGACAGTCGCTGATTTTTGCCTCGTAACGATAGGCCACCAGGCCCTTCTTCTTCTTGTTGTTATGGCGTCCTTGTGGCCGCAGAAGCTTGCCCTCCGGGCAAACATACCGATTGGTCTCCGGCTGATAGAGAAAGGCACTCGGCGGAATGCGATTCGGCGTGGTCGCGCCGCTCGGCATTTCCTCTCGGCCCATGCTCCCCAGGAAATCGACCTTTCGCTCGGCCATCTTCTCGATGGCCTCCCGCGTGGTGTAGCTCCCATCCGCCACCATTTGTTGCGGTTTTTTCTTGAGCCGCTCTTCCACGCGATCCACCGCAGGCAGTAATTGCGCGCTGTCGTTGGCCTCCTGTGTCACCGCCACGTCCACGATGAACCCATGCGCCGCATCCGTCGAGATCTGTACGTTATAGCTAGGCGCCAGCCCTCCATCGGTCTGCTTCATTACTCGCGCTTGGGGATCGCTGACGCTCGTCCGCGCGTTGCTCTTCGCCTGCTCTCCCGGCTTACTGGCCTGCAACTTCTCCAACTCTTCCCGCGCGCTCTAGCCGTTCTTGCTGCTCCCGCCGCGCGCGTTCGCGCTTGCTTGGCTCTCGGGTTCATCTCTTCGTTCCGCGGATCACCCATCTCTGCCACGCTCGCTCCAGATGCTCCCGAATCGTTCCTTCGCGATGCAAGCTGCTCCCACTCGCCAGCGCTCGAATCTTCGTTCCGTCCTGCATCACCTGCTCCAGCGTGAGCAGCCCTTCCGCGCTCAGCACTCCCAGCACCTGTGTGAACAGCTCGTCAGCTCCTGCTGTTTCTCCACACGAAAGCTCGCCAGCGTGTGGTAGTTCACTTCGTCCAGTCCCGTGAGCCACTGGAACGCTGGATCGTACTCGCATCGCCGTGCCACTTCTCGCGCCGAGCCGATCCCTTTACTGTAGGCGTACACCCACAAGCTGATTAGTAGCTGCGGATCGAAGGCCGGCCGCCCGCCTTCTTCGGCGCTGCTCTCGATAGCCTGATAAAACGGGCTCAGATCCAGCCGACCCACCAGCCCCCAGATCGCCCGCGCCGGGTGGTCTTCGCCAATCAGTCGCTCCACATCGACCGCGCGCCAACTCATCTGCTGCCGATTAACGTAGCGGATCAACGGCTGCTTGCTCGTCGTATTTTCTCGGTTCATGTGCTGAGCTTACAGACCTTCGAAGAATTTTCAAGGCCTCAATTCGGGAGAGTTTTTTCACAACTTCGTTTCGAAGGGTGGGGGATTCTCTTCTCTGAGGAGTCTCAAACGAAATAATTCGCACCAACCCACCAGCGCCCCCGAGCAAGAGCCAAGACGCCACCCCTCCCAAAACGAGGGATGGGCCACCCGCCTGGTGTTTGTCCGCAGCTCAGTGGGCGTGCGCTGGTTCCAGCCCGACTCCCCAGACTGGACTCGTGACAGCAATCTTGTCGAAACTCGAAACGATCGCTTTGGTTTGAGATATTGCGTTCCTCACAGATGGTAACGAGAGGGAGGCATCGTGGCTGGTCAGGGTGTCCCACACCTCAGTAACCCAAAGGGTGTTTTCTTCCGCTGAATCTTTGGCCACAACGTAGCTGAGACATCCCGGCATATCGCCCGCGCTCTCTCTTAATTTCCTGATGAGCTCCTCGCGCTTGCCAGGGACAGCCGTCAGCTTGACGATTAATCCATACATGTCATTTGCTCCTGGCGAACCCGCCAGAACGGGCTTGGCCATTACCGCGGCGGCGGTCAGATAGTTTAGGAACTTTCGCCGGTCAATTTGCACGTTCGGAGGATACTATCTGCCGATTAGTGGAGCAATGGAGTGCCATATTTGCAATGAGCGGAATTCTGCTGATGATCGAAACGGCGAAGCTCAACGGCCTTGATCCGGAATCTTATCTGCGCGCCGTCATCGGCCGCATCGCCGGTCACCCGGTCAGGCGCATCGACGAGCTGTTGCCATGGAATATTGCTCTGTAGAAGTCAGGCGCGGCCATAACCAGACGCTTACCCTGCTGCCGCTACCACCTTCATTTCTTTCGTCCGAGTCGCGTCACTGTGAAACGGGTGCGTTCCGAGTGGATGGTCGCGCACTCAGAAACTATCGTGGACATGCAGGCTTTGCCGCTGGGCCAGCGGCCACGTGTCCGTGTAGTAGGCTATCCGAAGAAGTGATCGGAACCCTTACAGTAAGTTAAGAGGTGGTCGCAGAAGGCAAATCCCGGTTCACCCGCCAAAAGTCGCGTTGTGTTTACTGATGCTTGGCGACAACAGCCCATCCAACCAGATACCGACTATAGGTCGTGAGAAATGCCTGAACCTATCGGTGGGCATGTGAGCGGAGGTGGGAAGCTGCTTTGCGTAGCCAGGCCATGATCCGGTAAGAACGGTGGTGTGAACAGCTTCCTCGCCCGTCCATTCGCTCGCTCACCATAATGGGTCGCGTTCCCTCAGCATCAATCGTAGTCGCTCATATCATCGCCACACTCGGTGCGCGCAGGTCAAGCCTCGACCGAAAGCTGCCTCTGTCTGTAAGATTTTCTGTTGAAAGTTAGGTTGGCGGAATCCGTAGGGGCGGGGCGTGTCCCGCCCGCGCGTGTAGCGCTGCCCTTCAGGGCAGCAAGCAGGTCGGCTTTGCTTTCAAGGTATCGAATACCAGTCTGGATCGCCGCATTCACAACGTCGTTTTCGTCGCTCTCCTGCGGAATCGTTTGGTCGTCGTGAAGCTTTGCTGCAGAACCTGGACGGCTCGGGTCCACGGATCTCCGCCGGCCTGGGCGAAGACCGGAGCGCCCGTCAGCAGACAGAGGGCGACCTTAAGAGCGCTTACTTGGACTTGGGGGTTCGTGAGCACGGCGATGAGTTTCTTCCTCGAAGAAAGATTCACGTCAGACACCTCCTGCGGTCCCCCGCTCAACGGAGTCACCGGTGAAGAGTGACTCTCGCCGGTGCTGCGGTCCTAGTGTTGTTTCTGTGCGAAGTAAGGTTGGAAATCGGACCAAATACGCTCAACGGCCTTCCTGTCCAGGACCTTTCTGTTAGGTTTGTCAGGGTCTTTTTCAGAATATAGTTCTAGGGCAACCTCTCCGCAAGACGGCTGGAGCGCGTCCGCTGGATAGGAGTAAATTCCAACGTAGGTAGCGTCAGTGACGTTTACGAAGGCGTTATGCGCATTTACAACCGTTGCGGCCTTCCCTGGGTGAATTGGTTCAACCTCCTTCCCACCACAAAGTAATTTCATGCGATAGAAATCCGTTTTGTACTTGAGGTGTGCAGGCCCTCCGTATCCTCCGCTGGACGCTGCGAGGCCCCGGCCTAACGCAGACATGAAAGTCTCGCGAAGTTGGGGCGCGGCCTGGATTAGCAAAACCGGCTTGTATTCCCCGGCATACTCGGCCCAACCACGTAGATCGCGCAGCGGTTCAAATGTATTCTGAACGGCGGCCTCGTGCTTCTTGGTCCTCTTTCCTTTTTCCTTCGCTGCGGCTAGTTGAACTTCTTGCTCAAGTCGATATTTAAGAACAGGTGTTACCATAGCCACGTCGAAGCCTGATTCTGAGAAGAGATATGGATGACGATTGAATTTTTCTGCGCTGATTGTTTCCTTGAGGGAGTCGAGCGGATATATATCCGTCGGTTCAACCGGAAGATAACGCGCTGCGGGAACCGTTAGATCCCCCATCTTCTTACGAGCCTGCTCTAAAACTGGAATCGCTTCCTCGATTCTGACGATACCCGATATCCCAGGGCCTGCGCGTTCGTGTTCTCCAAAGGTTGTAATTCCGACGACCTCGCCAACTGAACTGAAGAGAGGGCCGCCCGAATTGCCAGGATTGATGTTGATGTCAGAAATGATGGCGCGAGATTCCACTTTGCTGACAATTCCACTTGTAAGAATTTTGCGCTGGCTCAAAGGACTTCCGATCGTGAACACCCGTTCCCCTTCGATTACAGCCTCCTTCCCAGCTTCGGGTTTGGCGATCGGGGCAGTGATCATTTCAGGGAAGGCCGAGGGATTAGCCCATAGAATGGCAACGTCCTTCTCTGTGTTGAACGCTAGTACGGCCGCTGACACTTTTCTTTTTGCATCGAATTGGACTGAAATCAAAGTGGATGGGCCAACTACGTGCTGGTTGGTAACAATCAAGCCAGCTTTGTCAACGCAGAATCCTGTGCCGCTGCCGATTTCGCTCCACACTGTGACGACGGCATTCTGATACTTTTGAAACAGAGCCGTCAGCTCATCAACTTTTCGACCCGCAGGGACCTCGCTCACCTTTGCGTTATCGTTGCTAAGCTCAATGGTCGCCTCCGGCGCGGACACTGTAATCTCCAAATCCCAGGAATACTTCTTACCCTGGAACTCCACGGATTCGGGCGTAGAGAGACGATACTTCCCCGGGGCAAGTTGCAGTTCGCTATTGCCGTCGAAACCAGTCTTGCCGGCCACCGACTCTCCGACGGGACCCTCAAATCGGGCCAGCACGAACGCAAGCTTCGGGACCGGCTTCTGGTTGAGATCTTTATCAACAAGTACGGCGCGCACTCTAAGCCTTGCGCTGTCGGCCTGCGACCAAGCGGTGGATGCAAGACACACCAAGAAGATCAACAAGAATGACAGTTTTATCATGTGAATATGCCTCGCTAAACAATAAAGGATTGTTACGAGCATGTGCTTCTCCCGGAATTTCCGTTTTGAGTTTCCCCTTGGCCCGAAAGCCTAAGCCTCCTGCCCCGTCGTGTCAACCGCAAGTCGCGCTGGCCCCTTCGGGGTGGTAGTGCGGCTCGTTTTGGCCACCTCTAGAAGGCTTCCCTGCACTCAGTTCACGCATGAACACAGGCGATACATATCTTCTACATCAAAATCGGAAATCCGGGATTAGGTACTAAAGTAGAACGTCACTTGGAAGTGGATTCCAGACCTGCGCTGAGACAAAGAAAATGGGCAAAACGCGCAAGGAGGCCACGAAACAACTGGTAAAGTCCTAAGTATATTTTGGAATTCCCTGTGTTCACAAACGGTCGACCCATTACCGCCGAGGTAAAAGGAACTGCAAAGCCCGCCAAGAGCTTTGCAGGAGCAACTGACCCCGACATCGTGACGCTCTCTGCCACCTTTACGCTCGCAAGCCCTTTGGAATGCGCACATACGAAAAATGCGTCCGCAAACCCTTTACAATCCGCACTTGCAAAATCATTGGACTTAAAGTCGCCTGAAATCAACACTTACAAAAAAGGCGGGGGGTCCCCCTCCTTGCCTTTTACAAATTCTTGTTTACTAACAGCGTTCATCTGTGGTTACACCTTCTGTCTTTGCGGAGGCGTCTGGTGAACGAAGTCGAATCCAACACTGCTGCTGCGGAAGACCGCTTGGGAGCAAAAGACCTGAGGGTTCTGCTGCTCTGGATTCTGGCAGGCCTCGCGGGCGCGGGCATTGCGTACAAGTACTTCTTCCGGGCGTTCCCCGAGGCCTCCCTGGACCT
>WNFB01006530.1_pt1 | contig 10463 bp, 9 predicted proteins | sample 5400501 | NCBI WGS metagenome assembly WNFB01 (sample SAMN13153341, study PRJNA577476) | soil metagenome | isolation source: 200 cm saprolite under Douglas fir tree site 2 hole 1 | place: USA:California | collected 2015-04-18 | reverse complement strand
TCAACGACGTACTACCAAGAGCCGTTCTACTCCGTCACCAACCAGTCCGTTTCGGTGTCCAATTTCCTATCCACGCACGGCGATGGGCTCATCGTGTTCGATGGGGAATTCCCCCAACCGATCTGGTTGCTCGACCGGCAAGCGCAACCTTGGCAAAGATTCCCCTTCTACACGCAGTATCCGGCCTCCCTAAACGGCCTTGCAGGACCCTCGGGGTCGTCGTTCGCGGTCTTCGATCGAACCGCGAAGCTCTGGTACGTCCAGGCACATGGCGTTGAGATCTATCAGTTCTATGAGTCTCAGCAGACCCGCTACTCATTGGTCTACGACAATGGCCACGCACAAATCTATCTCCTGAGCCGAACGCCGAGACCCTAGAGAGCGGACGTACACGCGAGGATCTCCATGCAACCGCCGAGGATCTTGTTCATCCCCAAGGTCGAGGAGGACCGAACCTCGGAAAGGACCCCAACACTTCTGCGGCTGCTGCGGAAGCGCCACGAGGTCATCCCCCTGCCGTTCCGGTGGGACCGACTGATCTATGACACGGCCCGGGCGAAATCGCCTCGGTACGCGCTCTACGCGGTCGATAAGGTCCTGGCCGCCTTTTGGGGCTTACGCCTCGCGAGGAAGACGAACATCCAGCTCACGTTCTGCGAGACGCCCCATCACGCCCTCGTCGGGCTCTGGATCTCTCGAATCCTAGTCGTCCCGTGTGTGTGGGACAGCCACGGCAACGCCGGGGCAGCCGCCCGAAGCCTCGGAAAGGGGCGGTTGTACACGTTCCTCGTGACTTCGCTCGATCGGTTCCTAGGGCGACGCGTGGACGCTCTCATCACCGTCTCGAGGACTGACGCCGAGGCCTACGAGGCGATGGGCGTATCCCCGGCGCGGTTGCATGTAATCCCGATCTCCGTAAACGTGGAGCAGGTGGAACGCGAGGCGAGCCAAGAAGTCTCCGGGGGGACCGCATCGCCGGGCACCACGACCCGCAGAACGTTAGTCTTCTTCGGAAGTTTCAAGTACGCTCCGAACTTGGAAGCACTAGAATTCATCAGCGGACGTCTGGCACCGTACCTGGAGAGGGAGAGACTCACGTGCCAAATCGTCATCGCGGGGAGAGACCTGCCCCGCGTGGAATTGCATCCATGGGTGAAACCCGTGGGTTTCGTGGAGAACATCCACGCGCTGATTCGGCGCGCGGACTTGTGTATCGTGCCCATCTGGACCGGCGTCGGCATGTTGACGAAGGTGGTCGACATGATGGCGACCGGAACGCCCATGGTAATGTCGAGCCTCGCGACTATGGGGATCCCAGAAATCCAGGACGGCGTCCATGCCCTTGTGGCCAGCTCGCCGAGTGCCTTCCCCGAGCTCGTGGCGGTCGCGTTGCGAGATCCAGAAGCGATGCGCCGAATCGCGGGCAACGCTCGGAAGCTCGTCAGAGAACGGTACGACTGGCGCGTGCAAGAACCGCTGCTCGAGGACCTGGTAGCCGGGCTCGCAGAGGAGCAAAGAGAGTCGAGACCGCATGGACGTTGAGATCCTCACCTACGACGCGGACCCGGATCATGGGGGGTTCGGCATGCGGGTCGACGCCCTCGTGCGGATGTTCGCGGCGTTCGCGCGCGTCCATGTGACCCTTACGGACTGGTTCGAGGGGGAGCACGTCCCCGGCGTCGACTATCAGAACTGGCCCCTGCGGGACACCTTCTGGAGCCGCTTACGCCGCCTGCGCACGTATTACAAAACAGACTTTCCGAGGCGGTCTGTAATGGCCCGAGCGGACCTCGTCGTCGTGGAGACCTTGGACCTCTGGGCCTTGACCAAAGGATCCCGCGGGATTCCTCACATCCTTGACGAGCACAACGTGTACTGGGAACTGCTAAAGTACGGCATGACCTCCGCGCCATTCTTCTCCACCCGGTTGGGCCGTAGCCAGACACTTCGGAAATTCCTCGGGCCTTACCTCTGGCGGCGAGCCAAGGACTACGAAGTCCGTGCGATCCGGCAGGCGCAGGGTACCTTCGTCACGTCTACAGTAGACCGGGAGTGCATCCTGCGAGAGCTCCCCGAATGTGCAGACGACGTCCACGTGCTGCCAAACACGGTGGACGTGGAGCGCTACACCGACTTCTCCCAATCCGAGATGACAAACGACGTGGTCTTCGTCGGCAACTATGCCTACGGTCCGAACCAGGAGGCCGCGCGGTTCATCCGAGAACGGCTCGCCCCGGGCCTGCCTCAGGCGCGGTTTCTGCTCGTTGGCGGGAATGCTCCCGCCGTCCGCGACGCCCCGCCGAACGTGACCGCGACGGGATTCGTCCGCGACCTCGACGCGGTCCTCGAACGCGCGGCCGTATGCATTGCCCCGCTCACGCAGGGCAGCGGCACTCGACTCAAAATCCTGACCTATCTGGGGTCGGGGAAGGCCGTCGTGGCCACGGCCAAGGCGGTCGAGGGCCTAGAGGTCCGCGACGGTCTGCACCTTCTCATTCGGGATGACGAGGCGGGCATTCGCCTCGCCGTCCAGGCCCTCCTGGACGATCCCGAACTCCGACGCAGTCTCGGCAGAAACGGTCGACGATTGGTCCAAGAGAGTTATGACTGGAGAGTGTACGTGAACTGGCTGAAGCAATTCTCCGGATCCTTGCGAAGCGTCGGAGACTAGACGTTAGGGGGCCCGGAACAGGGGGGCTTCGATCCTGAGGCCGTCGTAGTCACATCCCATTCCAAGGGGGTAGAACCCGCGTGCCTGAGCCTGCGGCCGAGCTCCCCGCGGCCCGCGAAGCTCTTAATCAGGTTCAAGTCGATTCGCGCCCAGTACGCGAGCGGGAAGGGGCGCGATCGAGGTTGAATGCTCGCGCGCAGCGTCGTTGGGAGGACGAAGGAAAAGCCCAGATCCTCGCGCGCGTACGCGAGGACTTCGGCGAAGGCCGCCATCCCACGAGGATCTAGAGCCAGCGGAGAATGGAAATAAATGTGGACCACCTCCGCCGCTCCCAACAGCGCCTCCTTGAATGCCGCCTTGAAGTAGGACACCCCTAGGTCGCGGAGGAGCTCAGGGGTGAGGTGATGGCCCCAGAGCCCTTGATAAACGGGAAGGTAGACGTACGGCTCGGAGCCCCTTCCCTGGTAGTCATCGGCAGTCGGGGAGTAAGGCTGTGCGAGCCGCGGGAGACGACTCCAGTCCGCGCATCGAGAATAGTATCCTGTGAGCGCACTACCGTCATGGGTGAAGCCTTCCTGGCGCAGAATCAGAGCCGTGTTCGCGTCCTCCGACCAGCATCCCGCGACAAATAGCCGCGGCGAGCGACCCATCCGTTCCTCGAAGATCTGGCGACCCGCCGCGATCAAATGAGCCTGTTCCACAGGCTGGTATCGCCCGAGCCAATCATGTCTCGGTTGGACCTGACCCGCCACGCGCTTCGACAGGACCGGGTCTAGAGGGTGGACATGCAATCCCACATCGTGTCCGGCCAGATCGAGGTCGGTGAGCTGCAGGGCCTGTGGTGTCAAGGCAAGCCCCATCGGTACATTCAGCTGGTCTGCGAACTCAAGGACCAAGGGCAGCCCGCGGATGATACCCTCGGTCCGCTGGAAGCCGGGGATGATGGTGCGTCCATGGATAGTTCCCGGTTCCACATGGCAGAGGACGACAACTTTAGGAGGCAGGAAGCAGACCCGCTTGGGCCTTTATGGCGAGCAATTCCTTAAGGATGCCCTTTACGCAAATCCGGCACTCTCGGGTGCTGGTTGCGTCCGTCCTCCGGGCTGCGACCGTCGCCGACGAAGTCAAACCACGATGGCGCTAGCGTCGGCTTCCGAGCTCCTCGTACTGGCGGTCGAAGAATTCGGTCAGCTTCCTCCACTCCCGATGCTCCCGCACGAAAGGCGGACCCCTAGCTCCCAACTCGGGGTGGTCGAAAGCCTTTCTCGTCTTCTCCGCGAGATCGTCCAACGAGATGTGGCTGTAGACGAGACCGGCCCCGGAGTCTTGTACCGCCTCCTGCGGGCCGAAGCGGTCCGGGACCACGACTGGTTTCCCGCAGGCCATCGCTTCTACGACCGTGGTGGAAGCCCCCTCGTATCGACTCGTAATCACATGAACGGCGCACGCGTGGAACGCTGACGCCACGAGAGTTCGAGGCAGTCCCGCGAAGTACCGAAGGTTCGGCGTCCAGGGCCCTGGATACTCCCGACGGGCCTCCTCAACAGGATGGTCGGTCACGACGACGAACGTCCGTTCCGGCACCCGAGCGGCGAGCTCGAGGAACGATTCAAGGCCCTTTTCTCGAGCGAGTCGTCCCACCCACAGCGCGAACCCGGGCTCCAAGCCTGTGTAACGAATGAATTCGCCGGGCCCCGAGTTCTCGAACTCCTCCAAGTTCACGCCGGGTGGCGTAACCGGGGGCGAGAGGGAAGTGTGCTCCTCCACGTAGTCACGTACCCAACGGGAGACCACGGTCGCGAGGGTTGCATCCTGAACCGACCGGAGCACGTTGGTGTTGTGGCCCCGCACAAACCGAATCATGTCTGGGCGGCCGACCCACGGCTCCTCGAAGGCGATGCCATGCAGAGTGAAAATCCACGGGAGTAGCCGTGGCCAAGCCCCAAGGACATCCGCGTACTCTGTGAGCACGTGAATATGTGCGACGCGGCATCCGCGAACAAACCGCTCAAAGAAAGGGTAGGCGCGACGCACAGGGGGGATCCACCGGCCCGCCCAACGGAGTCTCCACATCAGCTCTCGTGACTCCGCGACAATCATCGGATGAAAGCGGGAGTGGGCGGCGAGCCCGAGGATGTACCGCTCCGCGCCGCCGGGATTCCGCCTGACGAGCGGGCCGAGCCAAACCCTGAAGGGCGGTTCCGCATGATCACCTCCGTGGAGCGGATGAGGGAGCGGAGACCTATTAGACTAGCCCCGCTAATAGAACCCACGCCTTGCCGCGGTTCCGCCAGTTTATTCAGCGAGGAGGACGCTCGTCGTCGGCAACTACGCCCGCCTGCGCTAAAGTCTGTTTCGTTCTCCGCCGCGGCATGGGAAGCTAGGCACCGCAGACCGCTCAGTCCGTGCGTGAGCGACACACTTCGCCCGTTCAACCCGAAAACCCTTAACGAGTGCTGGGCGTGCCGCCTTCTAGCGTCCCATGCGCATACAATTCCAAGCGAGCCCCGCGGACTTGTACGGGGTCTTCGCCTACGCCCTCGTCGTGTCGGGCTGGCTGCTCGTCACGGGTGCGCCGAACCCGTTGGGGCTCGTTTTGGTGTTCCTTATCCCGGGGTACCTCGCCATGGCCTGTCTCATCCCGCGGGCAGACCAGGGGGACTGGACCCTGCGAGTCGGGCTGAGCCTCGGACTGAGCCTTGCCTTGGTGGCTTTTCTCGGGATTGGACTGAACTTCACCCCGTGGGGGATAACGTTCACGTCCGTGACTCTCTCCGAACTCGCCCTGTCCCTAGGCCTCGGCCTCCTCGCGTACCGCCAGCGGATGGCCACCCCGGTCGCGGAACGGATGGAGGTCACGTTCGACCTCCACGGACCTCGCTGGGAGGAATACAGCCTCCTTGAGAAAGGACTCGCGGGGCTTCTGGCTGCAATCCTCATCGTCGTGGTTCCGTTCCTAGCTCAGTCCCTGACCCAGCCGCGCCCGACCCCGGGTTTCACCGAGCTCTACCTACTCGGGCCCAGCGGGAACTTCTCCGGCATTCCGTCGTCCCTCAAAGTGTCCCAGCTCGCGGCGGTCCGGGTGGTAATCGTCAACTACGAGGGCACCGCCGTTAACTACACGCTCCGCGTGGACTTGGTCGGCGTGCGGGTGGTCTACAACTCCACGAGTGGGAACAACGACACCGTGGAAGTGAACCGGACCACCCTGAGCTCGTTCCCGATGAATCTCCAGAACGGCAGGACGTGGAACGAATTGTACAATTTCTCGATCGCGCGAGTCGGTTCGTGGCAAGTCCAGTTCGTGCTGTTTCGCGGGGCGGACTTTTCGGCCTCCTATCGGTTTGTTCGGCTTAACATCGATGTCGCCAGTTGAAGGCGCCTGCAATCTGGTTTCCGATATGCTCTTGATGGCGTTCCACAGGGCTGCGCTAGGGAGTCTTCTTCGACGCCGGCTCGGCCTTCCAGGAGTGCCGGATAAGCGAGGTGCCGATCCACGGGGATTCCACCATCTTCCCCGAACCGAAAAAGTCTCCACTCTCTACTCGCAGCGTGACCCCGCTCGGGCACACCAGCCACAGGTTCTGGGGACCACGCAGCGTGATGATCATGTTGTACTCCCCCGGCGCGAGGGGCACCTCCGGGATCCGGCAAGAGAACACAGTCAATGGCGAGTCGATCCGTAGATCCTCGTTTGTCAGCACGTTCGTCACGTTCGCGACGCGGCGTCCCGTGCTGTCGTCAAACCCGATGTCGATGGCGACGCTTCCCGAGACATCGTGGGTCTCGACTGTGCACCGAATCGCAAACGTCTGTCCCGAGACGACACGATCAATGACCTGATCTCTTTCATCGGTCAGATCGACCGAGAGGAGGGCGGCGCGATCGTCAGCGGCCCTCGCTAAAACCGTTCCGGCCGCAGAGCTGGTCGGAACGGACTTGAGGTACTGGTCAACCACGTAACGCGGGTCGCCATCGCATACGAGCTTGCCCTTCGACAACATGATGGCACGGGTGCAAATTTCTTGGATGGACACCAGGTTGTGACTGACCACGAGCACGGTCCGTCCTTCCCGAGTGATCTTTCGCATCTTGCCGAGGCTCTTCTTCTGGAAAGCGGTATCACCAACCGCGAGGACCTCATCGACCAAGAGGATTTCAGTGTCGAGGTGGGCAGCCACCGCGAAGCCAAGTCGGACCTGCATCCCGCTCGAGTAGCGCTTGACTGGGGTGTCGAGGAATTTCTCGAACTCCGCGAAGGCGACGATCTCGTCGAACTTGCGGTCGATCTCCCTCCTCTTCATCCCTAGGATGGCGCCGCTGAGGTAGACGTTCTCACGACCGGTCAATTCCTGGTGGAACCCGGTCCCCACCTCTAAGAGAGACCCGATGCGACCGTGGACCTCAGCCCTGCCAGCCGTGGGTTCGGTCACGCGCGAAAGGATTTTCAACAGGGTCGTCTTACCAGCGCCGTTGGGGCCCACGATGCCGAGGACCTCTCCCTGATCGACCTCAAAAGAAACCTCGTTCAGGGCCCAGATGAATGCCGATGCGTCTGGAGTGGGGTCCGGGGATGTCGGCGTCTTGTGAGGACGCCGAAGTCGTTCCCGAGCCCGCGAGACGGAGCTCGCTAGGGTGTCTCGGAGGGTGTCATGACGGTACAGCATCCCGATGCGATAACGCTTGGACAGGTTCTCCGCCCGGATCGCGAGCTCGCTCACCTTGGTCACACCACATCTGGTAGGGTTTTCTCCACCCGGAGGAAGTAGAAGATGCCGCTCACGAAGATGACGAGGGCGACAACGACGGAAAGCCATGAACTCAGGTCGAACGCGAATGTCTGGCCTAGCAGGGCCCAACGGAACCCGTTTACGACCCCGACCATGGGGTTAATGGAATATATCCATCGGAGGGGGCCAGAAACGAACGAGGGCGGGTAGATGATGGGGGTCGCGAACAGCCAGAGCTGTGTGAGGAAGGGGATCGTATAGCGGATGTCGCGGTATCGTGCATCCAACGCCGAAAGCCAGAATCCCGCACCCAGGCTAGTAACGACCGCGAGCATGATCAAAAGGGGAAGCGCGATCGCCGCCAGGGTCGGGACGAATCCGTAGTACACCATGAGGGCGACCAAGACGACCGATGCGATTCCGAAGTCGAGGAGCGCTGCAACAATCGTAGAGGCGGGCAGGAGTATTCTCGGGAAATAGACCCTGGTAATCAAAGCCTGGTTTGCGGTGATGCTCGTCCCTCCAGTGGCCAGCCCCGCGGCGAAGAGCCCCCATGGGAGGAGGGCTACGTAGCTGAACAGCGGATAGGGAACCCCATTCGTCGGGATCGCCGCCAGCCGACCGAAGAAGATAGTGAACACGACCATCAGGAGGAAGGGCTGGAGGACTGCCCAGGCTACGCCGATCACCGTCTGCTTGTAGCGAACCTTGATGTCCCGCCAGGCGAAGAAGTAGAGTAGCTCGCGGTATTCCCACAGCTCGCGGAGGTTGAGCCGCCTCCACCCTTTCGAAGGGCGAATCTTGAAGACCGGAGAGTGCTCGCGAGTCTGAGTCGTAGGCGAATGGGTCATTTTCCGGTTCCTCCAGCTGGACGAGTCCGGTGATCTCGGTGGACTCCGAATGAGCTGATATTCGGCGACCGTCCCGGCACGCCCCGTAGTCCTCCAGGCCTCGCGGACAATCGAAAGACGGCGGTCGGAGGCGTTCGGAACCCACCTTCCTAAAGCCCTGGAGACTATGCCACGATTCCACTTATCTCTATCCGTGCGCAGGACAGACCGGAGGGACGGCTCGCTTGGGAGGCCAGACTTCAACGATGGTTGGGTAGTGGTTTCGAATGCCGGGAAGCCTGGCCCAACATCCAGCCATCACATCCTCTTGTCTGTCGGTGCCTCCGCGATGCGACGAGGGAAGATCCGTTGGCTAGGAAAGAGCCAAGCGAGCCTGTCACCGACAGACCACGGACATTAATCCTTGTCGCGACGGCGCAGCACCACCCTGTACGCCCACTGGACCGCCCGGCGCGAGACCGTCCATGCCCAGATGCGTTGAGGGATCGGTAGGAATGAAAAGTCAGGAAACCGTTTGTTGAAACGTTGGTCTGGCCAATCGTTCGGGTAGAAAGTTTTGGCAATCTTACGATAGACAATGGTCTTCACCGAGTCGATTCGGACCAGCTCGTAGGCGGGTTCTGACTTCAGGAAGGCGTGGAGGATCCCTACACTCGGGATGTAGCCGTCGTCGATGGCGAGGAGACCGCCGATCTTGAGGTTCTCGTTGATGTAGTAGTAGTCGATCAACGGTGTCGGGAAGGCGTGCGAACCATCGATGAGGGCAAAGTCGAGTTCGCGTCCGCCGAGGTCTATCCGTGGGAGGTAGACCTGAGAAGGGAGCGCGACGAAGCGAAGACGTTCCGTTGAAACCCCATGCTCGTGGCAGTACGTGCGGATCCGATCGAATTCCTGTTCAGCAGGAGTGACGCAAGTGTGCTCCGCCTCCAGGATTGCGAAGCATATCGTGGAAAGACCGCTCCCCGTCTCAAGGGTAACATTCCCCGGGTGGACGACCTCCGACATGTATTGAAGGAAGGATGCTTGGATTCCCCAGCTCACCAGATCCTCCTTGGACCCGTGACCGAAATCCGCACCTGAGTGGAGCTGCGGAGGCTTTTCAAGAATGCGGCGTAGCGCTTCCTTGTCCAGCCCCCCCACCTCGTCTTCCTTGACCATACCGGCCGCCGGTCCCCGGAAATCCATCAACGACTGCCCAACGCGGGCTGCCGGCTTTCCTTGGGGATGGGCCATCGTTTCGTTGGCGAAAATGAACCGTGGAGCGGCCCTCCCGAGAAGCGCCATTGGATTCCATGACCGCAGACACGTACGGGTGCGGACGGACTTGGAATTGTATGGCATCCCCGATTGACACGGTCCTCGCCACGGAGATGTTAATATGGGTACTTAGTTCGTCCCCCTTGAGGCCGTTCATAGCCATGCGCGCGCTCCCCGGAGCCCCGTCCTTTCGGCTAGCGAAGACCTTCTAGCGATGCACGGCGCCCCGCGCAGTACCGCCATGTCGTTGCTCGGCTAGCACGGTCCGCACGCAACGTATCGGTACGCGTGTGCTGCCTGCTAACTCACCTCCGCCGAACCGAAGCGAAAGGCAAGTGTCCCATTCCTCGAGGCTCCAGGCACCGCATGACAAACCTTGATGATCCTCACAGATTCGAAGGTAATCGCCCCTCTAGGTTCTCGTGAGCAGGGAACCCGTAAAAGTGCTCCTGCGAACCTGGGAAAAGAGCCACCAAATATTCAAAGACCGGAGGGTTTCCCTGGGCAACAGAAACGACGGAAGGGCGCGCATGGGTGTTCTGCGAATTGGCGACCGCTCGGAACTCTACGCGATGCGCACAGCTCTTCCCGCTCGAGAGACGTTTGGTACGCCCCGTGCAATCCCCCAAGTCCCAAACCGTCGGACCACCTCTCGCAAGTCAAGGAGAAGTGGTGGGCCGGCGCTAATCCGTGTGTTGCCCCCTCGTTGTTGGGATACCGACGTGCGTTGCCGTGCCCTTCTCAAGGGAGTCCACCAAAAACCCCGACCGCTTGGAGGCGATTCTTGCCGGGTCATCGTGACCCGTAGCGCAGCCCGCGGGCGCACAGGATGCCGAGGGAACGGGTCACGCCTTCACCGGAATCCGCGCGAATGTCGTACGTCTCCGGGAGGGTGGGGGGAGCTTGAGTCTGGTTGAGCGGGTCTCAGTGGTAACCCCCTTCAGTCCCGCCGCT
>WNFB01006529.1_pt1 | contig 10466 bp, 10 predicted proteins | sample 5400501 | NCBI WGS metagenome assembly WNFB01 (sample SAMN13153341, study PRJNA577476) | soil metagenome | isolation source: 200 cm saprolite under Douglas fir tree site 2 hole 1 | place: USA:California | collected 2015-04-18 | reverse complement strand
TGTTGCCCTAAAATCTTCCATTCTCTGGCTGCGCGATCATGCCATCTTAATGCTGTTTTTGCTGATCGGTTCAGCAACCGCCTGACTAGCAACCCGACGCGGACAGAACCCCGCACCAAATGGTTAACTCTGAGAGGGCCAGCGACTCTCACGTCCTTCACCCAATGCAGACCACTGCTGATCGCGCATCCACACTGGCTGCAATTGGGCGTGCCGCCGAAGATGCATGGTTCTACGCGAGTCTTCAGGTCAGCCGTGTAATTCACTGACATTTTGGAAAACAGGCACTCTTCCGGCCTTCTTGGCGGTTCCAAGAAAGCTTCAGCAATACCTTCGTTGATGAGGAGTTTCGGATAACGCTGCCGCAATGGGGGCAGATCACGAGCCAGCGCTTTGCGTTGTCCGAAGGTCAACATTTCAGCACTATCCTCGCCGACTTGCGGAGTGTATAAGCTGACCCAAATGCGGTTTACTTCAGGTCGTGCGCTCCAGAAAGATACGTACTCTTCCGCATAACTCGGCCGACACAGCATCGGGCGCGTAATCGTCCAATGGATATTCACGGAGAGTCCTTCGATATTTCTTAGGATTCTCTCGTAAGTGGCGGGCTTCCGACGAAGGTCGTGGTGTTCGGGAAGACCGTCTACAGAAATCGCCACCCGTAGCCGGGGGATCTTCATCCACTCTGCCGGAATTGGAATAACGGCACTCGTCACGACGAGCGTGAACACACCCATCTGACTTAGCTTTGGAAGTATGCGGTCTAGCTCTCTATGGCGAATCAGCGGCTCACCCCCTACCAACGAAACATGAACCGGTTTGTGTAAACGAACCAAACCGACAACACCTTCCACAAGCCTGTCGCCCCTGAGATCGCTAAGCTGTCGTAGAGTAGCGCCACTTCCAAGATGATGCTGGCCGTATGCGTAACAGCCGGGACAGCTCAGCGGACATTCTCGGGTGATCTCAATCGAGAGCATTGGAGCGTAGCCTCTCAGTATGCTGCGCCAGGCTATCAGCAGTTCCCGTATCGTGAGTCCAGGTTTGGACTTCCCGTCAGGTTGGTTCTGCACCGGAGATTGTCGGTGGTGACTTGTAAGCGGCAACATGCTGTTCTCCTCTTTCAAGGTTGGAGAATGGGCCCTACGAGCGCCACGCGCGTTTTCCAAAACACCACGCAGCGTAATTCCTGTGGCTCAGGCTTGAATGGACAAAGGGGGGGCGGCCTCAGCAGAGTAGAACACATGCTACCGAGGAAACTAGGGCGGAGGCAGTAACCCTCGGGGTGTCAGATCGTCGCTGACGGGCGTTCCCGACAACCAGGGCACGAGTCATGACCTCCGAGTCGAACTTGGAAGCGGAAACTGAAGACTGTTGTTCCATTTCTGGCAGAGTGAAGCCGTCCTCATCCAACCCTAGATCTTCGGGCCAGACAAAGAGGAACGCTAAGGCTAAGGCGGCCAGAAATGCCAGCGCCATTCTCCAGGTGGATTTCCGCCCCATACGCTCTTAAGATGCTGACGAGCTGATGCAGGTTCGCAAAAACTATGCGGAAACTTAGGCGGAATGGACGCCCAGAGCTCGAAAAAATGATCAGAACAGAGTCCCACCTTTTGCTGCGCAGATGAAATCAGAATCTCAAATCTTGGGTTTCGGGGGGGGAATTGTACCCAAAGGGTAGTGACGACGTCTGTACCCCTACCCGGGAAACAGTTGAACCTCTGACCCACCCATGGTAGATGTAGCGGACAGTAGCGCGTCCGCCTCCGCAGTCACATTCGCTCACATCAAGTGACTGGAAAAGTGACCTCCGCTGTGCCTTCGGCGCTCCCAGGAAATCCCGATGAAGAGAATAGTGATTCTGCTCTCCGTAGTGTTAGCCACCGCAACCTTCGCTGCCGCCGATACTTTCGTGCTCGAATACGGTTCTGGAGTTGTGCACAGTGGGGACGTCGGGCCGTCGTACAGCTTCTTCTTCCGCAACAATCGAGCCTCCATTTCAGTTCCCGCCTCGCTTGATTTCCCTCCCGGCGGCGGGCTCAGAAATTGTTTACCCTGTGATCCCAGGCAGAACATGATCCTTCTCAACAACTCGGGCCGTCTCGGCGATATAGTAGGTTCGATACGCTTCGACGCTGTCTCATTTGTTTCGAGCCTCGCCCCCGACGGCGTTCTGACCGTTATCTATACGGCCAAGGCTGACATACTTCTTCACTTATGCGCCACTTTCGACTGTGATAAGTTCACCGACACTTTTGTGTGGGACAAGGGCAAGCCTTGGCGTGTTACGGCACATTTCGAGCCCGACACATTCGCACCGGGCCGCTACGATTTTTTGGAAGCAACATTTGCGCCTACGGCTGTGCCCGAACCCTCCAGCATGCTGTTGCTGGGATCCGGAGCAGCGATTCTAATCAGAAGAGTTCGCAAGGCCCGCACGTAGAAAATCCCCCACTCTTTTGCGTGGCAGGGACTGAGGAAGGTCTATGAGCTGGACGTGCGATGAGGCGTGAGGGGCAGAGCCGGAGAGTGTTGAGCGGTCGCGATCAAGCCACAGAATTTGCCGCAAAATTAAGAAGCGCCCCTGACTCTCATGGAGTCGCGGGACGCCCGAACAGCCCTCCCCCAGAACTGCTCACCACCTAAGTTAGTTTCCCTTCTAGCGCTTGTAAATAACACTTCTGTGCCAAGGGGGTGGCACCAAAGTGGTTACTTGTACCCTGTCGCGGTTCTGCTAGCCTTGGTCGCCACGAAACTTGGGTGTCATTAGGTTCTGCCCCGCTGTTGAAAACCTAGGTTACCTGCTCAACTAGATCGGGGCGCCTGTGTTGATGAGGCTGTTTTCTGTTGTCTTTTTTTGGAAACCAACAGTGGGTCGGAGGGCGTAAAGCAAGCGGTTTGTTACTAGTGTGCATTGTTTGCTGTTCAGGAGGGCACTTATGAAGCGATTCGTTTTGCTGGCGTTTTTGGCATCGGTCTTGCCGATGGCAGCTTGGGCGAATGAAATAGATTTTGCAAATTCTGGAGGCACGCTGTCGGGGAGCAACAGCGGTTTATCTTTGACGGACTCGACACTGATTGCCATCAAGGGGTTAAACGGGAGCGGACTCATTACCGGATCCAATCTGGGTGGTGTGTACTTCACGACCGGAGCGCTGACTAGCGGCTCGCTGGCCAGTGGCGCCACTTTTGCAGCAGGCGGCAGCTTCAAGATCAGCGGCACGAACGGCGTGATTTTCAACGGCTCGTTCAGCAGCCCCGTGACTTGGACGCTGATCACCTTGGCAAATGGTATGCACGCGTACACCCTGCACGGCGCAATCAGTGGCGGGGGTATGAATGGTGCAACCATCCAGTTGACGGTCAATACCGGCAAGGGTTTCTTTAACGGCTCCGCGGTAATCGCCAGTGGAAACAGCAACGTCGTGGTCCCAGAACCTGGCACTCTTGGTTTGCTGGGCTCGGGCCTCGTGAGCATCGCGGGCCTGGTACGCCGGCGAATGAGAACTTAGTAGTAAGCTGACCTGAGAAAGCTCGAGGTAACTCCAGCCCTGCCATTAGGCGGGGCTTTTCCATGTTCCTCACGCTTCCTTTGTCCAGCACAAGCAATCATGTTCTGCTACGTAGTGCTATTAACCAGATCTCAAGGCTTTCAACTTGCCGAAGCGGGGTATACCTATCGTTATGTGCTGGTCACGGGTTACCGCAGTAATCCTGCAAAGGGTAAGTACCGTTGACGACTAATCTTTGGGTACTTAGATTGCGAGCAAGGGGATTTTAATGAAAGACATTCACGAGGTCTTGCGGCGCAAGCAAACAAAGTACGCACAATTGGGGAAGCAGGTTGAGCTGCTGCAACAAGCGGTCGAAAAGCTGCGTGAGGTCGCCCCTCTGCTCGCCGAGAACGAAGAAGATGAAGACAATGTGGTGCTTGGAGAAGTGGCGGAAGAACTTCATGAGCCGAATGTCATGGTGGCCCAAGCTGCCGCAGGGCAGGCTGGCACTCAAACGGCGCCTCCCAAGCCGCGTGGAGTTGCTCCGCGTTGGCCCTAATCAAGCCGGATTCGGAGTAATTGTGGTATGACTCTTCAGGCGCTGCTGGTTTCCAAGGACGATAACGCCTCTGAAGCTCTTAGCCGGATTCTGGCTGGCTTCGGCGTTCCCGTGGAGCGCTCCAGTGATCCCGAAATTGCTGCCGGGCGGCTCGCTGCGCAGAAGTTCGATGAAGTAATCGTGGATTTCGACCAGCCCGAAGCTGCCGCCCTTGTGCTGCGAAGCGCAACCCATCCCGCCCGTGGAAACGGCCTGGTGATCGTGGCCTTGATCAGCGATGAATCAAAAGTGCGAAGTGTCTTTGGTGCCGGCGCACATTTCGCTCTCAACAAACCAATTCTCGTCGAACAAGCCATGGGCTGCCTCAGGGCAGCCACTGCGATGCTGAAGCGTGAGCGTCGCCGAGCCTTTCGCGTGCCAGTCCAGGCGTCAGTTGTGCTCAGCGTGGCCGACACAAATGAAATTGAAGGCATCATGCTGGATCTCAGTGAAAGCGGGATGGATGTTCTCGCCGCTCAGCCGCTGTGCCCATCCGTGGTTGTCAGTTTTCGTTTCACTCTGCCCGGTGGTAGCGCCGAAATCGAAGCCCAGGGTCAAGTTTCGTGGGCGACTCCGAACGGACAGTCTGGAGTGCGCTTCCTGGATATGCCGGAGACTCAAAGCACGATTTTGAAAGAGTGGCTGGTTGCGAATTCTCCCCAAGCTCCGACGGATGATGCCGAAATCTTTTCTCAGGGCAAGCTCACCGCCTTAAGTCTGGGCGGTTGCTACGTGGAAACGGAATCGCCGTTTCCCGAACGCGCGCTGCTCGATCTCTGCCTGAAGGCGGCAGAAATGGAGTGTCATGCTGAAGGCCTGGTGCGGGTCATGCATCCTGGATTTGGCATGGGCATTGAGTTCCCTTGGCGCACGAACGAGCAGCGGGAGAAGGTCAGGGAGTTTATTCAATTTCTGAAGAGTCGGGCCGGAACACTGCCCGAGCTGTTGATTTCGCCACGCTCGCTGGTGGCCGACGCGGCGGAGTTCAAGTCCAGCAATGACTCCAAGAGCGAAGAAGACTTCCTGCTGGAACTGCTCCGCACCGAACAAACAATGGATCGCGAACAGTTCATGACGGAACTGCGCCAACAGCGGAGCTCAGCGACCGCTTCGTCGTAGGCTGAGCCCATTCCCTTTTCGCTTCGTGCTGCTCCTCTAAGCCGGTCTGTGCTCGGGCGTCATGCTACCCAACACTTAGGCGCGAAGCATCTTGCGTGCAGCGGAAATTGATCTGAGGAACAGCACCAATCCTCGAAAGCTTTGCGGTATCTTCTTTTCTGACTGTTTGCTGAGGACAAATTCAACTTGGAGCAAAAGGCTGAAACGGGACCCTTCACAGGCAAGTCCAGCAGGCAAAGCGAGCGCCGATTCCCTACTCTCACCCGAAGCAAGCCCGCTTTTTCTTTTGCCCCTGCTCACCATCATGGCCGCGGCATTCGCCGTCATCGTGCCATTCTTTCTTAAAGGTAATCCCTCGGGACACGATTTTGAATTCCACTTGTTTTCCTGGATGGAAGTGTTGGGACAGTGGAAGCAAGGCATTGTTTATCCGCGCTGGGCCGCGCTGGCTCACTGGGGTTATGGCGAAGCGCGATTTGTGTTCTACCCGCCGGCTTCCTGGACTCTGGGCGCAGCGCTCGGCGCGCTGCTGCCCTGGAAGATGGCGCCAGGAGTGTACATCTGGGTTGCGCTCTGCGCATCGGGATTGTCGATGTTTATTCTCGCACGGAGATGTCTGGGACGGAATGATGCGATTTTTGCCGCCGCCTTATACGCAGCCAATCCCTACTACATTGTTATCGTGTACTGGCGAAGCGCATTCGCCGAGCTGCTGGCGGGCGCGTTGCTTCCTCTGTTGCTCTTGTGTGTGCTCCGCATTGCGCGTGAAGGCTGCGGGATGATCGTTCCTCTGGGATTGGTCGTTGCTGCAGCCTGGTTGACCAATGCTCCGTCAGCGGTCATGGTCAATTATTCGCTAGTCCTGCTCGTCGTTATTGTGGCCCTTGTTCGCCGTTCGCCGCGAGTGCTGCTGCATGGCGGAATTGCCGTCTTGCTCGGCGCAGCTCTTGCTGCATTCTACATACTGCCTGCCGCATATGAAGAGAAATGGGTGAAGATTGCTGAAGTGCTCGCTCCGGGCGTGCGTCCGCAGGATAATTTTCTCTTCACGATCATCAATGATGCTGACCATAACCGCTTTAATCTTCTCGTGTCGCTTATCGCGACAACCGAGATAATCATGCTAGCGGGAGTAGCGTGGTTCGCTCGCAGGTGGCGCAAGCAACAGCCTGAGACCTGGTGGACTCTAATGGCCTGGACGACCGCACCCACACTGTTGATGTTTTCCTTTAGCTTTATTCTCTGGCAACACCTCCCCAAGTTGCGGTTCGTACAGTTGCCCTGGCGCTGGTTGCTGTGCCTGAACGTTGCTTTTGCCTTGCTGGTGACCGTGGGGGCACGGCGAGTATTCAGCCGCCTTCTGGTGTGCGCAGTGATGCTGATAGTAATCGTTGTGGTATGGCGCCGCATCCAGCAACCCTGGTGGGACACCGCCGCCGATATCGAAGAGATGCACCCTACGATGGACGACGGCGAGGGCTACGAAGGGGCCGACGAATACGTTCCCATCGGCGCGGACGCGTACGAATTGAAGAAGGACGCGCGGCGTGTTGCGATCGAAGGCGACGCACGAGCCCGGATCCAAGTTCTGCAATGGGCCCCGGAATCCAAGCTTTTTCTTGCGGAAGTGTCCAATCCAGCAGAACTCGTGCTGCGCCTGTTCAATTATCCGGCGTGGAGAGTGCAGGTGAACGGGCAAGCTGTTGCGGCCGAAACACGTGAGACTACAGGTCAGATGGTAATTCCGGTGGAGGCTGGGCGGAATCGGGTGCGTGTCACGTTTATTCGAACAGGGGATAGAACGGTGGGAGGATGGATTTCGGGCACAACCCTCCTGCTCACGATCGGGCTCTTTGCGATGCAGCACAAGCGAAGGGACCCGCGCGAAACTCCCAGTTGAGCCCAAACTTCTCCGGGAATGACTTGGACGTCGCGTCGTACCTTCGGAGGGCAACATGCCCTCCGACACAGCGGGCAAGGTACCGGCGCTACAAACACCATGAAACGCATTCTCATCGCTACTTTGAATCCGGGAAAGCAACGCGATTTCCGCGGTGCCGCGTTGTCACACGGTATAGACGTGGTTCCAATGCCCAACCTCTCCGTCCTGCCTAGCGTGATCGAAGATGGAGTGACCTTTGAGGCCAATGCCTGCAAGAAAGCCGAACATTACAGCCGGTACGCGCCCGGCGAGATCGTTCTCGCCGATGACTCCGGTCTGGAGGTGGACGCACTGCATGGAGCACCAGGGGTACACTCGGCGCGTTACGCTGCGGAAGATCCCCGCGCCGCGGAAAGCAATACCGAGGATGAAGCTAACAATGCGCGGCTGCTGCGTGAACTACAAGGTGCGCCGTCCGAACATCGGCGCGGACGGTTTGTCTGCGTGATTGCCGCGGCGCGGGAGGGGAAAACGCTTGCAGTCTTCCGTGGCGAGGCAGAAGGCCGTATTCTCGAGTCGCCTCGCGGTAGCGGTGGATTCGGTTACGATCCTCTCTTTTACTTCGCGGAAATCAAAAAAACATTCGCGGAGCTCACGCCTCAAGAAAAAGCGCGCTATAGCCATCGCGGGGCGGCATTTCGGAAGTTCCTATCGTGGTGCGAGCGAACATGCACCGCTGGTTTTGGCTTCTGACCGCAGGGCGGCTCGGTATGGAAACGAGGTAACTGGGGACCTTCCGCCGGAAGTGCTTTCTGCGAGCACAAGGCTGTTCCCAGCCATCGTTCACAACCGGGCCAAAAGGCGGACCACTGGCTACGCGGCCACACCCTTTCGGAAGGATTGCACAGCTTGCTCTTCAGTGTCGTATACCTCGAAAATCGTGACCAGTTTCGTGACCTGGAGCAGATCTCCAACGCGCGGCGTCAGGTTGGCCAGCTTGATCGCGCCGCCGCTCTTGCGCCCGCTGGTATACAAAGCTACCAAGGTGCCGAGCCCGCCGGAGTCGATATAGCTCACGCCACCTAAGTTAAGCACAATGCGATTGTTTTGAGTGATCAACTGCTTCAGCGTTTCTCGCAGGCTGGCCGATTCTTCACCAAACACGATCCGGCCGTTGCAATCCACGATCATAATGCCATCAACCGTACGATTACTCAGTCTGAGTTGCACGGGGAGCCCTCCTCCGGCCCGTTTCGACGGACCATTACAGCACCAGAAAGCGTAACGCTTAGGAGGTTTGTGGTGCAAGTAGTTTGTGGTCGGTTGGGTGGTTGACGACACTAAGCCTCAGCGAGCATCTGACTGAAAAATCACGATAATAGGCCGATGTGAATTCGGTTGACGAAGGATCGTAGTAAGCGCAAAAAGGACAACCACCACTTCATATTTCATATGTCTTGGCAGGGAGGTGTCATGAATTGGTGCGACATTTGTGCACCGTCTGCCCTATGCCTGTACCCACTCGGGAACGGTTGCCGTTCTCGCAACTTCTTGGGGAAAAAAGCAGGGCGCAACCAGATTGTCGGAGCTGTGGATAAGTAGGCGGGAATCTCGCTAAACAAGCAACTGATCCCAGGCTGGAAGCAATTCGCTTCAAGAAATAGTCGATGCGCTGAACCATTGGTTCAGGTCATCGTGACTACCCGCCACAGCCGTAGGCTTCTGCGCTCGTCAGAGAGCGCTCTTCGGAACCCTAAGATCCTCTAGAACACGTCTCGAAGTCGGTTGACATTCGTCCCTGGGCTAACTGGCGATTCAAGCGAAAGGTTAGATCTACGGCGCAGACACTACGCCCCTCGTCTCAAGGCGAGTTCGGCGGTCCAGTTCGTCCCCCCGTGGCTGGCCACGTAAAGCGCAAGTTCCAGCCGACTCCATACGCCCAGCTTGTCGAATGTCGCCCGCAGATAGTTCTTTACCACCTGTTCGGTTGTGCCTATGAGTACTGCGATCTCACGGTTGGTGAGACCTTCCCATACGAGGGTAGCGACCTGAACTTCCTTTGCAGTTAACTGATCACGTGGTTGCATGACTGTGCCTGCTCCTTCGAAAACATTGCGGTTGCTAACTTCACCCGTTTACGGCCGTCCCTGATTCCAGCCCGCAAGAACAAAGTCCGCAAATGCTGTTTCACGGTGCGCGGACTGATGTTCAAGTGGGTGGCGATCTCCTTGTTGCTGCATCCCTGAACTAGTAGCTTGAGTACCTGCTCGTCTCTGGGCGTGATCTTGATCTCGCTGAGGTTAATCATGGTCTTTCCTCACTTTTTCTTTCGTCCGCAGTTTGTGGATCCCGCAAACAGATGAGCAAGCTCTTCGCCAAATTTTCGCCTCCCAGCACCGAAGGACAAATTCTAATGAATCCATGAAGTTGAGAGAACGAGCTTGGTTGCGCTTGATTCTCCTGCCTCTAAAGACACATCGGAAAATCCCGAAGCGGCTTGAGTGCAAGGCTCTTTAATTCATTTCAGTTCAGTTTTGGACTCGAAAGCTGGCGGGAGCACTCGAAGTCATGGATCGCTCGCCACGCTTGACACTCTGGACAAAAGTCCTGCGGTCGTGACAATCTCTCAGTGACTCATGCATTTACGAGGTTTTCACGGGTCCGATTCTGGTCAATATCCGAGGTGCTGCGTGTTCATTTCTCGTGCATTTAGATCTTCAAGAAGTCAGAGTCTTTCCCAGCGTGGGAAAGTTCTTCGAGTGCTCAAAAGCTGGGCCGGGCTCGGGGTTCTGTGGGCGACTTCATTAGTTGCTGCACAAACTCCTTCTGCGCAGCAAAGCTTCAACCTGCAGCTTTCGGTGAGTTCTTCCTCTGGGCAAAAGCCGTCTGCCGACAAATCGGCAAATGGCGCCCCAGTCACCATGACATTGCAGGACGCTCTGAAGCGCGCGAAAACCAATAGCCCGCAATTCCAGGCAGCGCTGACGGAGCTCGGGCTGGCGCAACAGGATCGTGTACAGAGCCGGGCTGCGCTATTGCCCAGCGTTAATTACAACAATGAATTCATTTACACCCAGGGGAACGGAACGGCTTCTGGAAGGTTCATCGCTAATAATGGGATACACGAGTACATAAGCCAGGCGAATGTGCACGAGGCACTCTCGTTAAGTGCTGTCGCGGAGTATCGCCGGACGGTTGCCGCCGAAGCCGCGGCACGAGCCCGCTCGGAAATTGCCGCACGTGGCCTGGTGGTCACGGTGGTGAAGTCCTACTATGGATTGGTGATCGCTCAGCGAAAGTATGCCACTGCCCAACGGGCAGCTTCGGAGGCGGAGCAGTTTCTGAACATCAGCAAGAAACTCGAGCAGGGCGG
>WNFB01006528.1_pt1 | contig 10468 bp, 15 predicted proteins | sample 5400501 | NCBI WGS metagenome assembly WNFB01 (sample SAMN13153341, study PRJNA577476) | soil metagenome | isolation source: 200 cm saprolite under Douglas fir tree site 2 hole 1 | place: USA:California | collected 2015-04-18 | reverse complement strand
CGCCCCAGGAGCGGGCGAAGATCTCGTAGGTCCGCCGGCCGAACAGGAACGCGTCGGCGCGCTGGTAGACCTGGTTGAGAGACGCCGTGGCCTCGTTGTCGAACAGCGACGCGACCCATCCGCCGCGCTCGAATCCGCCGCTGCGGTCCTCGTCCGCTCCGCCGAGTCCCTGCATCACTCCGTCGACGGTTACCATCGTGATGGTCGTCAGTTTCATGGTCGCAGCTCCCTCCTCGCTGAGTTTGTCGTTGGTTGGTTGGTGGTTGAAGTGGTCGCAACGGCTCTCCCCTGGATCTAGCGCCGCATTGTTTCTTCGGCGAGGATGGCGTCGATCTGGCTGACGGCCTGGCTCAGTCCCTCGTCCGTGCCCATGGCCAGGGCCTGCTCCATGGCCTCGGTGCTGGGAAACACGATCTCGATCGACATGCGCGTGCGTGCTTGGGCGACCTCCTCGATGCCGACGCGGATCGCGTTTATCGGCCTGGGCGTGCCGTCCGCGTTGGCGCAGCAGTCGCGAAAGAGAATGCGACGCGGAGGCTCGACATCGAGGACGTCCCAGTAGCCGTGCGGCTGGTCGCCCGCGGGGCCGGTCATGTGGTACTCGACGCGACCGCCGGGCGCCAGATCGTGTTTGGTGAAGGTGGCAGGGTAGGTCGGCGGCCCCCACCAGCGCTCGAGCTTGCGTGGATCCGCCCACAGCTGCCAAATGCGCTCGACCGATGCATCGAATTCGGCCTCAACGGTCAGGGTGAGCCTCTGGGGATCCTTGCGGACAGCAGTGACGGTCATCGTTTGCTCTCCTTTGTCTCCACGGTGTCGATGGCGCCGGCCGTCTCGGCGATGAGCTCGTTCATGCAGTCGATCCGAGCCCGCCACAGCTCCTCGTACTGGTCGAGCAGGCGGCGCGCGACGAGCAGCGCCTCGAGGTTGGTGCGAACGACCCTGCGGCGGCCGATGCGCTGCTTCGTTATCAGGCCTGCGCGCTCGAGAACCGCGACGTGCTTCTGGACCGCCGCGAAGCTCATCGGGTAATGGCTCGCCAGCTCGAGGGTGCCCTCCTCTGCGCTGAGCGCGCGGCGGACGATGTCGCGGCGTGTGTGATGCGCGAGGGCGGCGAACACGCGGTCGAAGTCCGGCGGCGCGATCTGCACTGATACAACCATATGGTTGTATCAGTGTTGTGTCAAGCCTCGAGCCAGCGGCCGTCAGCGGCCGATCAAGCCAAGCCCCATTGCCTATTTTTCGCGTTATCTCGACATACCCCCAGCCGCTGTAACCGGCCGCAGTAGACGTGCCTGGGGGCCTTCGCCGTGTCACAGCCGTGTCACGCACTCGCGGAACCAGGCGGATAGAGGAGGTCATAAGTGGACACGAAGGCGGATCGAGCTCGGGTACAGGAGGAACCATGGTGCAGAAGCGTCCCCAGGCCTGGGTCGATTTCATGCGTTTCGAGCTCGGTCTCGAGAAGCCCGATCCCCGTCGGGCATTGATGAGTGCCGCAACGATCGGCGGCTCGTATGCCGTGGGAGGCATCATCCCCCTGGGCCCATACCTATTCGTCGCTAATGCCCGCAGCGCGTTGCTGGTCTCGGCGGCACTTACGGTTGTCGCTCTGGCGATCTTTGGCTTTGTCAAGGGCGGCTTCAGCGGCGCCCGTCCGATCGTGAGCGCCGCTCAGACCGTGGTTATAGGTGGTCTGGCGGCGTCAGCAGCGTTCCTGCTCGCGCGAGCTATCTCGTGACGCACGCGGAGTTGCAAGCGCGGCGTGGGCCGAGTTGCTGCCGCTGATCTTGCCGAGGGGTTCCAGGCTTAGCCCTGGAGGACCTTGCGAATTCGCTCGAACTCCTCCGATGTGATCTCGCCCGATGCAAGGCGCTGACGCAATGTCTCCATCGGTCTGTCATTCGCCGCGGGACGCGATCCACTCAGCGACCGCAGGAGAAAAACGATCACCACCGCGATGCCGCCCCAGAAGACAAGCATCATGAGGACTCCGAATATCGCCATGCCCCAGCCGTAGCCGGAGCCCGAGTACCACATCATCGTACCTTGACGGTACCGGGTCGGGACCGAAACCAGCGCCCGGTGATTTCGCTGACCCAGATGCCGATCCAATGCTCGCGCGATCCAGGCGCCAGCGGCCGGACTGGCCAGAACCGTATACGGCCCGTTGGCGCACCTCGAGGCTGCGTAAGGTCATGGGCGATGCCCTTCGCAACGACGCTCCATCCGACGCCAGTGTCCGGATCCCAACCGTCGATCTCGAAGCAGGCTGGTGCGCCCGGCGCGAGATCCAGCTTCGATCCGGGGGCAGTCCGAAAGGCAATCACGCCCTCGTCGAAGAAGTAGTTGACCGGAAAGATGACCGGCCGTACTTGGTGATCCACGAGGGCGATCCGACCGATGTCGACCGATCGGAGACGTTTGACGCACTCCAAATCGGGCATCGCCTCAAGTTGGCCAGGCCTGGGACTGAGGTTCGACCCGCGCACCTTCACCACTGCACAGCCGGCATGCCGCTGGAGTCATCCCATCGGTAACTGAGCTGGTTCACGACATCGACCACTCCGTCGAGCTCTTTAGTCAAGCGGCCCAATATCTCGGCGTCGCTCTTGCGATCGACCTCGCCCCGAAGCGTAACCACGTTGTCGTGAACATCCGGGACCGTTACTGGGTGCCGCAGGGTGAGCATCAACCGCGGGATCAAGTTCGCAACGATCTCTTCCAGCAGTTCTTCGTCACTGCGCAGAAATACCTGAAGCAGATCGCTGCGGCTGACGATGCCGGAGATCTTGCCGCGCTCGTCGACAACGATGAGACGCCGCACGTTGCGCTCGTGTATCAGACGTGCAGCCTCCACCAGTCGGCTGTCGGCCTTGATTGTGATTGGTGGGGAGGTCATCACGTCAGAAGCAACCAGTCCCTCCGCCTTTGCTCTCTGCGTGTGGTGACGCCGCGGGTGCAGCAGGTCGGTCTTGGAGGCGAGTTCTCCTCGCTGCTCCTTGAAGAGCAGGTCCGACTCCGACACAACGCCAACCGGGATTCCCTCGTGGTCCACGATTGGGACTGCGCTGATCCGGTTCTCCTCGATGAGGCGCACCAGGAGCTTGAACGGTGTTTCAGGACTCGCCACGTGGACGCGGCTGGTCATCACGTCGGCCACAGTTCGATGACGCGGCAAAGTGATCATCCGCGTGTCCGTTCGGCAACGAGGAGTCGCCACTCGGTCGCCCGCAGCAGGCTGCGAGTGATGGAGCCGATGAGCATGCTGCCAATGTCGCCTATGCGGCTTGATCCGATGACGATCAGATCACCCCGCCATTCAGCAGTCATCAGGATGTGGCCGAAACGGGGGTTTTTCATGCTTCAAGCCTTACAGGCGCTGCGGTCCTCGAGTAGGGTCGAAGGGCCTACGTCGAACAGGCCGGTGGGGTAGATTCGGGCCGATGCGCGAGATTCGCGACCGCAAGGACATGCTGCTCGAGGCGGGGCTCACGCTGGCGTCTGAGCTATCCCTTCCCATCGTCCTGCAGCGAATCGTCGATCTGGCCGCGCAGGTTGCTGACGCCCGCTATGGAGCCCTTGGAGTGATCGGGGACAACGGCACCCTAGTCGAGTTCGTGACCACCGGTATCTCGGCCAAAGAGCGCCGGGCGATCGGCGCCCTGCCCACCGGCCGGGGCGTGCTCGGTCTTCTCATACACGAACCGAAACCGGTTCGCATCACCAACATCGCGGGCCACCCCCAATCGGTTGGCTTTCCTCCCAGCCACCCGCCGATGCGCTCATTCCTTGGCGCGCCGGTGCAGGCGATGGGTCGGGTTTTCGGCAACATCTATCTGGCCGAGAAGCGAAGCGCGAGCGAGTTCAGCAAGGACGATGAGGAGTCGCTGATCGTGCTGGCGACCCAGGCCGGAGTCGCGATCGCCAATGCCTCGCTCTATGAGGAGGTCCGCTCGCGCGAACAGTGGCTGGACGCCTTGCGCGACATCACAACCCGGGTTCTTGACGGGGAGGAAGAGGGCTCGCTGCTGGAGAGCATCGCCGAGCATGCACGCAAAGTGGCGGGGGCAGACGCAGCCACGATCGTGAACGTCAGCGACACACCTGGAGAGCTCGTCGTGGCGGCTGCTGCGGGAGTTCGATCGAGCGAGATGCGCGGTCAAACGCTTCCAGCGGAGGGCTCGATTTCGGGCGCAGTCATGCAGAGCGGTGAGTCCCTGTCGATCGACGATGTGAGCGCTGATTCGCGCGCATTCCAGCCGATCGTCCGCCTTGGCCGGCATGGGCCGGCCGTATTCGTTCCCCTGCGGGTCCCCGGCGGTGCCACGGGAACCCTGATGGTGACCAAGCTGAAGGGCAGCTCCCGCTTCGACGAGCGCAGGGTGCAGCTCGTCGAGACTCTTGCCGACCAGGCCTCAGTGGCAATCGAGTACGGCAGGGCCCAGACGGAGCTGCGGAGGCTGGGTCTGATGGAAGAGCGCGAGCGCATCGCCAAGGAGCTGCACGACGGCATCATCCAGTCCCTGTTCGCGGTTGGAATGGGTCTCCAGGGCACCGCACTTATTGCCAGATCACCAGACGTAACGGGTCGGATCGAGGACGCGGTCGAGGAACTTGACAAGGTGATCCGGGATTTGCGCAACTACATCTTTGGTCTTCGGCCGGGGATCCTCGCCGACCGACAGCTGGACCAGGCCCTGCGCATCCTCGGTGAGGAAATCCAATCACGATCTCGCGCGATTGTCGAAGTCGATATCGATGCCGCAGTAGCGGCAAGTTTGAGCGGCCGGTCGGCCGAGATCATCCAGATCACGCGCGAGGCACTTTCCAACGTTGCTCGGCACGCCCGGGCTACTCGCGCTTCACTCCGCCTTGCTCGGAGCGGATCCAAGGCAGTGCTGCTGGTCGAAGACAACGGCGTCGGATTCGACCCCAGCGACAACACCAAAGGTTTTGGCATGGGCAATATGCGGGCTCGGGCCGCGGGTCTGGGCGGAACCCTTGATGTCAAGGCTGAAACAGGCAAGGGAACAACTTTGCGAGTCACTTTTCCAATCTGAGCCCGACTGATAGGGCCCAAGGACCTGGTGATGTCGGGACTGGTGGCATTGGGGCCGCTTGCTCAACGGTGCGAGCATTAGGCGAATGGCCGAGGAGCTGATCCGCATCCTGCTGGTCGACGACCACGAGGTCGTGCGCGACGGGGTCAAGTCGCTGATCAATGCGAACGACGACCTGACGGTGGTCGGCGAGGCAGGGTCAGTACGCGAGGCAATCGATCAGGCCGTGAGGACCAAGCCCGATGTGGTCGTCATGGACGTCCGCCTTGCCGATGGCAGTGGAATCGAGGCCACACGCGAGATCCGCGCCCGCCTGGAGAAGACACAGGTCTTGATGCTGACCTCTTTCGCCGACGATGAGGCGTTGTTTGCATCGATCATGGCCGGCGCTGCTGGTTACGTCCTGAAACAGATCCGTGGTGGCGAACTCATACGCGCGATTCGCGAGGTCGGAGCCGGGAGGAGCCTGCTCGATCCCGAGGTTACGAAATCAGTCCTCGAGCGCCTCCGCAAAGGTAAAACGATGCGCGACGAAAAATTGGCCCGGCTGTCCGCGCAGGAAGAACGCATCCTCACGCTTGTTTCGCAAGGGCTCACCAACGGTCAGATCGGCAAACAGCTCAAGCTGGCCGAGAAGACAGTCAAGAACTACGTTTCAACCATCCTATCCAAGCTCGAGGTGGCGCGCCGGGCCGAGGCAGCGGCGTACCTGGCACGGCACACAACCATGCCCGGAGCCAACAGCTAAGCAGTCGACCTTCCCCTATCTAACGGCTTGGGAGAAGAAAAATAGCTCCGGCGGACTCGATCCGCCGGAGCATGCCGTCCCGGAAAGCTATTACGCAGCAGCCTTCTTCATGACCTTGACAGTCTCCTGCCGACGCGCCGCAACGAAGAGCTCGAAGACCAGAGCTCCTAGCACTGTGAACGTCGCCAGCAAGAGGCCGAGGCTCGCGTAAATCGTGTAGGTGCCGATGGTGTACCAGCCGTAGGCGTTCAGCAGCATCGAGCGGAGCGTCTCACCCTGGAACAGCGTTGTCTTCTGGGCGTTGAGGGTTGCCAGCTGAGTCTGCATCGCGGCGTAATTGGGGTCGGTCTTGGGGGTCGCGGCGATCTGGGCGTTCAGTGCGATGGCTGCGCTGCTCACCTGGGAGTAGGTCTGGCCTTTGGCCACACCCTGCAGGTGCTTGCCGATGAAGTCGTTCGCGTAGAACTTCGCCTTGTCACCGTTGTCGACCTGCTGCCCTGCGTACTGCCGGATCTCCGCGGGGAATCCCGCCGGGTCGAGCGCTCCGCCTGTCTTGATCTGGTCCGTGCCCGGGAAGTAGATCTGCTGTGCAATCAGCTCGTCGTGAATCATGCTGGTCACGAAGTTGCCCTCATAGAAGAGGAAGCCCGAAGCTCCCGCCAGCACGAGAACCAGGATCGACTGAAGGGTCACGATCCGCCACCGAATTGCCTTGTTCATTTCACGTCCTCCTAGAGATCCCTCGATGAGGAGCTTTTCGTCTTTCGAGCGTTCGGACGGCTCATGAGCTCAGTGAACAGCGGTGCAGCAGTGATCACGACGGGCTTTCGGCCCTCCAGCGAGGGGCCCGAGGACCCGCTGCAGGGAGGACTTTTGGTCAGGCCCGAGCGAAAGGGACCGAGCCGAGGAGTTGGGGGCCGATAGTCCCAATGCCGGATCCTGGACCACGCCCCGCGAACCTGGGGAGCATCGGGACTCGACGCGAGTGTATGGAGGGGTCGTCGACCTGACAGGGACTTTCAAGTCGAAGAACCAGCTCGAGGCGACGCTGCGGTCAGTCGCCGGCGTGATTGGAATCCGGAATCGGATGGCCTACGAATCGGAGGATGTCGAGTTCCTCAGCCTCTCGGTCAAGCCTCAGGGCGAGGAACTCATCGAGGGTCTGGAGTCCCGGATCAAAAGGGCCGTGCGGCCCTAGAGAGGTTCACGCGAGAGGGCGACACTTTTACCAATCTGTGAAGGAGGGTGTCTGATGGACTCACCGACGACATATTTTCATTGGGGTTTCATTCTCATCTCGGTACCAAACCTGTTGGTGATCGCCGGAATGCTCGTCCTGTTCGCAATCGCGCTCGTGGCGCCCTTCCCCCACGGAGGTGAGGGCAAAGATGGACGCCGCTGAGCAGATCTCCCAGGAGCCCGCCAGCTGGACAGTTCGCGTCCGGCGGACGATCGACCGCCACCTGCCGATGGACCACCTGCTGCCGGTTCGCCAGCCCTACTACGTTGGATCGTGGGTCTATGTCTTCGGAGTGATCACGATCGCCGCCCTAGTGTGGGTGGTCGTCAGCGGCGTGGTGCTTGCGTTCATGGGGCCGCAGTGGTGGCATGACTCCAGTGTCGGCCGCTTCTTCAACAGCCTCCACTTCTGGTCGGTGCAGCTCTTCTTCATCTTCATGGTCTTGCACCTATGGGGCCAGTACTTCATGGCTGGATGGCGCCATGGGCGCGTCGCGACTTGGGCCATAGGGGTCGTTATTTTCGGGGTCAGCATCCTGACCGCCTTCACCGGCTATCTGTCGCAGCAGAACTTTGACTCGCAATTCATCGCCGTCAATGCCAAGGACGCCATGAACGCGGCGGGCGCGGGTGCCTTCTTCAACGTGTTGAATTTCGGTCAGATGTACGGCCTGCACATCATGCTGCTGCCGATCGGCGTGACGTTCCTGGTCGTCGTCCACATCGTCATGGTGCGGGCCCGCGGTGTCGTCAAACCTATCGACCCTCAGGGAGATGTGCGGCCATGAAAGGGATGGGCGCGACACAGGAGGAGTACTACCGGGGCGTACGCATGGTTCCGTACGACCTGGTCAAGGAATTGGTGCTTGCTCTCGGCGGCGTGGGAATCCTTGCGCTTGTCGTTTCAGCCATCCTCTCTTCGCCCGACGTAGCGCCGATCACCATCGCCGCCTGGGCGCAAAGCGATTCGGTTGATTTCGTCACTACCGCGACAAACGAGCTTGCCGGCTCGACCACAAGCGCCGGATACGGCAACCCGTACAACACGAATGGTGCGGGCCAGGCGTGGGGCCCAATCGCTCCGCAGACGTGGTTCGGCACGCGGATTCCAATCGATTCCGCGAATACATTCGTGATCCAGCCGCTGCAGCGCGCGGCGTCCAGCAACACGGATGTCGGAACCGCATTGAACACATGGCAATCCGCCAGCTCGGACCAACAGTCCAAGTGGACCGACGCGTACACAAAGGCATTGCTGAACGCGACCGTCAAGGACGGCAAGATAACCGTGCCCGATGGTGACTACGGTCCGCTGCCGGTGATGATGTCCAACCTCTTAGGCATCGCACAAACCGGCGGACTGGATGGTCTGCTGATGGTCAATGGCCGCTTCTATCAGACGGACTACACGCCCGCCCTGCTCTTCATGGGCGATGGGGGCTATTTGTCAGGGCAGGCCCAGCAGTGGAACCTACTCGGCAACCAGTGGGGAATGATGAACGAGACCGGCCGCTACCCGGGCCAGACCTGGTTGTGGCTATACACGATGTGGTACCAGGTACCACCGTTCACGAGCTCGACCGGCTTTCTCGGTCTCAACTCGTCGAACGCCGACCTCGGGATCATCATCCTGATGACGGTGCTGACGGCCGCGCTCGCCCTCGTGCCTCTGATCCCGATCCTGCGCGACATCCCGCGCTGGGTTCCAATCCACCGACTGATCTGGCGTGGGTACTACACGCCGAAAGCTCGTGAATAGCTGTCTCGAGGCGGCGTCCGAATCATGCTGCGCATCGTCATCGCCGCAGTGCTTCCTTGCATGGGCTGATTGAGGACCCGCCAGGGTACTGAAGGACACGTCACCGCGCCGGTTCGGGACCGTGAGGCATAAGGAGTAAGGTCCAGAGAGTCGCTCATCTCGTGCGCCGGCCTGAACTGGATGGACAGTAAGTTTGGCGTACCAGTACGCATCCAGTACGCAGCCGCTCTCAATCAGAGGGTGTCGTTAGGTGTCGTTAAAGCCGCAAGTTGCGGGCCGCAGATTGCGGTCTCTGCTTCACGTCTAGCAACGGCGCGAGGCTTGGCGGACTCGATACAACGGTGCAGCCTCAACAGTAAGTCGCTGGTCAACCTTCTGTGCACCCAGGCGCGGTAGTGCCTGACGACGCACGGGTCAGGACCGTGAGGCAGCCGGCCCGAAGATCGGAGGCGGCACGTGACAACCTAAGGGGGGCTCCAAATGCAGTCCTGATCCAGGTCAGGTCAGCAGTGCCTCGCGCAGCAGCCGGACGATGTGCGTGCGGTAGCGCTTGAGCGACCAGCCGCCGTCGACCACCAGGTATTCGTACATGTGGGGTGACGTGAGTACCAGGAACAGCATTGCGGCGTCGTCGAGCTTGAGACTCGGGTTGAGTCGACCCTGCTTCTGAATCGTTGCAGCGAGGGGCCGGAACGTGGCGAGCCTCCGACGCATGCGACTGTGCCATACCTTGTCAGCAGCAGGCTCTTCACGGCGGGCCGCGTGTACGAGCCGGACGGCCTCATAGGTCAGAGGAACGTACTGAACCTGGATGTCGGCCAGTCGTTCGAGGATCTCCTCGGGGGTGTGCGCCTCCCGCAACCTGGTGAGGAGCTCTGGGAGGCCAGCCCTCGCCTCGGCCTCGTCGGCCACCGCAAAGAGCAGGTCAGCCTTGCTGACGAAATGCAGGTAGATCGTCCGCCGTGTTACGCCCGCCGCCGCGGCGACCTCCTCGAGTCCGGCGGCGTGCATGCCTCGCTTCTGCCACAGGCGAGCCGCCGCTTCGACGATCGCTTGCCGCGTCCGCTCTCTCTGGCTTGACATTCGGGCCGAGACTATGTATACAGCATGTGTCGCAACTACACAGGTTGTGTATGAGGGGTTAAGGCATGTCAGCCGAGGATAACAAGGGGCTCATACGGAGATACTTCGAGGCGATCGACGGGGCCTGCGCCTCCAGGAACGCCGACGTTATCGACCAGTTTGTGGCTCCCGACTTCGTTACGCACAACCCGTTTCCGGGAATGGCTCCTGGTATCGAAGGCGCCAAGCGACTTTTCATGATGTTTGTCGCCGCCGCACCCGGGAGGCACGTCGTCGAGGATCTGATCGCGGAGGGGGACAAGGTCGTCGGGCGGATCACCGCCTACGGAACCCACGAAGACGAATTGCTCGGCATCCCGCGCACGGGCAAGGCGATGCGAATGACCGGGATCACGATCTGGCGAATCGCCAACGGCAAGATCGTCGAGCACTGGAGTGAGATCGACACGCTGGGTTTGCTGCAGCAGCTCGGCGCGCTCACGATGCCGGCGCCGAAACCGATCTAGAAAGGCTTGAGCACCATCAGAAAGATCAGCACCGCGAGCCCAACCGCGCCGATCAATAGAGCGGGGATCG
>WNFB01010351.1_pt1 | contig 10476 bp, 8 predicted proteins | sample 5400501 | NCBI WGS metagenome assembly WNFB01 (sample SAMN13153341, study PRJNA577476) | soil metagenome | isolation source: 200 cm saprolite under Douglas fir tree site 2 hole 1 | place: USA:California | collected 2015-04-18 | reverse complement strand
CGCAGCCGCTATGGCATCGACTACCGCGCGCCCTGTGATGCCCGCGCCACCGGCCTCCCTACCGCCTCGATCGATTGCATCACGTCCACCAACACGCTCGAACACGTGCCCCGAGACGACATTGTGGCGATCCTGCGCGAGTGCCATCGGATCCTTCGCTCCGACGGCATCATGAGTTTCCGCATCGACTACCAAGATCACTACTCGTACTTCGACCGCACCATCTCACGTTTCAACTTCTTGCGATACTCCGACCGCGCCTGGGCTTTCTTCAACCCAGGACTCCACTATCAGAATCGTCTGCGACATCGGGATCACCTGGCTTTGGTGGACGCGGCGGGGTTCGAAGTGCTGGAGGAGCGGCGCGCGGACCCGACCGCGGCGGACGTCACTACGCTGCGAAACCTCTCCGTCCCTCTCCGTATGCGCGACTACACACCCGCGGAGATCGGGGTGCGGCACGCGGCGATCGTGCTCCGGAAGCGCCCCCCCCCTTCGAGCGCGGCGGCCGTGTAGGCCGCTACGGCGCCGAGGCGCGCGCTCGCGTCCCCACGGTCCCCGCTACGTGAGACGCCAGCCGTGGGTAGATTGCCGCGGCATCGAATACCGAGCGAAATCGATCCTCAGCGCGGCGGCCCATTGCGGTTCGGGCGTGCGGATCTGCGAGCAACCGCTGCAATGCTGCCGCGAAGCTTTCGGGTCGCGACGCGTCGTAGGTCAGGCCACACCCGCATTCCGCGAGTAGTTGCTCCGTTTCACCGCGCAGGCTCGAGAGGATCGGCAGCCCCGCCGACATGTACTCGAAGACCTTGTTCGGCAACCCTTGTGGTGCTCCATCCGCGTACGAGGCCAGGCCAACCTGGGCCAGCTGTAAAAGAGCGGCGATCCCGCCCACCGACAGCCACCCCGTGAACACGACGTTGGTGAGCCCGGCGGCCTGCGCCTTCCACTCGGCAGCCCGCTCCCCGTCTCCGGCGATGACGAATTGCACGTCCGTTCGCCCAGCTTCCTCCAGCCGACGAGCGCCGGCGAACACCGGGCCCAGGTCGTAGGTGCGCCCGAACGAGCCCACGAAGCAGCAAATCGTCTTGGCCGCATCGACTCCTGCGTCGACCAGCCGGGCGCGAGCGCGCTCCTGCTCCGCGACCGGAATCTCGAGCCGGGGATAGCCCAACGGGAACACACCGTCTCCCGGAGCCTGCGAGCGCCCGGCGTACCGCAGGCCCCAGGTCAGATACTGGGCCGACACGCCGACGATCGCGGCGGCGTGCTGCAACACAAACCGGGCGCGCCTGAACTCTCTGAAGAGGAGCAGCCGGAGTGCACCCTGTAGCCACCCGGGCGCTACGGCGAGGTACGCGTCGGGCCAAAGGTCGCGCACGTCCACCACCACCGGCACTCCACGCCGCATGCCGTATCGCACTGCCGCTTCGGTGACCTCGAGCGTGGGCAGGCTGCAGATGATCACGTCGGGCTTCTGCTCCTGCGGGGCCTGCTGCGCGAACGCTTGGGCGGCTGCCCGGTGGTGCCGGACGCGCGCCCAGCTCACGTTGCGCCGATACGGCGGGCCGGGCAACAGCCGGATGCGGTACCGCGGCGCCACGGCGATCGTTTCCGTGCCGGCCGCCGCAGTGCGATACGACTTGCTGACATGATCGAATGCGGACGTCCACCACACCACGTCGTGCCCCGCCTTGACCAAGGTCTCTGCCAGGATCCCGCACCGCATGAGCCGACCACCTCCGGCGAGGGGGAGCGGTTCGGTGAGTTCCGTCAGCCAAACCCGCACGCGCCCTCTATCCTCCGAGCTCCGGACCTCCGGGCGTCGCGGCTGCCGGGGGCAGCGGCTCCGCCCGGGCGCGACCGAAGGCGCGGCGCCACGAGAGCAAGGTCATGCTGCCCAAGACCAGGAACCCCACGGCCACGGCACGCGCCGGGGGCAGCCAAGCATTTCCGAGCCACAGCAGACCCACTATCGTGAGCAACGTCACGCCGAGGTTTACGGTGTTGTAGGGCCACACGGCGATCGCGTCCAGCGGATCATCGCCAGAGGGATCAGCCAGTCAAGCACAGCATGCAAGGCTATTACCGCGACGAGCGTGACAAGCAGTGAGGCGCCGACGCTGTTCGATACCACGGTCGCGATCCCCTTCCAGTCGCCCGCCCTCACCTGACGACTCAGATGCGGAAGCAGGAGAATACCTACCGCGGCGAAGAGAGAACTGAGCACTTGCACCAGTGACAAGCCGAACGAGAAGAAGCCCGCGCGCTCGACACCCACCGTGTGCGCGACGTAGAACGTCGGCAGCGCGAAGAGGCCGAACAACGCGAACTCCCCCACGACCCGCGGTGCGCCGAAGCGCAGCAGATCCCGCGCTGCGGCGGCGACACCGATTGGGGGCGACGAACCAAAACGGCGGGACAGCACGCCCCAGCCGCCCACCAGGGTGGAGGTTGTGAGCCACACGACCCCGGTGGTCTCGAGGGCAGTGGCCGCCGCCCCGTGGGACGCGAGAACGGCGAGCGGGGGCGTGAGCCCCAGGTTCGCGAGCTGCAGCAGATTGGCCGGCCACATGAGGAGCCGACCCCGATAGTTGGCGTACACCAGTGTATGCACGTACAACCCTGCGATCGCCAGCACGATGGGGGTTGTGAGCGGCGCGAAGCGTAGATCGCCGTAGAACAGCTGCGCGAGCCGATCAGGCGCGCGCCCGGCCAGCAGGCTGAACGTCGCAACGAGAGGCACGCCGATGCACAGGCTCGCGAGAGTATACCCAGCGGCCGTCGCGCCTGATGGGTCACCGCCGATCGACAGAGACACGTACCGGGGGATACTGATGCTCAGGCCAAGCAGGAGGGGGAACGTCAACACCGATACGGCGCGCCTGGCGACGGCGTATTCTCCGAATCCAGTCGGACCGAGCATGTCGCCAGCAATCTTGAGCGTTACCAGACCGCCAAGCAGAACGCCGAGCTCGGCAACGAAGGTGAACGCGTAGCTCTTCGGCCATCGTCCCCGCCAGACGTCGCTCAGCGCGGCTCGGATCACACTCACCTGCGCCCGCAGCAGTCCTCCCGGCATCAGGGTGTCGTCACTTCCCGAGAGACTTCTGCGCGGTCACATACAATACCTTGTAGCCCCTCACGGGGCCCCGTGCCACCGGCGCGCGCACCGCCACCGGCGCGAACTGCTCGGGGAGCTCGGCCGGCAGCTCGCGCAGCTTACCGTACACCAGGCGTTTCAGGCGCGCGCGTCCCTGGAGCGTGCGTGGCACCAGGTGCAGCCGTTCCAGTACTCGGCGGGTGAGTGACAGCGCCCGCTCGAGCCAGGGGGGACGCCTCGCCCCCGCTGACACATCCACTGGGAACGCGCCGTCTACGCTCACGCGAAATCCCCTGCCGCCGAGCGCGCTGCGAAATTCGTCGGCACTGTGGTAGTGGACGCTGTGGGGACTCTGGATGAAGTCGGGCCGCTCCGGGTTGGCATTCACGAGCAACGCCGTCCCACCAGGCGCCAGTACGCGCGCGATTTCATCAAACGCCCTGTCCAGGTCGGTCACGTAGTACGAGGCTTCGAACAGCAGCACCACGTCGAACGCGTCGCCCGCGAAGGGCAGCGCCTCCGCCCGCAGTCGCACGCACGGCACGCGCGCTGCATACTGGACTTGGGCCCGTCTGAGCAGCGCGCCGGAAACGTCGCCGGCCACCACTCGCGCCGCCGCGCGGCGGATCAGCCCGAGCCCCTGCCCCGACCCGCACGCCACTTCCAGCACCCGTTTGCCCCGGGCCAGCTCGGCGGCCACATGATAACGCGTATACATCATCGACGCCCCCTCGGCCGAAACCGGGGTGCCTGTCGTCTCCGTGACCTCCTCGAATCTGGGAACGGCGGTTCGGCTGGCGGTCATCCGCTCCGGCGAGTCGCGAATCGAGACTGCGCCGAGCGCCGCGCGCCGGTGAGCGAGAGCACCAATCCACGCAGCGCCGTCGCGTCCAACGCGTTGACCTTCCGGAGATACTCGTGGGATCCGACACCTTCGGGGAAATCGGAGGGGAGGGCGAACCGCCGGAACGTGGGCGCGATGCCGGCCTCCAGGAGAACCTCCGCTACTGCGCCACCCAACCCGCCTATCGCGGTGTGCTCCTCGCACGTCAAGACCACCGGGAACCGGGCGGCGAGCGCGCGGATCTGCTCGACATCGAGCGGTTTGAGCGTGTGCACGCTGACGACTTCGACGTCCAGCCCCTCGTTCTCGAGCAGCTCCGCCGCCTCGAACGCCACCGGCAGCATTCCACCCACCGTCAACAGAAGCACATTCGATCCGGACCGCGCTCGTGTGGGATGTCCCAGCATGACCTCAACCCCGGAAGCGTGCACCACCTTCTCGCCGGCTCGGCCGAGGCGGAGGTACGCGGGACCTGGTCGCTCGGCGATCTGCGGCACCAGGCGCGCGACTTCAATGGGATCTCCCGGCGCCACGACCGCCATGTTCGGAAGCGCGCGCAGAATGGCCAGGTCCTCGATAGCGAAGTGCGACACGCCGAGTGAACCGTAGCACAGTCCGCCACCCACGGTGACCACTTTCACGTCGGCGTTGTGGTAGCAGATGTCGTTTCGCAGCTGCTCCAGACAACGGAGCGTAGGAAAGTTTCCAATGCTGTACGTGAAGACGACGTGCCCGGCCAACGCAAGCCCGGTGGCTACACCCGCCAGGTTTTGCTCGGCCACGCCCACATTGTAGAACCGGGTAGGATACTTCGCGCGGAACTCGTCGAGCACCGCGAACCCCAGATCGCCCGTCACCAGGACGATCCGCGGGTCCTGGCTCGCGACATCCATCAAACTGCGAACGAACGCGGTTCTCAAACCGGGCGCTCCAGCTCGGCGAGCGCACGCTCGTACTCCTCGCCCTTTGGGGTGCGGTAGTGCCATAGCAAATCATCTTCCATGAAGGACACCCCTTTCCCCTTGATGGTGTGCGCGATGATGCAGCGGGGGCGATCCATCGGTACCCACCGCTCGGGATCGAGTGCTTCGAGCAATGACGGAATATCGTGGCCGTCGACCTCTCGCGTGTCCCAGCCGAACGCTTTCCACTTTGCCGCGAACGGCTCGAGCGGTAGGACGTCCTCCACCCTCCCCAGCGATTGGATCTTGTTGTAGTCGATGATGGCGGTGAGGTTGCTCTGTTTCCAGGCCGGCGCGAGCAGGGCCGCCTCCCATGTCGATCCTTCGTCGCACTCGCCGTCACTCAGCAGCGCGAACACGCGCCACGGCGCTCCCTTGCGCGCCGCCCCCGCGACGAGGCCAACGGCGATCGCCAGCCCGTGTCCAAGCGCGCCCGTGGACACGTCCACCCCCGGCACCCCTCGGTGCGTCACGTGGCCGTAGAGACTGCCGCCATCGACGCAGAACTCGTCCAAACGTTGCCGTGGAAAGAAGCCGCGGAGGGCGAGCGTGGCGTACAAACCCGCTGCGCCATGTCCCTTACTCATGACGAACCGGTCGCGACCAGGCCAATCGGGTTCATCCGGGCGCACCCGCAGGATGCGTCCATACAGACACGCCAGCACCTCAGTACAGGAAAACACCGTACCGATATGCGAAGAGTTGGAGCGTGAAATCATCCGCAGCGCCGCCAGGCGAATTTCGTTGGCGAACTGCGGGAGCTCAGCGTCCGTCAGCGGCGAGGATGAAGCCGGTTTCGTCACAGCCTTGGCGCAGGGCGCCACGGACCGACCTCTACCGCCGGCGCGCGAGATTGCACGACCTCGGTCGCGCCGGGAGGAGCGGCGGCGAAGAGCGGCGCGTCCCGACGGGCGACCGCCGTCAACACCGGATCCGCGCCGGTCTCAGCCAACATCTCGGCCACCCAGGCCAAGGCCCGAGCGCGCGACAGCGCGACCAACACTGTGGCAGCCATCAGTCGAATATCGAGCCAGAGGCTGCGGTGAGCAATGTAGTGCAGGCCGAGACGACTCTTCCAAGGACGGATGATCTGGTTGTAACTCAAGTCGGGATCGGCTGACCCTTCCAGGATCGCCCCCTCATCGGCGAACACGATGGACGCAAAATCGGTGATTCCGGGCGGCGCGTCGAGCAGGTGCCGCTCAAGGGCGGTATAAAGGCGGACGTCTTGCGCCACCTGGGGTCGGGGCCCGACCATGCTCATATCGCCGCGTAACACGTTCCATAGCTGCGAGCATTCATCGAGCTTGAAGCGCCGGAGGACCCGCCCGACGCGCGTGATGCGGGGATCGTCTTGTGCCGTCGAGGCGACCCCCGTGCGATCCGCTCGTACCACCATCGAGCGCAGCTTCACCGTGCGGAAGGGGCGGCCCGCCCGCCCCACCCGCGACGCCACGTAGAACGGACTGTGACGGTCCTCCAGCCAGATCGCGAGGCAGGCTATAAGAAGGAAGGGCGACGCCAGCAGCAAGCCCACGGTACTCGCCGCCACATCCGTCGCACGCTTGAGAGCCCGATTGATCCCCGACACGTCACCGTGTGGCATAGAACTCCCTGATCTGCTCCGAGACACAATCGACTTCGTTGTCGGTAAGCGAGGTGTTCATCGGAAGCATGAGTGAGCGCGCGAGGATCGCCTCGGTGCGCGGCAGCCGCTGTTGGATGCCGAGCGCTGGAAACTGGTGCACGCCTTTTCCGCCCCATTGGAGTAACGTTCCCACGCCGCGCTCCGTCAGAAAAGCGCGCAGACTATCGCGCCGCTCGGCTTCGATCTCATAGTTCTGGAAGACGTCCACGTGCGGATCTCCGGGCGCCACGTCCGGCGGCGGTGGCAGCAACACCTCCCGCACGCCACGCAGATTCCGCGCGTAGCGCCGCGCCAACTCGCGGCGACGCGCAATTTCCTCGTTGACGTGCTGTAGCTTCACTCGCAGCACCGCCGCCTGGAGGTTGTCGAGCCGGCTGTTCGTGCCCCAGCGGACCACCTCGCCGGTGTGCTCGTCGCGGCCATGGTCGCGCAACTCCCGCAACGCCCGCGCCGTGTCGTCGTCATCCGTAATCACCGCGCCGCCATCCCCCAGGGCGCCAAGCACCTTGGCAGGATAGAAGCTGAAGACACCGGCGACCCCGAACGTACCGGCCATCCGTCCGCAGAATCGCGACCCGAGTCCCTGAGCGCTGTCCTCCACCACGGCTAGCCCGTGTCGCTCCGCGACGGCCCCAATGGCGTCCATGTCCGCCGTACGCCCGTTGAGCTGCACGGGCATGATCGCCCGCGTGCGCGAGGTAATGCGGTGCTCCAGATCAGTGGCGTCGATCAGGTGATCAGGGCCGATCTCCGCGAACACCGGCGTCGCGCCCACCGCCACCACCGCCTCCGCCGTCGCGACGAACGTATGGGAAGGGAGCACCACCTCAGAACCCGGCCCGACTCCCGCGACCCGCAGATTCAGTTCGAGGCCGTCCGTCGCATTTCCGACGCCCACTGCCCACCGAACGCCGCAGAACGCGGCCAGCTCCTCCTCGAACGCGCGCAAATCGGCTTGGAGGATGTACGCGCCAGATTGGGCGGCCCCAAGCAGCGCGCGCTCGACCTCGGCGCGGTGCTGTGCGAACACGTGTGGATAACGGAAGAACGGAACGTTCACGCGGGCGATCCCCCGTCGGATGGAGGGAGCGGCGCTGTCAAGCACCCAGGGCGTGCGGCGACGACATACGCTCCTGCATGGGGGGCGTCGCACACTTCCCATTGCCATTCGACAGCCCCACCGTCGACTCCAGGATACCGCGCAGCAGGACCTCGTCATCCCGATCGACCAGCTCCCGAATTACCGGGATGAGTTCCCTCAGGCTCTGGGGCGCCGCACCTACGGTCGCCAGCATGATCTGCGGGTGCCGGCTGGGCGCCGCGTTTTCGGTCGCCCACCACAGTTCCTCATGCAGCTTTTCGCCCGGTCGCAGGCCGGTCTCTGCAATGTCGATGTCGATGCCCGGCCGCAGTCCGTTCATCCGGATCAGCTGCTCCGCGAGCTCCCAGATCCGGATCGGCTGCCCCATGTCCAGGATCGCGAGCTTCCCCACCGCGTCCGGCATGGCGACCGCCTGCAGTACCAGCTGCGTTGCCTCAGACGTCGTCATGAAATACCGCGTGGCGCCGCGGCTCGTCACCGTCACGGGACCGCCTTCGGCAATCTGGCGCTGGAACAGCGGCACCACGCTCCCATTCGAGCCGAGCACATTGCCGAACCGGACGATCACACTGCGCATCGTCGTCTCGCGCGTCCATTCCGATACCAACAGCTCCACGAACCGCTTGGTCGCCCCCATCACGCTGGTCGGGCGCACTGCCTTGTCCGTGGAGATGAGCACGAACTTCCCGGTCTCCGCGTTGCGCGCCGCCTCGAGGGTCGCCCAAGTACCGAGGATGTTGTTCTCGACTGCCTCGACGAGGTGAGACTCCATCAGTGGCACGTGCTTGAACGCCGCCGCGTGGAGGACGTGCGTGGGATTGAGCTCTTTCAGGATCCGCGTCATGCCTCGCAGTTCGCGCACGTCCTGAATGACCTCGACGTGGGCCACACGCGCCCCCTTGCGGTCGAGCTCGTCACACAGGAAATAGAGGTCGTTTTCGTTGCGGTCGATCAGGTACAGCACGGCCGGATGGAGCTTCACGAGCTGACGCGTCAGCTCCGACCCGATCGAGCCCGCCGCGCCAGTGATCGCGATCCGCGACCCCGTCAGTTCGGCCCGCAGCTCGTCCAGGTTCAGATCCAACTGCGGCCGCCCCAGCAGGTCGCTCGGTTGCACCACGCGGATGCCGCCGTGTCCGCGGCCGTTCAAGATTTCTTCTGGATCAGGGGCGATCCGGAACGCCACCTTGGCGGCCGCGCAAGTGTCCACCACCCGCCCGATCTGCTCGCGCGTCGCCGACGGGATCGCGATGATGACCTCGTCCGCGTGATACTTCGCAACGATGGCGCCGAGCGTGGACACCGGACCCGTCACCGGCACCCCTTGCAGGCGGCTGCCGTGCTTACCCACGTCGTCATCCAAGACGACGACGGGGTCCATCAGCAGCTTGGGGCTGCCGAGCATGTTCTTGATCACGCTGGAGCCCGACTCGCCGGCGCCGATGATAGCGGCGCGACGCGAGCTCGAGCCGGAGCTTGCGGCAGTGCGCCGGGCACTCTCGTGCAGCCAGCGCGAGCCAAGCCGCGCCCCGCACGACAGCACGATATAGATGCTGGTGTCGGCGCTCACCAACCGAAGACTCGTGTCCACGAGCTGCAGCCAGTGGAGAACGAAAATCCCCACGACGCCCGCGATCAGCGCCGACTGCATGATCGTGACCGCGTCACGCAGGCCTACAAAGCGCCAGCGCCCCGCAAACGCCCCGGTGAGCACGCCCGCCCCGAGCTTCAGCAGCGTCAGGATGATCGCGGCGAGGGCCACGCCCGGTGACCAATGCGCGTAGTCCGCGGAGTAGATGATCACCACCGCTGCCCCGACGGACGCGAGCGGCAACGCGAACTCGATCGCCGTCAAAGCGAGGCGCCGCCGCACACTGCCTGCCGCCATCCAGGCCATCATGCGTGCGACCCTCAGCCCGGCCGGTGGGAGGACCGCCCGCATAATCCGGCCACTACGACCGGAATGCGAGTCGCCTCCTCCATCGTCGGACGACACTCGAATCATGGGTCGTCCTTCGCCAGCGTCCAAGGTCGTGGCCTCCGCCGCTCAGTCTTCATCGTTCCGGCGTTCAAGTACGCAACCAGCGGCCAATGTATCCGCCTTGGAGTAAGGTGCGCTAGGACTATCTAAGGGCCGGGGCGTCTTGAGAGACGACGCCGGGGGCACTATCTACTCTCAGTCCTGCTCTCGACTCGCGGCGCGTTCACACCGCTCGTGGAGTGGACCTCGCTGTGGGAATCGAGCTGGGATTGACCCCAGGGTTGGCGATCCGGGCGGGGGACGATCCGCTGCACGCCCCCTCCTCACGTCCTAATCTAGAGCCCTTCGCATCCTGCCCAATACTTAAAAGAGTCGCCCGGGCCGGGTTGGTAACGAGCGTTACCTGGGGCTGTCGAGCGGCAGCAGCTTTGCCGAGGAGCGCGTGCTTGGCAAGCCGCGCCAAAAGTCATAACGACGCCACGGTTTTTGGCATGAATTGGGAGTAAGCAGGAAAACAGAAGCCCGCTCCGAGGTGTTGGAGCGGGCTTCGTTTGAGAAGCTGGCGGCGGCCTACTCTCCCACCCCCTCGCAGGGGCAGTACCATCGGCGCTGACAGGCTTAACGACCGTGTTCGGGATGGGAACGGGTGTGGCCCTGTCGCGCTAGTCGCCAGCAAAACCTACTGACGAGTGCATGGATTCGTGGTGGTGAGAAATCACTCCGAGTTGTTGACTGCGGAGAGATCAAGCCTCACGGGCAATTAGTACGGCTCGGCTGAAGCGCTCGCGCGCCTTACACCTGCCGCCTATCAACCTGGTAGTCTCCCAGGGCCCTTC
>WNFB01006521.1_pt1 | contig 10478 bp, 11 predicted proteins | sample 5400501 | NCBI WGS metagenome assembly WNFB01 (sample SAMN13153341, study PRJNA577476) | soil metagenome | isolation source: 200 cm saprolite under Douglas fir tree site 2 hole 1 | place: USA:California | collected 2015-04-18 | reverse complement strand
AACTCTTCGAGCCAGTCGGGCGGTTTGTCGATCATCTCCTTGACCTCGGGAATCTGTTGCGCCTGCTCCTCGGTGAGCGCGAGGCCGAAGTCGAACGCGAAGTCGCTGTTGTAGGTGGAGACGTAGGGGAACTGCCAGCCCATCCGCTGCTTGTAGGCGGTCAGCCGCTCGACCGGCGCCCGCGAAAAACAGAGCAGCGTCACGTCGCGGTGGCTCAGGTGAATTAGCGAGCCGTCGAGCCCGTCGCCCAAGCTAGTGCACCCGGGGCAGGCGCCGCGCGTGTAGTCGGGGCCGAACATGATGTTGTAGGCGAGCAGCTGTGAGCGTCCGTCGAAGAGCTCGGCCAGGGTCTTCTTGCCGTCCTCGGTATCGAACTCGTACTCCTTCTCGACCCGGACCCAGGGCAGATCGCGACGCGTTCTCGTGATCTCCTCGTTTCGCTTCGCCTGCTCGGCCTCGAGCTTCGCGAGCTCGTCCCGGGCCATCTGCCATTCCTCGCGGGTTCCGATCCTGTGTTCTGGCATCTCATCTCCCTCCGGTCCGACGCGGGCGCCCCCCGTTTGAGCCCAATCCATCATCGCATCGGACGCTAAGGGTTCACGAAATGAGACCCCCGACGACCCGGAAACTCATCGCAAGTGTCATCAGAGCGCAGTTGCGGCGATGAGTTTGCCCCCCGGCTCGAAATCTTTGTATCGGCTGGTTGGATCCGCCCTACAGGACGATGTTCGGCCCCGTCGTCGGCCCTTTGCCAACGGTAGGCAGAAGGTGGGCCGAGATCGGACATAAGCCGGGTTCGATCGCACCGAATTCAACTTTCGCCTGCCGATGTCGAACGACACACGACGACACATCGCGATCCGCTGCGATTCTTCCCTGATTGTTCCTTGGGGAACGTTAACTTACTTGTCGCTGGCGTCCCTGCGCCCTTTTCTGAAGGTTTCAGCACCGAAGACTGCACGCCGTGAGATGAGTAGGGCTCCGACCCATGCAACGCCGAACTCTCCAGATCGCTGACCAAAGCATCAAGCAAACCCATCTTCGCGCCGAACTGGTAATAGACGGGCCACAGATGCGGACGCCCGCAAGGTGATCAACAAACACAACCGAGCTCGGCGCCGCCGGCTGACAACCCTGGTGGCACTTTTGGCCACGCGTGGCGAGCTGCGGAAAGGCAGCCATGAGGAGTTGGCCGTGGACCTTCTCTGGCTGCTGAGCAGCTTCAGCAGCTTCGATCACCTTGTAACCCAGAGCCGCCTGACCCCCGAGATGGCTGCCTCTCTGCTGACCCATACGGCGGCGTCTTAGATGAAGACTGCACCGTAGTGCTTCGGAATCGGCGCACTGAGGTCTGAGCTCGGGGTCACAACATTCCGATCGGTCGGGGCTATCGTCCGGACTGTTCCCCCGTTGTTCCCTCGCGAGCGGCTGGAGGGACGGTTGATTCACATTTCGAGAGGGTGGGCCGAGGGCGGACTGTAAGCCGGGTTCTATCGGAGCGAATTGGGTTGTCGGCTGCGAATACGAAACGACATCCAACGACACGGCCTGATCGAGGGCGGTTGTTCCCTAATTGTTCCCTAAGGAACGCTGACTTACGTGTCGCTATACGGCCGGCGCCGCGTCGGGCCATCTTGCCCCTCGTCTATTTCCAGGTCGGGAAGTCTGGGTTCAGGGACAGGCGCACTTCGTGCGGCAGTCTTGTGTGCGGTCATGGCGAAGCGAGTTAGTGGTGGAGTCGCTAGCTGATCCTCGAGCGCGCCAGTGAGTTCAGCGATATTGTCACGAATCGGTATGGAATTTCGGCTCGTGCTTCGGGGGCCACTCCCGCCGGAACGGCGACGTGCCAACACGGTGCCGAAGCATGCCGTCCGCCGTGCGCTGCATCCTCAACTAAAGGCGCTCTTCCAACAGCACCCACTGCTACGAGCTCATTTGGAGCCGGTAGGCGGAGAGCCCTCCGTTGTTGAGCAAACCGCAAACCAGAACCGGCTGGGTCGCTTTCGGTTTGTGCCCCTTGTTGATACGACCGGGGCTTGCGCGCTTGACGTTCTGATCTTGCTCCGTGAGGAGCCGTACAGAATGTTCAACGCTGCTGGCGATATTGATGGCCGCGTGAAGACGCTGCTAGATGGACTCAGGATGCCCCAGCAGCCTATCGAGATCCCTAAAGGCGAAAGGCCCTCCGCAGACGAAGACCCTTTCTACGTCTTGCTGGAGGATGACAGCTTGATCTACGAACTGAATGTTCAGACCGACCGTCTGTACACGCCCCTCGCAGCAAAGGAACATGTCCGTGACGCGGTTGCCGTCATACGAGTCCGGATCAAAGCAATCTCGAACCAAGCGGTGAGTGTCTACAACTATGGGCCTTAACGCTCCGGTGAAGCCGTTCTGCGCACCGAGTTCAGCTCGTACAAGCATCCCCGATAGTTACAGAGCGTCGACCGCGTCTTGCTGAACCGGCAATGCCTGCTGCTGAACCCATACGAATCCCTCGTCTCGATCGATTCGCGCTATGTCGATCTCGCCGCCGATGATCTCTGCTCCGGGGCCGAAGTGCATTGCGCCACGAGCAACCTCCGCGAGCCATTTCGCTAGGTCCACCGCCTCCGAAAGAGGCATTTCGGCGCTTACCAGCGTCAACTTCGAATGTTGTAGGGCCAACTGGCCGACTGCGCCTTGCGCCCCAACCACTAGGTTTGCGGCTTTTGACACTCCTTTGATCAGCCGATCAAGGGGGTCCGTGAACCCTCTGTATGAGAGTGATGCACCTTCGTTCGGGTCTACCGAATCCAGGGCGGCGTCCCCATTTGTAGCGATTCGGATCTCCCGGACCTCGGGTTGCTCCGCTTGAGCCGCGTAGCCGCTCACCAAGAAGCCGATCTCAGTGTGTGGGGCTTGACCTTTATTGACCGCTGTCGCGACGCGGTCCGAATAGAAATCTCTAATTCGCTCAGCAACCTCGATAACGGTGTACGCCTGCGGGTCGATTTCCCAGTCACCACCTCCTTCAAGGCGCTGCCGCAGTCCAACGGCAAGGCTGGCAATGCTCTGGTCCTCGATCGTTCCCTGGCCGTAAGTCACGAATCCAACCGGTACTGAGCTGCACGGCCTTATGAGCTTCCTTGCGCCGTGATAAATCTGTCCGATACCGGCCGGGCCGGCCCCGCCCGCCACCTTGAGGCTAGTCGCGCTGTCAGACGCCAGGACAACACCATCGCCAACGCGTACGCACAGCGCGATGGTCATGTGCCTAAGCGTCGATGCTCAGGACAGAGCATGGCCGAGGCTAGACCGTCATTCCCCAAAGATCAGCCAAGCTCTCCAAGAGATCCAAGGGCAAAATCCGCTCCCAAGCTTCCTTGACGGCAAAGCTATTCGCCTGAAGTCGTTCGATAATCATCAAAGCCTCGGGTTGGAACAGCAGCGGGTTGGCGCGGTCGTCATCGCCATAGTCGGCGTAGCGCTGTGCTAGTCGCTCCCGGTGCGACTCGACAAAATCGTGAATGCGAGCGTCGAAGCCGCGCCGCTCAACCTCGTCGTACAGATCTTTCAGGTTGTGGACGATGTAGAAGCTCAGCTCAGAGTCGTAAGCCCGGCCCGTAAGCTCAAAGTAGTAGCGGTCGAGCGTTACCAGCATCGAGCCCTCCTCGAACCCGCCTGTTTTCACGGCCGCATCGCGTGAAGCTTGAATCTCGCTGTCGACAAGATCGAGGAGCGCAACCAAGCGATAGACCCGCCGGATGACCTCGGCCGGTAGCTCGGTCGGGCTCTTGTATGTGACGTCGTGCGAGAAGTCTGCCCATAGGTTGTGCGCTCGCGTCTGCACCTGGATTTCACAATGCAAAGGTCTTGCCTTCTCTGGGATTCGGGCGGCGTCGTCATCCTTCAGCCTGACGTCGAAGTGCAGGCCGTAGTATCCGAGCTCGCTCGGCGACAGTTCGACGCGCTTGTCCTCGAACTTGTCGACTACGAACAGCCGTTCGATGCACTCGCGAATCCTACCAGCGTCGCCGGGAAGCAGGACGCATGCGCGCACTCCGGCAAGATCCGGGATGGCCTCCAGTGGTCTCGGCTTCTTCATGAGCTTCTTGAGGACCTGTGACACATCTTTGGTACGTGCCGTGATGGTCGCGTCAATGCCTTCCCGTCGAACTGCTGCTTGCAGTATCGCCTGCACTTCGGCGACCAGCTCGCCATAGCGCGGACGCAGCGTGATGTAGGCCTCGCGGGCAGACTCCAGAGTCGTCATGCTCGCGGCTTGATGCCCTTTAGGACGTCCTCCATTTCGACGCGGGTTCGCCCGTTGTCAATCTTCGTGACTTTGATTTGCTCGCCAAACAGCTCGGGATGTGCGCTGATTGTCGTCCCGTTCTCGAAGGTCATTTGAATGCGCTTGATCGTACTTCCGATCAAGGCAAGGCTCTTGGGTATGAGATCCGTTGGCAGTCCCCTTGTGCTGACGCGGTCGATGAACTGCTTGCGCTCGATGGCTGTGTCAATGTGGCGATTCGCAAACTGGCGCGGCCGAATCCCATCATCCTTGCTGTTGAGTTCCGCCAAGAGTGCTTGCTCATAGCGAGCTCGTTTCTCGGGATCGGTGATGTCTTCGTTGATGAAGAGCTGCGCGCTCTTCAGGAACTCATCAGTTTGAACCTCGGGCGCGGTCGCATATTTGCAGCCCAAGAACTCACGAAGGAAGAACTCAGCCACGCCGCGGTGAGCCCCCCGGCCAAACTGTTCGTCCGAGACCCGAGCATATGCTGGCTTGCGTTCGACAAACAAGCCCACCTTGAACACCTTTGTCCTCTTTGTGAGCACAAGCGAGTTCAAGTACTCGAGGTTGAACGTTCGGACCCCTTTCTCCGAAACCTCGATGACTCGGATGCCCTCTTCATGTTCGAGCTTGAGAATCGCAACAGCAGCGTGGTTCTGGATGGTTCCTGTAGCAACGACCAGCAGGCCGGCCGTGTTCTGACGGTTTTGGACGCTGAAGAGATGCTTTGCCATGCCCTTGGAGACCGCAATTAGGTCACTAGGAGTGGCATAGAGCGTCGTGACGCCGGTCTTGACAGTGGGGTTCCCGCTCGGGTCAAAAACAACATCTATACCGGATTCGTTCAGGCTTCCTGACAACCGCTCCCTAAAGAAATTGCGAATCCGGGCATCGGGAGCGCGGTCCTCATCGCTGAGCTGAGGTTGTGCACCCGACTCCTTCTGTGGAACTTCGTGAGCGATCAGGCGGCTGAGGACGAGATCAGCGACATTCAGCGTCATGGGGCGATCTCGAATTGTCGCTTAACCGTTTCCTTAACGGGCGAGGCGAATTAGCGTGAGTCAGTCGCCCGGGCTTCTCTTCTTTCGGGCGCGAGTCGCGGCCGACTGGTAGGCAAGGCGCGTGTAGAACAGCTTTCGCGCCGCCTCTGCTCGCCGTGATGCCTCCGCTGGATCATTGCGGCGCAATTCACCAGTTGGGTCAACCTGCTCAAGGAAGCGATCGCGGGCGACCTGACGCGCTTTGGCGGTCATCTTCCGGCCGTCATACATGGCGCTACGTGCAAGTCCGCCAAGCCTCCCTCGCTGGTGGGGCGTCATCCTGCCCTCTTCTGCGGCTCTGAGAGGAGGAGCTCGGCACCAGCCATTGGCGGGATCTTCAACATGGCCGCCACCATACGGCGGAGGGTTGACTCTCTCACTCGGTATCCGTGTCGGGCCCGAGACAGAGTGGCTTCATTAACGCCGGACAGCTCGGCAAACTGCCGGGGATTGATTCCGCGGCGAGCCAACTCGTAGTCGAGGCGGTCCGCATCTATACGAACGCCGGCTCGACGCTCCATCATCGACCGGCTCCGGGGCCTCGCTGTTCTCGCTCATGCTCCAGCAGGATGGCCGCGATTCGGCCCAGCACGGCGGGATCCTCGACCCCGCCCTACGCCGTGATTCTCACTAGTCGAACACACGGTGCGTCGGCTGCGGTTCGGCGCGCGGCCATGCGTCTCGGCCTCCGCCTGGAGGTGTGGACGGCAATGACCGATCGCTACCCGACAGCCGAGGAAGCGTACTTCGCGCGCGACGAGGAAATGATCCGCTCGGCGGACCGGGTCCTCGCCTTCTGGGACGGCGAGAGCGCCGGCACGGTCCATGAGCTGACTTACGCAAGGAGGCTTTCGAAGCCGATCGACCTGGTTCTGATGAAGCTAGGCTCGGCACTGGGTCGCTACCCGGGAGGCGACGCAGCGTGACTGTGCAGGATCGCCTTCCAGCCGGCCTCGCGATCGTTCCAGTCGACCTGATCCAGCCCTGCCCGATCCAGCCTCGCGTCAACGTCTCGGTCGACTTCGTCGCCAGGCTCTCTGGCTCGATCAAGGCAGGGCGCCACCAACCGCTACTGGAGGTAGAACCCGCCCCTGGACAGCGTGGCCGCTACCAAATCGTCTGTGGGGAGCAGCGCTGGCGCGCGGCGAAGGCTGTCGGTCTGCTCGAGATCCTGGTGCGTATCAATCCCCACCTGGGTTATCTCGAGCGGCTCGAGAAGCAGTACGAGGAGAATCGCCTGCGCGCAGACCTCGATCTGGTCGAAGAGGCGCATTGCATCCTGCTCGACAAAACGATCCGCGACATATCGGTCGCCGAACAGCTGCTGCGGGATTCGCTGGTTCCCTTCCAGCCTCTCGACGAGAGAAGGATCCTTCATCGTGAGGAATTCGCCGAGCACCTCGATGCCCTGCGCAAGCTGCTGGTAAAGCACAAGACCCACACGGTCAAGTGCGCAGATGGCAAGCCGATCGCAGGCCCGCTTGCGCACTGGCGCGAAACCGAGCGGGCACTCGGTATCTCCGAGTCGCAGCGCAAGGCGAAGGTCGGCGTCCTGCGGTTGGCCCCCGAGGAACTGGAGCGCGTCCGTTCCCTACCGCAGGAGCACGCCGTACAGATTTCTCGCCTACCGGACGGAGAGCAGCGGGCAGATCTGATTCAGCGCGCCCCCGAGCTTACTCATCGACAAGTCCACCGGGTCGTCGATCGCCTGCTCGCGGATCGAGAGCTCGACCTTGATGGTGCGCTCGCCGGCGATCCAGCGACAGCTGAGCCGGTCACCTTCGAGAGCCGGCTGGAGACGATCGCCGATCTCTGCCGCCAACTCGCGCGCTCCCTCCGAAACCTGGCTCGCGAGATCACGGCCGACCAGCACGAACTCGTAAGCGGATTGATCCGCGGGCTCGACCGAGACCTTGCGGAGTTCGGCCTGGCCGCCCGCGATTGATAACAAATGATGCAGTCAAAACGTAATCATTCAGGCGCGAGCATCAACCCCTTCAGGCCCGGAATGGGACTGGACCCACCCTACCTGGCGGACCGGACCGCCCAGCTCGCGCGCTTTGACCAGTACCTCACGGGATTCCCCGTCTTCCCTCGCAACGTCAGACTGACTGGCCTTCGCGGTGTCGGCAAGACCGTGCTACTGCAGCATTACGCAGCCCTCGCCGAGGATAGGGACTGGGTCGTCGTTCGCCGCGAGTGCAGCGAACACCTTCAGGGCGAGTCCACATTCGCATTGGCGCTTGTCGAAGACTGCCGTCGCGCGGTCGAGCGTTCATCGCGTACCGGTGCATTGCGCGTGCGATCGAGCACCGCCGCGCGGCGTGCGCTAGACCTGCTGGGCAGCCTGACCATCTCGCTCGAAGGCGTGACCTTGGCGGTCAAACCTCTAACCGTGGCGGCCCGTCAGCCGGGCCTTCTCGAGGACCGGTTATTCCAAGCCCTCGAGCTCGCCTGCGAGGGAGCTGTTGAAGGTCGCCGGCCAGGTGTGCTGCTCTGCTACGACGAAGCCCACGTTCTCCACGACACGCCCCGGCGGCGCGATTACCCGCTCGGTCTGTTTCTCGCGAGCGTCGCGCACGCCCAACGCGAGGGGCTTCCAGTGATGCTCGTCGCCTGTGGACTGCCGACGCTGACTGACAACCTCGCTCGGGCCAAGAGCTATTCGGAGCGAATGTTCCAAGCCGAGAAGTTGGATGCGTTGCATCCGCGCGAGGCCACACTCGCATTCGCTCGCCCGCTGGAAGCTGGCGATCGACGAGCTGATGACGATGTCATCGCGGCGGTCCTCAAGGACACGGGCGGCTATCCATTCCACATCCAGTTCTTCGGAGCCCTGCTTTGGGATGCGGTGCCGACGCTGCGCACGATCACATTGCGGGACTTCCAGCGTCAGCGTCCCACGATCCTGCGGGCCCTTGACCACGCCTTCTTCGACGCCCGCCTGGCACGGACGTCGGGCGCTGAACGCCGCGTCCTTCGTGCCATCGCGGCTCAGGGCGAGGGCGCGTCAATCCAATCCCTCCTGGAGTTGCTGAACCTGTCCAACCACGGGATCCAGCCGCTGGTCGCACGGCTGGAGGGCAAGGGCCTGCTCTACCGGCCGGAGCGTGGCTGTGTCGCATTCACGGTGCCGCTCTTCGGCGACTACCTCCGGCGCAACACGGGAGACGACTGAATGTCGGGGATTGCGTGCGGCCGGTACTGCGACGCATGTCCTGCCGCCGCGCGCTGCGGCAAGAAGCCCAACTTCTGTCTCCAAGGTCGATGCGCGGATTGCTTGGACCCGGAGCGGATGATGGTGGAGCGCCGCCAGGTGGTGGAGCACCTTGGCGGCCTCGATCTCGGGTGGCCGCGACCTGTACACCATCCCGTTCTTCCCGGGCTACCGGATCACCTTCCAGTCTTGGTCCAGGCATACGCCGATCCCGTGGATGTGCCCTGGGTCGCCCTGCACGGCGGGCGCGTCTTCGGCTCGGCCGGGCGGAGGATAACGCGGAAACATCGGCGGCCGGTTCGCGAGGTCTATCGCCTGGGGCCGGGCACCAAGGTCGCGCTGCAGCTGTACGTGGAGGACAGGGTGCTCGAAGGCTTCTGGGTTGCGAGGCGTCGCATCATCGCCGAACTGGCCGGCATGGACTTCGATCTGGTGCTGACGCCGAACTTCTCTGTCTGGCGGGCGGCCAGTCGCTGGGATCAGATCGTCCAGCAGAGAAGATCGATCGCTGTCTACCACGAGCTCGTGGAAGCCGGGGTCCGCGCTGTCCCGGATATCGGCTTCAGCTTCTTCGAGCCGGATGGCCGGCTGTGGGCGGACTGGATCAATAGCCAGCCTGACCTGCAGGCGGTGTCGATCTTCTGTGGCGGCCGGAAGATCCACGCCGAGCTGCGCGCGCACCGCGAGACCGTCGAGGACATCGCACTTTTCCATCGCGCCGTGAGGCCCGATGTCACCTTCATCCTGGGTGGGATCCACGCTGCGGAGCGACTCGTCGATTACCGGCGCGCGGCTCCATATCGTCACCTCGTGATCTGCAACGGGATGGCATACGGCCTGGCGCAGCGCCGCCGGTTGCTGGGGCGAGTCCACGAGTCGGTGGCGCGATCGGCACGCGAGTGCTTCCTTGTCAACTGCGCCTAGAACGACCACGCCTACGCATCGATCCTGCGCGGGCTGGAGGCAGCGTAATGCCATCGAAGGGCGGCCGCGGCACGACGACCACCAACCCAGCGGTCGGACCACCTGTCGTCGCGGGACCAGCAGTCGGCCGAACGCGCGAGGAGTGGGATACGGCCGGCTTCACGGTGGCCGAAATCGGACGAGCCCTGCGCCGCGGCATCGACGTCGAGCGGCTCAATGAGCTCGCAGCTCGCGAGGATGGGTTGATTCCGGAGGAGGCCGAGGAGCTGTACCGATATCGCCTCCGCCGGGTCCAATCGCGGCTGCGTCAGTTGGCCCGCGCCCGCGCCCGCGGCGACGAAGAGGGAATCCGCGCCGCCATCGACGACCTTGATGGCCGGCTGGCCGAGCTGCGCCGCCTCGAAGAAGAGCGCCAGCGTTCTGGGCTGGCGATCGGCTACGAACTGGAGTTGGACCAGCGGCAAACCGCCATCGACCAACTCCTGGACCTGGCTAGGCGAAGGCCACCTGGGTTGGTCGCCGGTTCCGATGTGGCGCCAGTTCAGCCTACGGGCGATGTGCGATTACCGCCGGTCGCCTTCCAGGCGGCGCCGAACGACGTTCCCGTCTACATCCTGGCGCCGCGCTCATTGCCTTCGGACGCGCTCATTCGCAACGTCGAGGCTGTGGCACACCAGGGCGCAAACCTTCACGTCGTCCATGACCCTTCCGAGATCCCCCGCGGGCAGGCGTTGCCTCCGCTGGTGCTCAACTGGGGCGGGAGCGACTCTCTGCCCGCGGACCTTGTGGCGCTGAATCGGCCCGACGCGGTGCGCATCTCGTCTGACCAGGTGGAGTCGGTGCGCCGGCTTGGTGTGCTCGCGCCGCGCACGGTGCTCAGACCCGACGACATGCATCTGCTGGAGTCCGATCGCGTTGTCGCCAAGCAGCGTCGGGGAGCGCGGGGCAGCGGGAAGGCGGTCATTGCGGCCGACGCCCCGTGGAGCGAGAGGGCTCGTTACGACCTCTTTCAGGAGTT
>WNFB01006518.1_pt1 | contig 10480 bp, 11 predicted proteins | sample 5400501 | NCBI WGS metagenome assembly WNFB01 (sample SAMN13153341, study PRJNA577476) | soil metagenome | isolation source: 200 cm saprolite under Douglas fir tree site 2 hole 1 | place: USA:California | collected 2015-04-18 | reverse complement strand
GAATATCGTAGTGAGGAGCCGTGGCCAAGGTGGGGCGATAGGTTGGCATGTCGTCCAGCGAGGGCACGACCGACAGTTCTTTCAGCGTCATCAGTTTGCAGCCCGGCAAATCCTTGTTGGTGTAGAGGGTGCTCCCATCGGCTTGGGGACATTCCCGCATCAGTAAAGGATCGAAGGCGATCGTCGTATCGGAGAATGCAGACGTTGAGGACAGGGTGAGGATCGTTGCGGCAATCATGAGCACATGGGTGGGCTGCATAGCGCACCTCCCTTGAGACGGTGGAACAGACAGGGCTTGCATCATCGTTCCCCCTTTTTATTATACTAACCGATGGTGATGACAAGCTATGCCACCAGAGAGAAAGCCGTCTATTCATCTTTCGAGGGGGGTCTTGCTACTGACGGGGGGCGTGTCAAAATGGCTCAGATGGCCGATTAGCCGAGACCAATGGCTCAATCGATTCGAGACGCACGCCTTCCAAATTCGGCAGGGCAAGATCGGCTTCGGTCAGTTGTTCTAGGGAGATAGGTGGTGGCCAGCGGCTCAAGCGCGCGACGGGCAGGCCTAGCGCGACAGGCGCGACGCGCAAGCCCTTATTCCGAGTGTCTCGCCTTTCCCGCCCGTCCCGCCTGTCTCGTGCAGCTATCCTGCGCGGATGCCGGCTCGGGAATCTTCCACCACCAGACATTGCGCGGCGATGACGCCGTTGAATGCAGAAATAATGGCCGCGGATCATGGTTTGCCTCGCTCGTTCGTCTCGTGAAGCCACCGTAACGAAACGGCTTCCGTTGAACAAGCAGCTTTGCCTTGTTCCCTCCTCGCTGCTGCGGTATTCTCCGTTTTGAACCCGTGAAACGTGAGGCGTGAAACGTTCGAAGAATTTCCCTCGCCCGAGTCCCTCACTCCTTACGCCTGACCAATTTCTGTCATGACTGACTACGGCGTGCTTGCAAATCTGCTCGTGATCTTCACGGTGTCGATCGCCGTCGTCTTCGTATTCCACAAGTTTCGGCTTCCCTCGATCGCGGGATTCTTGGTTGCCGGCGCACTCATCGGCCCCCACGGGTTGAACCTCATCTCGGATATCGGCACGGTCCAAGTGTTGGCTGAGATCGGGATCGTCCTGCTCCTCTTCACCATCGGCATCGAATTCTCGTTAGTCCAATTGGCCTCCATGCGCCGTCTCGTGTTTCTGGCAGCGCCGATCCAGGTCGGCGGCGTGCTGTTGATCGCATGGCTCGGGGCGATGCTCGTCGGACTGTCCTGGCGGCAGGGGATGTTCTGGGGGTTCCTCTTCTCTCTGAGCAGCACGGCGATCGTGTTGAAGACCTTGGCCGAACGGGGGGACAGCGACTCGATCCATGGCCGAGCCACGATCGGAATTCTCGTCTTTCAGGATTTGGCCGTCGTACCCATGATGTTGTTGACGCCGATTCTTGCCAGCCAGTCGGATGGAGGCGGGCTGGCGATTCTGTTCACCTTGGGGAAGTCGGTTCTTGTCGTCTTGCTCGTCATTGCAGCCGCCTGGTATCTGGTCCCCAAGCTGTTGGGACATATCGTCCGCAGCCGCAGCCGCGAGCTGTTCTTGCTGACGATCATCGTCTCCTGTCTCGGCATCGCGTGGCTTACCTCGCTTGGCGGTCTCTCGCTGGCATTGGGCGCGTTCATCGCCGGGTTGGTCATTTCTGAATCGGAATACAGCCATCAGGCCATGGCCGAAGTGCTGCCGTTCCGCGACAGTTTCAACAGTCTCTTCTTCGTGTCGATCGGCATCCTCATGGACTGGCGGGTGTTATTCGAGCATCCGCTGCCGGTGGCCGGACTACTAGTGACGATTCTGTTGGTGAAGTTTGTCGCCGGAGCCGGAGCGGTCTTGTTGGCGCGGGTCCCCCCGCGTTCGGCGATTATGGTGGGCATCGCCCTGGCTCAGGTCGGAGAGTTTAGTTTCTTGCTGGCGCAGCAAGGGCAGGAGAGCGGTTTCTTGCGGGGTGACCCGTATCAGGTCTTTCTCGCTGTCTCGGTGCTTTCCATGATCGTGACGCCCTTTCTCATGCAGTGGTCGCCGCACCTGGCCCGCCGCGCGGAGGCGTGGCAGCGGCTTCGCCATTGGCTGCCTAGTCGCACCACCGCCCATGTCCTCCAGACAGAAGGGAAGCAGATTCGGATGAAGGACCACGTCATTATTGCGGGGTATGGGTTGAACGGGAGGAATCTCGCCCGCGTCCTCGGCGACACGGAGATCCCGTACCTTGCCTTGGATCTCGACGGCGATACCGTCAGCCGCGAAGCGAAACACGGAGTGCCCGTCTACTACGGCGATGCCACGAATCCGAATGTGCTGCGGCACATGAGGATCGAGGACGCGAAGGTGTTGGTGGTTGCCCTTTCGGATCCGTTTATCACCCGGCGGACAGTGCAGGTCGCTAAGGGACTCAACCCGAAGCTGCACGTTGTCGTGCGGACTCGCTATCTGCGCGAATTGGAGGAGCTGCACCAACTCGGAGCGGATGATGTGGTGCCGGAGGAATTCGAAACCTCCATCGAGATCTTTGCCTTGGTGCTCCGCACCTACAAACTGCCGCAGGATTTTGTGATGCAAAAGGCTGAACAAGTTCGCCGTGAGGGGTACGCCTTGCTTCGTCGCAGCGAATTGCCGGAACTCGCACATCATCTTCACGGCGGGACCTTGACCGATGCGGAGGTCGAAACCTGCCGCATCGACGACGATTCGCCTGCGCAGGGGAAGACGTTGGCTGAGATTGCTCTCCGTCCACGCACGGGCGCTTCGGTGATTGCCTGGACGCGTGCTGGGGTGACGCAAGCGAATCCGTCGGAGAAGACTCAGTTGATAGCGGGTGATATTGTGGTGTTACTCGGTTCGCGTGCCCAGATTCGGCAGGCAATGGGGCTTTTAGTGCAGATGGGTGCGAAATGAGCCGCTAGCAGGGTATTAAAAAACTGTAGTGGATCCGGAGCAATACAGAGCTGAAGTAAATCACGGACGGCTAAGCAAGCCCACAGGCTGTTCAAAAAGGCCGTCCAGCAAGCCCGCGGCAAGCGAAGAGGCGAAGGCGTACGCTTCGGTACGTTGAGCCTCTGAGCGATGCGAGAACGCAGCTGGCGGACTTTTTCAACAGCCTGCTACCGTCCTGCCGTCGTCATGAGCTGATAGGCCTCCTCCAGCGTTGCCACTTCAATGACTTTGATGTTCCATCGGGTTGCCAGCTGGGAGAGATCCCAGTCAGCCGTGTCTAGTTGCCCGCGAGGCACCAGTATGGTTTTAAACTGTGCTCGGGCCCGCCGCTTCGACTTTGATGAGAAGTGCACCCACCGACTCGATCTGACCGTCCGGAGTGATTTTTCCGGTCAGGGCGACGTCTGACTTGACGTCGTCACCTCGCCAGGCTGCGACGATGCCGACCGCGACGGCGCTGCTGGCGCTCATTCCCTCGGTCAACGCACTGTATGACCGGTTGTTGATCGTGATCACCCATTCTCGTCCGTCCTCTCCCACTGCCTTCGTGGCAGCCGCGACGGCTTGCTTGACGCCTTCTTTCCAATCCTCGCTGACGATTGAACCGCCGCCCAGTTTCATCTCATTGAATTGGACTGTCTGTCCCTCTTGTCGAGGGTCGTTGTCGATTTGGAGCACGATGTAGTGGATGATTCCGGTCTGCCCGCCGGCGAGCACACCCAGTGCCGGCACCGTTGCAAAACGACGGCTGTCCGCTGACCAGAGCGGGAAGGCTTGCGTGCAATGAATGATCGCCGGGGGAGGAGAACAAGATGAGGTGTTTTCCGATTTGCGCTTGTGTCCGCCATGCGGGCTACGTGCGCTCAACTCTTCCAGCGAAGCGTGACTCTTTCTTTGAGCGGATGGTCGAGGGGCTGTCCGGTTTGTGCCGACGCAAGATGTGCGGCTTTCAACTTGTAGTACCATTTAGCCGGCGTATCGGCATCGTCGATGAGCATCAAGGCCGGTTTGTAGCGTAATCCCACCGCCTGGCGTTCCATCGCCTCTCGATCCTGCGTCATGAAAATGTTAGCGAAATAGCGAAAGATGGTCTTGGAAAATGGAACCCAGCTGAGGCAGTTCCACGCTGCGGTAAAGTCGATGCGGCATTGCTGTTCACTGATCGGCGTGACCGTGGCGCGGCTAGACACGAAGAGCGATCCGCACTGGACGAATTCGAATCGCTGGTTGGGCAGCACAAAATCGATGGTCGTAGTTAGTGGCCCGCCGTAAAACAGGTTCAGGAGCTTGTACGGTCCGCTGTTCGTTGAGGGAGCGTGCGACACCATGCGGAAGCCGTTGGGAATCGGTTCAAAGGTCTTGGCCTTTTCGTGTATGCTTGCCTGGGTGCGCCACCAGGAGCTTTGATGCACAAAGGGGCCGTGAGCCGGGTCCATCAAGCCGACGATGCCGTCGTCCAGTGCGCAATCCAACAATGTCGAGATGTGAATCATTCGATAGGGAGATGAGGGGAGCGGCAGCGGCGGCACGTCCGAAGTGATCTGGTTCGGTTGTTGAGGGTCGGGGATGAACACCCACACGTAGCCGTCCCGTTCGCGGCAGGCATAGGTGGTAATGCTAATTTTGTCGACGTGAATGGGGGAGTTTTCGACCAGCGCAGGAATGCCCCGGCAACGGCCTGTCTGATCGAACTGCCAGCCATGGTAGGCACATTTGACACAGTCGCCTTCCATTTTGCCGAAGGACAGCGGCATCCCGCGATGGGGACAAATGTCGCGCATGGCCGCAACCGCACCCTGTGAGGTCTTGCAGACGAGGATCGGGAGGCCCAACAGGACGGTCCCTTTCAGGCTGCCGGGAGCGAGTTCACTGCTCAGACAAGCGGGATACCAAAAGCCGAAGAGCGGTGCGCTCTTAGATGGCTTGATCTCAGTGATGAGGTCGCTGTTCATGAAAAGAATGGGATGGCAGATGACATCGGTTCGTCTGGGACTATATCCGGCGTGCTGAGTGGGGTCAAGGTCATTGCCTTGACAAGAAAAAGAAGCGGGGACTATAGTTAAAATCCCCTTGAAATCGCCAAATTCATGCGGACCTGACAGAAAAGAGGGCGTCATGACAATCGCGCAGATGGATCCAGCGGTGACGTTGGATAACCTACGGTCCTCCAAGCCTGACAAGGTGACGATCGTGCTGCTGAGCGGCGACATGGACCGAGCGATGGCGGCATTCATTATCGCCACCGGGGCCGCTGCCATGGGCATGCAGGTCACCGTCTTTTTCACCTTCTGGGGTCTCAATACCATTCGCCGGAAAGGCGCGACCAGCTCTGCCAAGGACTGGCTTCGTCAGATGTTCGGCCTGCTGAATAAAGGGGGTGCAGACAGCCTTCCCCTCTCGCGGTTCCATTTCTGGGGGCTGGGCACGAAGATGATGCAAAAAGTCATGAAGCAAAACCGGATGCCGGGTGTGCCGGAACTCATGGAGACGGCGCTGGACCTCGGTGTGCACTTTATTGCCTGCACAACGACCATGGGGCTGATGGGGATCACGAAAGATACGCTCATCGATGGTATCGATCAGTTCGCGGGGGTGACCACCTATCTCGCGGAGGCCAAACAGGGCAGTGTGAACTTGTTCATTTGAATGAGCGAGCCAAGCGCGAAGGGCGTGAAAGGCGAGACGCGTAGTGACCAAGTCGCCCGAGTCCCGAGCCTCTCTTGTGGAGTAAAGAAATGATTCAAGCCGATGTGAAGCTCGATACGCTCGGGTACTTTTGCCCGATGCCGATTATCATGACCTTGAAGAAGATCAAGGTCATGACGTTGGGCCAGGTCCTTGAAGTCGTCTCAGACGACGAAGGCATCAAGCAAGACATGCCGGCCTGGTGCGACACGACCGGTCATCAGATGGTCGGGCTCGAAGAAGAACAGACGAAGTCGGGAACTATCTATAAAGCGTTTGTAAAAAAGACGAAGTAACCGCACAGACAGGGACTCAGTGGAGAGAGAGAAGCCGGAGGGATGATGATCAGACCTCCGGCTTCGTTGTTTTGATTCTTGATGGGGCAGGACGTGGATCGAATCGTCGAATGTGTGCCGAACTTCAGTGAGGGACGAAACCAGACGACGGTGCGTGCGCTGGTGCATGCCGTGGAATCGGTGCCAGGGGTCTGGCTGTTGGACCAGACGATGGATCGGGATCACCATCGCTCCGTCTTGAGCTTTGCCGGCGAACCGGACGCCGTCGTTGAAGCGGCCTTTCGCGCGCTTCGTGTGGCGACCGATCTCATCGATCTTCGGAAGCACAAGGGCGTCCATCCGCGGGTGGGAGCAACGGATGTCGTGCCCTTCGTGCCGTTGCGCGGCGCGACGATGCAGGATTGTATCCATCTGGCGAAGCGATTGGGGCAGCAGGTTGGAACAGAACTGGAGATCCCGGTATTCCTCTACGAACAAGCGTCCCTGCACCGCGATCATGCTCCGCTCGAATCGGTCCGTCGGGGAGGGCTTCAAGGCCTTGCCTTCCGCATGGCCTCCGATCCGGACTGGACACCGGATTTTGGTCCCCCCCACCTCCATAAGACGGCCGGCGCCATGGTGATCGGTGCGCGACCTCCCTTGATCTCCTTTAATGTGAATCTCCGCTCGACGGATCTGGCGCTGGCCCGATCCATAGCGAAAGACATTCGCCAATCGAACGGAGGGCTGCCCCATCTCAAAGCGATCGGCGTGGAGTTGGCCAGTCGTCAGCTGGTTCAGGTCGCAATGAATCTAACCGATTACATCATCACCCCTATCCATGTCGCATTTGAAGCGGTCCGAACCCGCGCAGCCGAGCAAGGCGTCGCGGTAGCGGGGAGCGAAGTGATCGGGCTTGTGCCCCAAGCAGCGCTGCTTCAGGCCGCCGGGCATAGCCTGGCGCTCGAACGGTTCGATTCAACGCAGGTACTGGAAATGAGATTGGAGACTCGGCTGTTCGGTGAGCCGGCACGACACGCCCCGTCTCGCGAACAGGAGCCGGTTGATTTGCACGCGCAATCGCTCACGGACTTTTTGGACTCGGTGGCCGCGGCGACACCGATTCCGGCCGGCGGCACGGTCGCGGCCTTGGTGGGCGCACTCGCGGCCTCGCTGGGGATCATGGGGGCGCGCCTCAGTCAGCAACCAGGAGTGGAACATCGGCTGAGTGAGATTGGCCGGCGGCTTCGCGAGCTCATGCAAGCGGATGGCGATGCCTATCAGCGATTTATCCAGGCAACGAGGCTCGCGAAGACAGACCGGACTCGTCCCGCCGTCTTGTCGTCCGCGCTCCATTTGGCGACGGAGATTCCGCTTGAAATCGCCGAACAGGCGACAAAGGCCGGAGCCCTTCTTCATGCCTGCTCGGCAGAGGTGAAGCCACGCGTTCGGTCTGATCTAGCTGTTGGACTGGTGCTGGCGATCGCCGCAGCCGATGCGGGACGTCATACGGTTGTAGAAAACGTAAGTATTCAGCAGAATCATAAGCTTAAGAAATCACTTATCGACAGGATTCAGCAAATGACAAACCGTCTTGAGGAACTTAGGGGGCTATGTTACACTGTATCTCTTGGTCAGGGTCAGGCTGGCACAAGAAAAAAACTTGTACAGGCATCGCCTAGGAAAGTACACAAACGGGAAGAATGGAAATCAAAGTCTTCAATAATAACGTCGAGAAAGCCCTCAAAGTTGCCAAGAAGAAACTCGCGGGGGAAGGACTCTTCCGCGAACTGAAGCGCCGGCGGTTTTACGAGAAGCCGAGTGTCAGGAAGAAAGCCAAGCAGCGCGAGGCGCAGCGGCGGCGTCAAAAGTGGTTGTCGAAGCGTAAGCCAGAGTAAGTATCCTTCCACGGGCTCGCCTGTTCGGTTGATCGCATTCCTCCCAAGGCCTTCATATCCCGTCCTTGTCCATGCGCCAGGATCAGATTACTGCTGCGCTTCGAATCGTGAAGCGCGAGATTCAGCAGTGGGAGGAGCCGGTCCTCGGCGTAGTGGCGCGCGAGTCGAACCGAGATCCCTTTCGCATCCTCATGTCGTGCCTCCTCAGCCTCCGGACCAAAGACAAGACGACAAGTGAAGCCAGTGCCAGGCTCTTCGCGTTGGCACATCAGCCTGCCACGATGCTGACCCTCCCGCTCCGGAAGGTCGAACGCGCCATCTATCCCGTCGGGTTCTACCGGACGAAAGCCAAATCCATTCATGCAATTTGCCGTCGCCTTCTGGACGTCTATGGAGGCACAGTTCCCGACTCCATCGAGGAGTTGGTCACTCTGTCCGGGGTCGGCCGGAAAACGGCGAACTTGGTGGTGACGGTCGGTTATGGCAAGCCTGGCATCTGCGTGGATATCCACGTGCATCGGATCAGCAATCGCTGGGGCTACGTGAAGACGAAGACGCCGGAAGAAACTGAGCAGGCGCTACGCCGGAAATTGCCAACGCCGCATTGGATTACCTTCAACGATTTGCTTGTCCCCTACGGGCAGAACCTCTGCCAACCAGTCTCGCCCCTCTGCAGCAAGTGCAAACTCACCGAATACTGCGATCGGGTAGGGGTGACGCGCTCGCGATGAACGAGCGCAAGCGGGACGGGCGAGAAAAGCGACCGGCAATTCGCGCCTGTCTCGCTTTTCGCGCGAGTCTCGCGCTAGCATCCTGCTAGATGAACAGCTTCGTTTCCGCGTCAGAGGTGAGTGCAATAATGGCAGGTAGTCCCATGACTTCGTCAACGTTCTTTTCGACGACGGCACTGTCCACGCCCATGTATTCCAGGCCGGCACTGCAGGCGATTAGACGAAACTTCCCGACGTGTTTTGCGTCCTGAAACATTTCCGAAATCTTCGGTACCTTCTTTTCGTTCAAGAGCCGCGCCACTTCGCCGGCTGAGGCGGCATACTCAAGGGGAAAGTCCACCTGATCAATCTTTCCCTCGGCCAGCTTCTTGATCGTCCAGAACAATAAGATCACGATCACGTCCTTTCCCATCGCCGCGGCAGTGAGGCCAAGGGTCGCGACCTGGTGCAGCGTATCGTAGGTGGCGTGATGGGCGAAGATGACGAATTTGGGTTGAGCCGGCATGGTCGGTGGCTACTCCTTCGTGGCGCGCGTCTTGACGCTGTTCACATAATCGGTAATGGCCGCATCGATTTCGCCCGTGGTCATGGGACGGTCGTGCGTTTCACTTTCGTCCACGAGATACGTACCGTGCTCCTTTTCCTGCCGCAGGACCACGGAATTCTCCGGCGTCACCTCGATCAACATGAACCACTCGCGTGCCCCCTGCGTGATGACGACCTCCTTGCCCAGGCCTTTCTTCGTAATCTCGATATGAAGATCATCGGATGCGCCGACCATGGAGGGACATGCGAGGAGTCCCATGCCAAGGCCCGCGATCCCTAGCAAGGTGCTGATCCGAAGTGTGAAGGGCGAACGACGCGACATAGGAAAGAGATTATAGCCCGTTGAGAAACGTGCCGTAAACACTCGATGCCGCTCGGCCGTTGGCTTGAGTGCCCTCAGGTCGCATGTTAGGATGCGCGGCGCATGGATGACTTACTCGCAACAGTCCAGCAATGGATTCCGGTCGATGTGCTCATCGGTCTCACCGTGGCCTCAGCCATCGGATTTATCGGTACCCTGATTGCCATCCCAATGATTCTGGTCCGCCTGCCGGCCGACTACTTTGACACGCGCACTCCCCGCCATTGGATGAAAGACCATCATCCCGCGCTGCGCCTGTCGGGGTTGGTCGTCAAGAACGTCGTCGGCATCGTGTTCCTCTTGGCCGGCTTTGCCATGCTCTTTTTGCCGGGGCAGGGCGTGCTGACTATGCTAATTGGGGTCTCGCTGATGGATTTCCCAAAAAAGCGTGAGCTGGAAGCCAAAATGGTAGGCCAGCCGACCTTGCTGGGCGTGATTAATGCCATGCGCCACAAATATGGTAAACCGCCGCTGACATTGGCCCCCGGTCCCTAGCCCCATGCCGACCACCGAGTCCAGCCGCAAGACGCTCTACCTGATCGACGGGAGCGCCTATATCTATCGTGCGTTCTTCGCCCTGCCGGCTCTGAATAATTCCAAAGGCCTCCAGACCAACGCCATCCTCGGTTTTACGACGACGTTGTTGAAGATTCTTCGTGAGCGGAAGCCGGATGGTCTCGTGGTGGCGTTTGACGAAAAGGGTCCGACATTGCGCCATGCGGAGTTCAAGGCATACAAGGCACAGCGGCCGCCGATGCCGGAAGGCATGAGCGCTCAGATTCCTTACATCCATCGCGTGGTGGAGGCCCTCAACATTCCCGCCGTCCGGCAAGCCGGCTACGAGGCGGACGATTTGATCGGCGCGTTCGCCCACCAGGCGGAACAGGCCGGCTTCGACGTCGTCATCGTCACCGGCGATAAGGACATGTTCCAGCTCCTGACGCCCCACGTGCGCATCTACGATCCGGTGAAAGACAAGTGGTTCGGCGAAGCGGAATGCCGCGAACGT
>WNFB01006517.1_pt1 | contig 10481 bp, 10 predicted proteins | sample 5400501 | NCBI WGS metagenome assembly WNFB01 (sample SAMN13153341, study PRJNA577476) | soil metagenome | isolation source: 200 cm saprolite under Douglas fir tree site 2 hole 1 | place: USA:California | collected 2015-04-18 | reverse complement strand
CACGATGCCGAGCGCGCCCTTGCTCTCTGGCTCTACGTCGCCTACTACAACGCTGAACGGCCGCACACCTCTCTCGGTGGCCTCAGTCCCGAGTGCTGGTTACGAGCTCGAGATGCGACCAAGGTCTATGAGGACTTCAGCTAGCCCTCATAGAATCGCGGCGCATGTTCCGCCGCTGGCTCCAGCCCGTGCTAAACGCGCAGGCCGTCTGGGCCGACCCGCTCGGCGATCTGTTCCAGCGCATCTTCCGCGCGCTCTACGGTCCGTTCCCCGCGCTGCGCGACCTGCTGCACGGGACCTGGCTCGGACATCCGGTGCATCCGATGATCACCGACGTCCCGATCGGGGCGCTCATCCTGGCCACGGTCCTCGACGTGGTGGGTCAGCCGGTCGGCGCGACGTGGGCGATCGGTGTGGGACTCCTCGGAATGCTCGCGGCCATGCTCGCCGGCTACGCCGACTACACCGACCTCGAAGGCGCCGGCAAGCGCATCGGCAGCCTGCACTCGACCTCCATGCTCGTCGCGCTCGTCCTCTATCTCATCTCACTTGGTGCGCGACTGGGCTGGTGGCCATTCTTCGCGGGCGGCGCGGAGTGGACGGCCGGTCTGGGACTGCTCTTCGTGATCGTCGGCGGGTATCTCGGCGGCGAGCTCGTCTTCGATCTGGGGGCTCAGGTCGATCGCCATGCGTGGCGCGGTGGCGGCACGAAGTGGCAGGCCCTCGACATCGACAGCGTGCCTGAGGACAAGCCGACGAAGGCCAAGGCAGGCGCACAGACGCTCGTGGTCGTGCGGCGCGGGGACAAGATCTTCGCGCTCCACGACACCTGCGCCCATCAGGGCTGCTCGCTGTCCGAGGGCAAGCTCGTGGACGACGGAAAGCGCATCGAGTGCAACTGCCACGGATCGCGCTTCGAGCTCGCGGACGGCACCGTGAACCGCGGCCCCGCGGTGTACCCGCAGCCGCATTACGACGTCCGTCGCGCCGAGGGCAAGATCGAGGTCAAACGGACAAGTTGATCTAAGGCCGAGCGCTCGGTCGTTCGGCGATACTGTCCGCGTGGCTGAAGCGACCGACACCATCCACCGCGTCGCCGCGAAGGTCCTCACGCTCGAGGATCTCGAGCTCGATACGCTGCGCGCGCTCAACAGCGAGTACCTCCGACATCACCCCGAGGAGGTCGCCGCGTTCCTCAACGAACGTCCGCCCGAAGACACGGCGCTCCTGCTGGCGCGGGCGCCGACCCCGATCGCCGCGGCGCAGATCCTGGAGCGCCTCAACCCGCGGGTCGCGGCGGAGGTACTGGCCCTGCTCGACGACGTCCTGGTACGCGCCATGCTCGCCGTCACGAACCCGGTGCGGGCCGCGCAGATCATCGGCGGGCTCGACCCGATCGGACGCGAGGGGCAGCTCACGCGACTCGACGAGCGCGCCGCGGAGCAGATCCGCGAGCTCCTCGCGTATCCCGCGGACTCGGCCGGCGCCCTCATGGATCCGCGCATCAGCGCCTTCGGCCCCGACACGACGGTCGAAGAGGCGCTGCGGAAGATGCGCACGTTCAAGGAGAAGGAGCTCGGCTCGATCTATCTGATGGACCGCGAGGGTCGCCTCGCCGGCGCAGTGCCGCTGGGCGAGATCGCGACGGCGGAGCCCCAGACACCGCTGCGCGACCTCGTCCGGGGTGAGCCGGTCTCGGTGTTCGTCAACGCGTCCCGCGAGGACGTCGTGAAGGCGCTCGACGAGCGACGCATCGCGACGCTGCCGGTGGTCGACGCGGAGTCGAAGCTCGTCGGCGTCATCCGCTACCGCACGCTCGTCGCCGCGGCCGAGGCTGAGGCGACCGTTGGCCTCCAAACGATGGTCGGCGTCGGTAAAGAGGAGCGTGCGTTGTCGCGCGTCCGCTTCGCCGTCCGCCAACGTCTGCCGTGGCTCGAGATCAACCTGGCGACCGCATTCGCCGCGGCGTTCGTCGTCGGCTTGTTCGAAGGCACGATCGCGCAGTTCACGGCCCTCGCCGTGCTCATGCCCGTCGTCGCCGGCCAGTCCGGCAACAGCGGGATGCAGGCTCTCGCGGTGACGATGCGCGGCCTCGCCCTGCGCGAGGTCCGCCCGACACACTGGCCACGCCTCATCTGGAAGGAAGCGGGCACCGGCATCATCAACGGGTTCGGCTGCGCGGTGGTCACCGCCCTCGCCGTCTACCTCTGGAGCCACAGCCTAGGCCTCGCGTTCGTCATCGGCCTGGCAATGGTGATCTCGATGAGCCTGGCCGGAATGGCCGGCGCGGCCGTCCCGCTCATCCTCAAGGCACTCGGCCAGGATCCGGCGCAGTCGTCCTCCATCGTTCTCACGACGATCACCGATATCTCCGGGTTCATGTCGTTCCTCGGCCTCGCGACCATCTTCTCCAGCCTGCTGACATGAACGCGGGCGTGCGCCGGGTCGCCGCCTTCGCATTCCTCGTCGTTGCCGCAGCGCTGCTGATCTTCGCGGCGCCGGCCGCCGCGGACGCAGGCTGGGTCATCGAGCGCTTCGCGTCCGACATCGAGGTCCAGCGCGACGGCGGCTTACTCGTGACCGAGGCGATCGACGTCGACTTCCAGCTCCTGAGCGATCGGCACGGCATTTTCCGGGACATCCCGGTCCGCTATCAATGGGATCCCGATCCGAAGCTCGTGCGCGTCTACCAGGTGAGCGTGCAGTCGGTGCGCGACGCGAGCGGTCGTGGCCTCAAATACGAGACCAGCGAGAACGGCGCGAATCTGCAGATCAAGATCGGTGACGCGAACAAGATCGTCGTCGGAAAGCAGACCTACCGCATCACGTACAGCGTCCGCGGCGCGCTGAACACGTTCGCCGACCACGACGAGCTGTTCTGGAACGTGAACGGCGGCGACTGGCCGGTGGCGACGCGCGTCGTGACTGCGACGGTCCATTCGGCCTTCGACGCCTTCACCACCGTGACCTGTTTCGAGGGCCCGCTCGGCTCGAAGAAGGCGTGCCAGAGCTCCGTCTCATCGCAGCGCGCGGCGTTCAGCGCGACGACGGCGCTGCCGGCGGGACAGCAGCTCACCGTCGTCACCGCGATACAGAAGGGCGCCGTCACGATCCCCGCGCCGATCCTGGAGCGGCGCGAGCGCGGCGTCGAAGAGTTCTTCGACCTCACACCGTCGACCGAGGGCGCCGCGCTGCTCGTGATGTTCGGCGGCCTCGGTCTGGTGATCTGGCGGTGGTGGACGGCGGGTCGCGACGAGCGCGACCGCCAGACCATCGTCGCGGAATACGAGCCGCCCGAGAAGCTGCGGCCGGCGCAGGTCGGGCTTCTCATCGACGAAAGCGCCGACACCAAGGACGTGACCGCGACCATCGTCGATCTCGCGGTCCGCGGATACCTCACGATCACCGAGCTGCCGATGAGCGGGATCAGCGCATTCTTCGGGGCAAAGGACTGGTCCCTCACGCGCACGGCGGACAAGGCGGATCCGGCGGCGCTGCAGCCCTACGAGCAGACCATTTACGACGGACTCTTCGGCCGCGCCGTGCTCGATGACCGCGCGACGAGGATCGTCGCGCTGATCCAGGGGTTCAACGCGCGCGTCGGTGCCGTGCCGGCCGCGGTCGCCGCGCTCCAGCCGAAGCCCACTGATGTGGTGAAGCTGTCCGACCTGAAGGAGCACTTCTACACGACGCTCGGAAAAGCCCAGCGTGAGCTCTACGCCGACTCCGTCGCCCGCAAGTGGTTCCCCGCGGACCCGCAGCGCGTCCGGCAGATCTATGCGGGACTCGGGTGCGTCGCGATCGCCGTCGCTGCCGTCAGCGTCTTCGTGCTCGGCTCTGTGCTCGGCGCGGGTCTGGTCGGGCTGGCCGCGGTCGTGCCCGCGGTCGCGCTGCTCAGCATCGCACCGCGCATGCCGCGCAAGACGAGCGCCGGCGCCGAGCTGTTGCGCCGCACGCTCGGCTTCCGTCATTACATGGAAATCGCGGAAACGGAACGACAGCGCTTCGCGGAGCGCGAGAACATCTTCTCCGAGTACCTGCCCTATGCGATCGTGTTCGGCTGCGTCGAGAAGTGGGCGCGTGCCTTCAAAGACATCGACGCGACGAAGCAGACCGCCGGCTGGTACACGGGAAGCACGCTCGGCGCGTTCTCCGCGAGCGATCTCTCGAGCAACCTGAGCTCGTTCTCGAACCAGGTCTCGTCCGCCATCGCGTCGACGCCCGGCGGCAGCGGCGGCAGCGGCTTCAGCGGCGGCGGATCAGGCGGTGGAGGAGGCGGCGGCGGGGGCGGCAGTTGGTGACGCGCCTTCGCGGCTAGCGAGTCTCCGTGAGGTCCGACGCGATGCAGAAGCGACCGCCACCCATGACCTGGGCGCGGTCGGCCGCGGCGAGTGCCGCGCCGAGGAGCGCCACCGATTCGTTCGCGTCGCGGGGGAACTCGGCAACGCCGATGCTGCAGTGGACCGTGCGCGCGTGACCGACAACGTCGAAGGGCTCGGCCAGCACGAGGAGCAGCCGGACCGCGACTACCGCCGCGTCGTTGCTCGTCGTGATCGCCGTGAGCACGACGAGGAAAGAGTCGTCGGACAACCGTGCCGGCACGTCGCTCGTTCGGACGAACGCGGTGATGCGCTTCGCGAATTGCCGGACGACCTCGTCGGCCGCCGATTGACCGTCGGGCGCGTCGCGCAGCTGCCGGAACCGGTCGAGCTTGAGGCTCAGGACGCCCACGGACCGGCTGTCACGCCGCGCGAGCGCGATCGCCTGCTCGACGTGGAGCATCGCGATCTCTCGGCCCGGGAGGTTCGTTTCGGCGTCGACGAGGCCAAGTGAGCGAAGCTGAACGCGCGTGTCGCGCAGGCGGACGTGCGAGGTCGAGTCCGTGAACAGCACCACGGTGTACGTCTTGCCGTCGGCGCGGAGTGGCGACTGACGGACCTCGACCCACTTGCCCTCGCGGATCTCGACAAGCGCCTGAGGCGTCGTCGTGAACTTGCCGACGTTCTGTTCGGCGATCGCCATCGAAGACCACCCCGTGATCGCGCCTGCCGCGGCGTTCCAGAAGATCAGCTCGCCATCGGCTCCGACGATCGCGACGCCGTCCCGTGTTTCCCTCGCGAGCAGGCCGGCGAGACCGAGCGACTCCGAATGGAGCTGCGGCGGGAGCGTGCGTCGATCCGAGAGCCGGTCGGTCATGACGACCAGTCTGCCATCAGGGGTGAGCGTTCGAGCGCGTTCGCCTCGGGGGGATTAGCGTTTCGCCGATGGCGCGCCAGGGTCCCACCCAGCGCGAGCTCGATCGTCTTACCGCGGACCTTCGGGTCTTTGACGCCAACGGGATCGAGCGTGCGGCATGGGGCTGGGATCGGCATGAACGTCGTGGCCTCGACGCGTATCACGCCGCGGAGCGAGCGGCGCTCGCACAGATCGAGCAGCAGGATCTCGGTCCGCGCTGGGAGGAGTTCCGTCGCGCGCTGTTCGGCCTGACCGAGGGCGCGAGCGCGCTGGTCAGCTGGAAGGCGAAGCACGGTCAACTGGGCCACAAGGCCGAACGCGCGGCATTCGGCGCAGCGCTCGGGCTCTTCGCGAAAGAACACCTCACCCGCGAGCAGTACGCCACCCTGGTCGAGCCGATGGCCGAGGCCCTTCCGTGGCTCTTACCGGATCGCGCGCCCGCTCCACGAATGCCATGAGCCTTTCGCTCTTGGTCGACCGCTACTGACATGTCCGTCATCCTGCCGCTCGACAGCCGCCAGGCGCGCATCACCCGGTTGCTGCTCGCCGACAGGAAGCCCGCGACGCTCGACGCCATCGCGACTCAGCTGAAGCTCACGACCAGGATCGTCCGCTACAACCTCCCGCCCGTTGAGAGCTATCTGCGGTCGGCCGGTCTGGAGGTCGTGCGACGGCGCGGCGTCGGCATCTGGGTCTCCGGCGACGACGCACAGCGCCGGCAGACGCTTACCGGCCTGGACCCGACCACGGCCCCGCGGGTGCTCGCCGCGGAGGATCGCAAGCTCCACGCGCTCATCACGCTGCTCGATGCCTCACCGGAGGCTGTGGAGCTCGGCGATCTCGGGGCGGAGCTCGGCGCGTCGCGTCCAACGGTGCGCCGTGATGTGCGAGCGACCGAGACCTGGCTCGAGGAACACCACCTGCATCTGCAGCGGCTGCCCGGTGTCGGCGTGGTCGTCCGCGGCAGCGAGATCGAGATCCGCAAAGGCTTGCTGGCTCTCATCCTCGAGTCGGTACCGGCGGAGGCGCTCACGGATGCGATGCGGCGTCGGGACGGCCACGCTGCCGCGCCGGAAGAGACCCCAGGTGCGACGATCGAGGAATTCGTCGGCCGACTCGACCTCGCGACATATCGCGGGATCCTCCGCGACGAGTTGCACGACCGCGACGACAGCGGTCCGATGGCGATGGTCGAGACGCTCTTCGTCGCGATCGTCGCCCGACGCGTTCGCCGCGGGCACCACGCCGCCTTCCAGAGCGGACAGCTGCGCTCGCTGATCGATCACCCGGTCGCCGATGCCGCGGCGCGCATCTCAGCGGCCGTCGGAAGCGCGGCGGACCTCGTGCTCACCGACGCGGACGTCGCGTCGATCACCGAATTCATCCTGGGTTTCGTCGAGCTCGTTGAGGCGAGCGTGCCGGCGGAGCCGACCGACGGCACGTTGATCGAACGCCTCGTGGCCCTCGCCGCCGAGCGGCTTCATCCCTCGCTCGCCGAGGACGACCAGCTCCGGCGCAACCTCGGCGAACATTTGCGCCGGCTGCGGGTGCGGCTCCGGTACGGACTGCCGATCACGAATCCGCTCGACCACGAGGTCCGTGAGCGCTACCCGGACGTGCATGCGGTCGCGAGCGAGATCGTGCTCGCCCTCGGTCCGATGGGCGAAGGCGTCGTGCCCCCGGAAGAGGTCGGCTTCCTCACGATGTACCTCGCGGGTTCGCTCGAGCGCCACCGCCTGCGGCAGAAGGTCAGGGTGACCGTGGTCTGTCCCGCGGGCATGGCGACGGCGTGGATCCTGGTATCGCGTCTGGCGGCCGAGTTCCCGCACGTCGAGGTGACGCGCGTGGTGTCGAAGAGCGCGTTCGAGCAGAAGTTCGATGCCGACGCGACCGACGTCGTCGTGAGCACGATCCCCCTCGACGAGCCAGCGCTGGTCCAGACGGTCGTCGTCAGTCCCCTCTTGCACGACCGCGACGTGCGCCGGTTGGCCCGGATCTTCGGCGAGCCGACGCATTGATCGCCGTGATCGGATTTGTCACAAGTCGCGGTGGCCAGATTGGCAGTTGTTGGGAGTGCAGCCCGCTCGGATGATGCCGCGCGTTTCTCGGCAGTAAGGAGGGGGTGCTGTGCAAGAGCGCGTCCAGCGATACGGCGGCTATCTGTCCGCCATGGTCATTCCCAACATCGGGGCCTTCCTCGCGTGGGGTCTCATCACATCCTTCGTGATCCCGACCGGGTGGACGCCCAACGAGAATCTCGCGAAGCTCGTCGGTCCGATGATCATCTACCTACTCCCGCTGCTCATCGGCTACACCGGCGGCAAGCTCGTGTATGGGCACCGCGGTGGCGTCGTGGGAGCGATCGTGACCGCGGGCGTCATCGTCGGCGGCGGCGTGCCGATGTTCCTCGGCGCGATGCTCGTCGGGCCGCTCGGCGGCTTTCTCATCAAGAAGTGGGACGAAGCCACGGGCGACAAGATCCCCACCGGCTTCGAGATGCTCACCAACAACTTCTCCGCGGGCATCCTCGGTGCGATCCTCGCGATCCTCGGCCTGATCGTGGTCGGTCCGGTCGTCACCGCGTTCTCCGAGGCGCTCGGCAGCTTCGTGAGCGGGATCATCAGCGCGGGGCTCCTGCCGATCGCCGACATCCCGATCGAGGTCGCCAAGGTCTTGTTCCTGAACAACGCCATCAACCATGGCGTGCTTGCGCCGCTCGGCGTCGTCGAAGCAGCGAAGACCGGACGGGCGATCCACTTCCTGCTCGAGACCAACCCCGGGCCAGGCCTCGGTCTGCTCGCGGCGTTCTGGTTCGCGGGCAAGGGCGTGGCGAAGGCATCGGCGCCCGGGGCGATCATCATCCACTTCCTCGGCGGGATCCACGAGATCTACTTCCCGTACGTCCTCGCGAACCCCGTGATGATCCTGGCCATGTGGGCCGGTGGAATCACGGCCGACACCATCTTCGTCGCCACGGGCGCAGGTCTCGCGGCGACGCCATCGCCGGGCAGCATCTTCGCCTACCTCGCGGTGACGCCACCCGGTCAGCACTTCGGCGTCTTCCTCGGTGTCTTCGCGGCAGCGGCGGTGACGTTCGTCGTCGGGACCATGCTCCTGCGGTTCATGCCGCAGAAGCAGGAGGACACCGACGACGCCACGGCGTCCGCGACCGTCCCCGGAAGGGCACCAGCCACGGCCTAACCTTTCCCTCTCGCGACATCACGCCCACCGGTCCCTGGCACGGACCGGTGGGCGTGGAGGAATGGGGATCAAGATGGTGGTCAAACGCGCGGCCGACGTGCGTCTCGTCGTGTTCGCCTGCGAGGCCGGTATGGGCTCGAGCCTCATCGGCGCGAACCAGCTGAAGAAGAAGCTCGGCGCGCTCGGGCGCGACATCAAGGTCGTCCACTCGCCGGTCAATCTCATCCCCGCTGACACCGACGTGGTGGTCGCGCACCAGAGCCTCGCCGAGCGGGCGCGCAAGGCCGCGCCCGCCGCGGTAGTGCTGTCGTTCAAGAACTTCATGAACAACGAGGCCTCTGAACGATTGCTGAAGAGCCTGCAGGCGGGCGAGGACATCACCGCCGACGCTCCAAAGAGTTAAACGGTTGACCGTCGAGGTCCTGCCGGAATCGGCCGTGAGGGTCGGCGCGACCGCGTCCGATCGCGACGCCGCGATCGATCTCGTCGGCGCGATGCTCGTGGACTCGGGCTCCGTCACTCGCGACTACGTCGCCGAGATGCGCGCGCGCGAGCGCATCGTGTCGACGTACCTCGGAAATGGGATCGCCCTGCCACACGGTACGAACGAGGCGCGCACCGCCGTCCGGCGGACGGGTCTCGCAGTCGCGCAGTTCCCCGCCGGCGTCCCGTGGGGCGATGAGCGCGCCTATCTCGTGATCGGGCTGGCCGCGCTGGCCGAGGAGCACATCGCGATCCTCGCGCGCCTCGCGACGATCCTCGGCGACGAGGAGCTCTGCAAGCGCCTTGCTGCGACCGGCGATGCCGGCGAGATCTGGCGCACGCTCACACGGAACGACGACCAGCCCGCCGCGGGCGACGGCCCGCCTGCGCATGCCGACGAATTCGTGCGCGATCTGGTGATCACGAATCCCCACGGCCTGCATGCGCGACCCGCCGCCGCGGTCGTCGCGCGTGCGCGCGAGTTCGATGCGCGTGTAACGCTCGAGGCGAACGGCCGCCGCGCCGACGCGCGCAGCATCACCGGCCTGCTCGGGCTCGGCGCCGGTGTCGGCGGTCGGGTGCGCCTCGTCGGGCAGGGCAGCCAGGCGGCGCAGGCCGTCGACGCGGTGTCCGCGATCCTCACCAGCACGAGCGAGGTCTAGAGTGGCGCGTCTCGATCGCGACGCGCTGGTCACGGCCATCTCAGCCGCGGTCGGCGCGACGGCGGATCCGGAGGGCGTGGCGGACCTCATCGCCGAGCGTGGCCATATCAACGTGGCCGCGAGCGCGGCCGAGCTCAAGGGCGCGATCCAGCGACACGGACCGCTGCGCGGCTACCGTTGGATCGTCATCAACGCCGGTGATCTCTTTGCCGCGAGCCCGCTGACCCTCGGCACCAAGGTCGGCATCCTCGACCCGAACGGGCGGGTGCTCAAGGCAGCCGATCTGCCTCGACCAAAGTGAGCGACGCGCAGGGCGCGTACGCCGCCTTCCGTGACATCTCCGACGTGCCGTCGACGACGCTGGCGTGGAACGTCTACGGCAAGGGCGTTGAGAACGTGGGCCGCGGCGGCCTGCCCGAAGAGGTGCCGGTCGGCAGACCCGGTCCTGACCAACTCCTGGTGCGCGTCGATGCCGTCGGCCTCTGCTTCTCGGACGTGAAGCTCATCCGTCAGGGCGGCGAGCACCCGAAGCTCTACGGCCGCGACCTCGCGAAAGAGCCAACGCGTCTTGGCCACGAGGCGGCCGTCACGGTCGTCGCGGTGGGGAAGCAGCTCGCACCTCGCTACCGCCCGGGAGAGCGGCTCGCGATCCAGCCGGACATCTACGTCGGCGGGCGGAGCACCGCGTACGGGTACACGATCCCGGGCGCGCTCATCGGCTACCACCTCATCGGTCCCGAGGTGCTCGCGGCGGACGACGGCGCGTACGTGATCCCGGTGCCGGACGATCTGGGGTACGCCGAGGCCGCGCTCACCGAGCCGTGGGCCACCGTCGAGGCCGCATACAGCCAGCGTCGTCGTGTCCGACCAGCGCCGGGTGGCCGCGCCCTGGTGATCGCG
>WNFB01006514.1_pt1 | contig 10485 bp, 9 predicted proteins | sample 5400501 | NCBI WGS metagenome assembly WNFB01 (sample SAMN13153341, study PRJNA577476) | soil metagenome | isolation source: 200 cm saprolite under Douglas fir tree site 2 hole 1 | place: USA:California | collected 2015-04-18 | reverse complement strand
CCGTGCTTCGCGCAATCCCAAAATCCATGACCGAAACTTTCCCATGTGCGTCGATCATGATGTTTTGCGGTTTCAGGTCGCGGTGAACCACGCCTTCCATATGCGCAGCTTCCAGTGCACGGCAAACTTGCTCCATAATTTCGGCGGCTTCCTTCGGCGCAAATTTTTCCTTCTCACGGAGCAGGCTCGTCAGATCCCGGCCTTCGATATACTCCATCGTGATGAACTTGACCCCTTCGGCTTCGCCAAGATCATAGATACGCACCACGTTCCGGTGCGTGACCTGCCGGGCGAGGATTAATTCCTGCTTGAAGCGATGCAGAATTTCGGAGCTCAAAGCCAGGTTGGGACGGATTATTTTCAAGGCCACTACGCGATCCAGCTCGCGGTCCCGCGCCTTGTAAACGGCCCCCATTCCGCCCTCACCGAGGAGCTGCAAAATCTGATACCGGTTTCCCAGCATCCGTCCGGGCCTGAAGCGTTCCGCAGAGACTGTGTGATGAATTGGTTCTGAAGGCTCTGACCAGCCGTGCGTTAGCGTCTGATCTGCGTCACGACTGGCAGCGGAGTCACGGAAGGAATCTTCGATCGTGCGGTCATCCAAGGGCAGTGGAGTGCTGCACTGAGTACAAACGCTGGTACCGGGAGGATTCGACAATCCGCACTGCGTGCACTGCATGGATGGAACCGCCTTGCAATATTGCGCATACCATACACCGGCAACTTGCTCGTTTCAATTCACTATCCAGGCCAAGCGGGGCCCACGCACACACGACCCCACTTTTTGGCGGTCAATCCGTCCAAAAGTTTCGTGGGGTCACTCCCGTCCTCGCAGATGCTCCCATCGACGCGTTTTGCGCAGGTGAATCCGCCGACCTAAGAATTTGTCAGACAACATGTCTGACATTTTGTATGAACAAGAAAGGAGAAGCGTGTTGTCCATTCTGAAAGCACCACCAAAACAAGCAAAGTCCGTCAGGTGCTCCGCCTAGTGATGAGCATGGTCCAGGCCGGAACAGCCCTTTGTGTTCCGGGCAACCACGATATCAAGCTAATGCGCAAACTCCGGGGCAAAGATGTACAGATCACGCATGGGCTCGCTGATTCTCTGCAACAACTGGACAAGGAATCGCCGGAATTCCGCGCTCAGGTCTCGGATTTCCTCGATGAGCTTGCCAGCCACTATGTCTTGGATGAGGGAAGACTCGTCGTCGCTCATGCCGGCATGAATGAAGAGATGCAAGGTCGTGGTTCAGGAAAGGTTCGAGATTTTGCGCTCTATGGCGAGACGACAGGCGAGACTGACGAACTCGGCCTTCCTGTTCGCTACAACTGGGCTGCGGAGTATCGCGGCAGGGCAATGGTGGTCTATGGTCACACACCTGTGCCCCAGGGCGAGCAGATGTTCCAGCAGTCATCCTGCAAACTAACGCGGCAAGAGGGTATTTGCCCGCAGGCAATCTTGCGGGAAGTCTCGCGTTCAAAGTGACCATGAAGTTCGCTTTGTCTTGGACGGCCCATAGGTGAAACCGGTCGTTCTTCGGATCGAGGGGAAATCTCAAGGCAGGAATGGCCTTAAAGGTATCGACGCTCCGTGTTATCTCTAGCTAACGAAACTAAAAGGCTATATAGTTTCGTTAGGAGATTCCTAACGAAACGATGCTTTTGTGATGGCGACGCCGACAAAACCGAACAGCCGCCTTGGGACTTATGTCCTTAAGACCTTCAAGGATGAGTCCTTCAGGGCCTATGTGCCACCGCCGTTGCCACCGGACCCGCCGCTGGCCCTCCAGCCGCTCTTGCCTCTGCTTGAGCAGGCTAACCAGGCACTCGGACGCCTGGACGGGCTCGCGTCCATCTTGCCCGATCCCTCGCTCTTCATTTACCTCTACGTTCGGAAGGAAGCCGTGCTCTCTTCGCAAATCGAGGGCACACAGTCATCGTTTTCTGACCTGATGCTATTCGAAAGCGCCGAAGCCCCCAGCGTCCCGCTGGAAGACGTTCAGGAAGTTTCAAATTATGTGGCAGCGATGAATCACGGGCTTCGCCGGCTCCGCGAGGATTTTCCGCTCTCTCTGCGGTTGATACGAGAGATTCACAAGATTCTCTTGTCCAAGGGGCGCGGCAGTTTGAAGCGTCCGGGTGAATTCCGCGAGACCCAAAACTGGATCGGAGGCACGCGGCCTGGCAACGCGGCATTTGTCCCGCCACCACCTGAAAAAATGATGGAATGCATGGGCGCGCTCGAAAAGTTCCTGCATCGCGAGCACGAAGAACTGCCGATTCTGGTCAAGGCCGCACTCGTACATGTGCAGTTTGAAACTATTCACCCCTTCCTGGACGGAAATGGAAGATTGGGCCGATTGCTGATTACATTTTTGCTGTGCGTCGCTGGCGCGATCCGTGAGCCCATTCTTTACCTCAGCCTCTATTTCAAGACGAACAGGAAGAAATACTATGAACTGCTTGACCGTGTCCGCACCCACGGAGATTGGGAGACTTGGCTCGAATTTTTTCTAACGGGCGTGAAAGAGACCGCCCAACAAGCAGCCGATACATCGCGGGAGATACTCACGCTTATCGAAAAAGACCGCCGGAAGATCGAGGAGCTTGGCCGACCCGCTGCATCCGCCTTGCGCGTTCACCAGCACCTTCAGCGCAAGCCGATCATCACGATCCCGGCGACAGCCGAGCAACTCTCCCTCTCTGCGCCCACTGTGGCGAAGGCTTTGCAACACATGGCGAAGCTCGGCATGGTTCGTGAGACGACTGGCAAGCAGCGACATCGGCTGTTTACGTATCATCGCTACCTGGAGATCCTCAACCGAGGCACGGAGCTGCCAAAGTGATTGCCTGAGAAACTGAGCGCATATTCTGAAATACCGGGACAATTGGGTCGGCGAAATGAGTGCAGCTTTCAATCAGTATATCGGGATCGACTATTCCGGTGCGGAAACGTGTGCATCTAGCCTCAAAAACTTGCGCGTCTACGCGGCGGATTATTTGAACGACCCAAGCGAAGTCGCGCCGCCTCCGAGCCTCCGCAGGTACTGGACACGCAAGGCGATTGCCGAGTGGCTGGTTGATCGGCTCTCAGAGACACCTCTCACATTGGTGGGGATCGACCACGGTTTTTCGTTCCCGCTTCAGTACTTCGAGAAATACGGCCTGTCCCACGACTGGACGGTTTTCTTAAACGATTTTCAAGAGCATTGGCCGACAGACAATGAAAATACATACGTCGATTTCGTTCGAGAGGGGGTTTGCGGCAACGCCGTGGCCCGTTGCGGTGATTCTCGATGGCGGCGAATAACGGAAGTGCGCGCGGGTGCTAAGTCTGTGTTTCATTTTGATGTGCCCGGCTCAGTCGCCAAATCGACGCATGCCGGAATTCCGTGGCTACTGTATCTTCGCAATCGCACCGCGGAACACGTACATTTCTGGCCATTCGATGGTTGGAAAGTGCCTTCGGGCAAATCGGCCGTCGTGGAGGTATATCCAGCGTTGTGGAGCCATAGCTTCCCGCGCGATGGCCGCAATTCTGACCAACAGGACGCTTATTCCGTGGCGGAATGGATGCGTCGAAGTGATCTTGATGGCAGTCTGGAGCGGTTTTTGAACCCCAACCTGGAGGTCACCCTAAGAAGAATTGCTCAGATCGAAGGCTGGGTTCTCGGCGTGGCGTGAGCGTCTACAATAATCTCGGTTATGGTTAAGCTCGGCATAGTCCGTGAGACGACCGCAAACAACGCCATCGCCTCTTCACGTATCACCACTATCTGGAAATTCTCAACCGTGGCACGGAGTTATCCAGAGCAAGTCGCTAAACAGCGTTCGCCAAAGCTCACGGCTAGGAGAAAGCAAAACCAAGTTCAACCGTTCTGGCATCACCGATCTTTACCTAAACGGTCTCCGTTACTTGCAGTACCTTGGCGTCCAGATTCACGTTCTTCCACCGCAGTGCAAGAAGCTCACCAATTCTTAATCCAGTCAGCACCAAGAGCAGTGCGATGGATTTGGCGGGCGCTGGAAGAGCTGCGACTAGACGTTTTACTTGTTGCGGCGTAACGACTGTCCGTTCCGGGTTGCAATCCCTCCTCCGAGGGACGCTTCGACAAGCCCAAAACAAGGCGGAGTGTCCGTGCAATTCCATTGTGTCGAGAAGCAGTTTCCAGTCTTTCCGCTTTACGCCAAGATGCGCGCGAACCTGAGCAGTTAGTCTTCGCAACATGCTCAGGCGTCCACTATACTGACGAAACCTTCTGCAACGTCATCTGCGACCGACGTGCAAGGAACTCGGCTTGCCGCGAATAACATGGCACGCCTTGCGTCATTGCCACGCGACGTTGCTAGACGCTGTAGGAGCGCCGCTGGGCACAGTGCAGGCTCTTTTAGGCCACGCATCGCCGGAAGTCACACGGCAAATTTATCTGCACGCGATTCCGGAGGAGCAGCGCAGAGCGGTCGAAAAAGTGGAGAAGCTTCTTATTGGACCCAAATGGACCCAAGTTTCGGGAGCCGGGCAAAAGCCAAATTAGCAACTCATTGAATTTGCGGTGATGTTGGTGGACGTGACCGGGCTCGAACCGGCGACCCCCTGCTTGCAAAGCAGGTGCTCTCCCAACTGAGCTACACGCCCACTGCAACACCTAATATTATTCTAAAGTATTTGCTCCGATTTCAACATCGGGTTCTGATTATAATTCCGATGATCGCGGCGGAGTGATCTGATGGGGCATTGCGCTCTGCGGGCCACAATTTGCGTCGCATTTCTCGTCGGTATTATGCAGGTACGTCCGTTGCTCGCAGAGTCGGGGCATGATGCATGGCTCCGCTTTGCTCGCTTGGACGCGCGCGCGGCGCGAATGTACGAAGCGCTTCCTGCAAGCGTAGTTGTTCTCGGCGATTCCGTTGTTCTGGAAACCGCGCAAAGGGAACTAACTCGCGGTCTCAAGGAAATGCTCGGGAAAACCTTGCGTGCAGAGCCGGGTCTACCGCGCAAAGAGAGTTTCATTCTCGGGACCCTGAAAGAGGTCCAGACAGCGATCCCCGAGATTCAAACCAAGGACACACTCGTATAAGACGGCTTCTGGATAACAACACGGCAAGGAGGCGGATTCTCCCGCGTGATTGTTACCGGATCGACGGAACGCGCTGTTCTCTATGCCGTCTTCGCCCTACTGAGTAAAATCGCGCGGAAAGAATCCATTGCAACGTTAGATGAACGCCAGGAACCTTATGTGCCCGTACGCTGGGTGGACCAGTGGGACAATCTCGACGGCCGCGTTGAACGTGGATACACTGGCCGCTCTATTTTTTTCGAGCGTGACGCGGTTCGTGACGACCTGAGCAAGGTCGAAGATTACGCACGCTTGCTTGCTTCCATTGGTGTGAACGGCTGCAACGTAAACAACGTCAACGCCGATCCGCGCGTTTTGGACGCTCGCTTTCTGCTTCAACTCCGCCGCATAGCCGATGTGTTTCGTCCTTGGGGTATCCGGCTGTCTATATCTGTCGACCTGGGCAGCCCTAAAACGATCGGCGGTCTCGAAACTTTTGACCCTCTGGACTCTCGCGTTGCCGAATGGTGGCAAAGAAAAGTCGATCAAATTTATCAACAGATTCATGACTTCGCTGGTTTCGTCGTCAAAGCAGATTCCGAAGGGCAGGTTGGGCCCTCCAGCTACGGCCGAACGCCCGCCGACGCGGCCAATATGCTCGCTCGAGCCCTCGCACCGCACGGCGGAGTCCTTTTCTACCGCGCGTTTGTCTATAACCATCATCTCGATTGGCGTGACCCCAAGAATGATCGCGCCAAAGCTGCCTACGACATCTTTCATCCACTGGATGGAAAATTCGAGCGCAACGTAATCATCCAGATCAAGAATGGACCCATCGACTTCCAAGCGCGCGAGCCGGTGTCGCCTCTCTTCAGCGGGCTTGAGAAAACGAACGAGGCTATCGAGCTGCAGATTACCCAGGAATATACCGGCCAGCAGTGCCACCTGTGTTTCCTTGTTCCCATGTGGAAAGAGGTTCTGGATTTCGATCTGCAGGTTGGCCGCGATGGCACGCCGGTGAAAGATTTAGTGACTGGTCGCACCTTTCAGCGTTCTTCGGGAGGGTTTGTCGGCGTCGCGAATGTTGGCCTCGATACGAACTGGCTGAGACATCCGTTAGCGATGGCAAATCTGTACGGATTCGGCCGTCTGGCGTGGAATCCCAATCTCAGCGCCAGAACTATCGTCGAGGAATGGACACGGCTGACGTTTGGCAACGATCCTGTCGTGGTGCAAACGATTTCGCAGATGCAATTGGCATCCTGGCACGCCTACGAAAACTATACCGGGCCGCTGGGTGCTCAAACCCTTACGGACATTCTTGGCAGCCATTACGGGCCTGGAGTCGAATCGTCGGAGCGGAATGGCTGGGGGCAATGGCATCGTGCCAACGACAAAGGAATCGGCATGGACCGCACGGTCGCCACCGGAACTGGCTATGTGGGTCAGTACCGTGCGCCTGTTGCCGCGCGATACGAATCCATAGAGACGACGCCGGACGAACTTTTGCTGTTTTTCCATCATGTGCCTTACACACTTCCGCTGCATTCCGGAAAAACGGTAATCCAGCACATTTATGATTCCCATTATGAAGGGGCCGAACTTGCGGCGGATTTCGCTCGGCGGTGGAATTCCCTCAAAGGCCGAATTGATGATGAGCGCTACGCAGATGTGCTAGCGCGCCTCGAATACCAGGCCGGGCACGCCATTGTTTGGCGCGACGCCATCTGCAATTGGTTCCTCCGCGCGTCGGGTATCCCCGACGCGAAAGGCCGCGCGGGACACCATCCCAATCGTGTCGAGGCGGAAGCAATGCAACTTCAGGGATACGTGCCAGTGGAGGTCACTCCGTGGGAGAACTCTTCTGGAGGCAAAGCGATTGAATGCGTGCAGCCGCAGGGCTGCACCGCGTCCTTTCGCTTCACGAATAACTCGGGACTCTACGATCTGGATATCGAATACTTCGATCTGGACAATGGCGAATCGAGATATCGCGTTTTCGCGGGCACCCAATTCGTGGATGAATGGACCGCCAACGGGCACCTGCCAACCACAAAGCTGGGCGGCGATTCGTCTACGCGACGCCAGATCAGGCGCGTGGCGCTTCGACCAGGCGACGAAATCCGTATCGAAGGTATCCCGAGTGGCGGGGAGCGAGCGCCTCTCGATTATGTCGAGATTAGTGCCACCCCCTGATGGTGCGCGCTGTATATCTGCGCGGTCGAGAGCCATGTCGCTCGCCGCACACCGGTGCGCAAGCTTAGTTGTGCTTGACGAACTCGCCCTTCGTCCCCGTCAGCGAGTTATACAGTGTCTCGATAAACGCGTCCGTCTTAACGAAATCGCCCGACCACTTGCTCCACGGATCGAGAATCTTCTCCTGCTTCATCTGCTCCAGCGTCTTGTGCTCAGCCAGCGCCTTCTGCACCACCGCTGAAGTCTCCTTCAGCATCTTCGTGAATTCGCGCACATCATCCAAATTCGATAGCGCCCCATGCCCTGGAATCACTTTCACATCCGCCGGCAATTGCGCGGTCGCCTTCTCCATCGCCGCGATCATTCCCTGCACGCTGCCGCCGCTGGTCACGTCAATAAACGGAAATCCATAGCGCACAAAATCGTCGCCCATGTGCACCACATTGTTCTTCGGAAAAAAGATAATTGAGTCCCCGTCCGTGTGCCCCGCCGGAAAATGCAGCGCCCGAATATCCTCTCCATTAAGTGCACGGTCACGTCGTGCTCAAACGTAATAATCGGCAGCGCCCCCCCTCTCCGCCGGCTTATCTTCCATATGGATGGATCCGCCCGGGCCGTTCCCCGCCGTCCCGCCGCTAATCAGCCGCTTCCGCACATTGTCCTGCGCAATCACCGTCGACCCCGCGTTGCTGAACGGCGCGTTCCCGCCGGTATGATCCCCGTGATAGTGCGTGTTGATCACAAAGCGCACCGGCTTGTCCGTGATTCCCAAGCTCTTTAGCGACGCCTGAATCTTGTCCGCCAGCGGCGCAAACTGATCGTCCACAATCACAATCCCGTCGTCGCCAATCGACGCTGCGATGTTCCCGCCCGCTCCTTCCAGCATATAAATGTTGCCGGAAACCTTCGTCACCTTGATCTGTACCTTCGAGAAATCTTGCCCCTGCCCGCTCCAAGCCGCTGGCGTAACAAACGCCGCGACTGCAACCAGCATCAAACTAACCAGCAGCTTCCGCATGCCAATCCTCCGCGCACTTTTCCGCACAACAACCGCCGGGATTCTATCACTAGCCGTATCACAGGCATATCATAGGAAGGTCGCGACGCTGTCTCGTTCGGTCAGCGAGGTGCCATCATGAACATTCTCGAATCGCCAAACTATCTGCGACTCGCATTGCCAATCGCGCTCCTTAGCGCCGGCCTCGCAATCTTTCCCCTCGCCGCCCTCGCCGCGCAGCAACAACAGCCCGCGCCTCCACCTCACGACATGGACCACATGCAGCACAACCACGGCGGCTTCATGCAAGAAGGCATGCACCACGCCGTCGCCAAAGGCATCAAGCTCGAGCAGCAAGTCGATGCCGCTTCGCACACCATCACCCTGCGCGAAGGCCCCCTCACTCTCCCCGCCAACACCAGTCACATGAAGATGCCGCAGCCTCCAGATGTCTTCTGGACCATTCCGCTCGACGCCTTTCTCCTCGCCTACACTCCGCGCCTGGTCGACGCCAACGGCAACGCCGTTCCCGGCATCGTGCTCCATCACACCGCGTTCTGGAACACCAACCGCTCCGATTTTCTCTGTCCCAACAAGGAAGAGCACATTTTCGGCGCTGGCAGCGAGCTCACCAACTGGATGGAAATCCCCGGCTACGGCTACCGCGTGCAAAAAGGCGACAATATCCGCATCGAAACCATGGTCCACAATCCCACCGGCACCTCCTACGACAAGGTCTACCTCGAAGTAAAAATTCCTTACGCCCTGGCGGCCGGGGCCGCCGACTCCACCGCCGCCACCAAGAGCGTCTATCCCACCTGGATGGACGTGCAGTCCTGCGGCAACTCCGGCTACGACCTCAAACCCGGCAAAAACGAAAACACTGGCACGGTGACCGTGAAATACAACGGCATCCTCCTCGGCGTCGGCGGCCACATGCACGATTACGCCAGGCAAATCGTCCTCGAAGACGCCACCCGCAAGGAAACCGTCGCCACCCTCGACGCCAAGCTCGACGAAAAAGGCCAGCTCCTCAGCATGCCGGTTGTCACTTTCTTCGACCGCGGCGGCTACAAATTCGCCGCCGGCGACCAGCTCCGCATCACCGCCACCTACGACAACACCACCGGCAAGCCCCTCCCCTCCGGCGCCATGGGCATCGTCGTCGGCTACTTTCTCCCCGCCGACGATTCCGCCATGTCCGCCCTCCGCCGCAAACCCAAACCCGCCACCCGCCAGGTTGCCGCCACCACGCGCGACCAGTAGCAATTCACGCTGTTTTTTGTGGCACAGCCCCCTCCGCCCCATCCCGCGGGTTATGTGCGATGAATCATGGCCGTGCGCCTCGATATACCCGCACGTCCACGGCATTCATCTGATGTAAAAGGAATCCTGCGCCATCAATCTTGGAACCGCCTGGCCATCTCCACCCGCGCCGTTCCCGGCCACTACAAACCAGCCAAAGCCGCCGCCTCCTCGTCCTGATGTCTGTTATGTAGCGGTCCGGCTGTGGCGGGCGGCCTCAAAACCCGATTGACGCCCCAAGCACATCCAATGTCTTCCACGCCGGATTCTACCGGAAAGCCGCAAACTTTACGGCTCAGTTTACACGGCGTGACAACCTTAACGGTTGTTGCGCCCTTAATCTTTCATCGTGGTGTCGATGATGGAGTCAGTTGATTACGGTGATCGAGGTTACTGGGTGAATTTCGCGCCACCCATGATTCGGCGATTGGTCCTCGATGTACGCTCCCGTAACGGAAACGCGCTTGCCGTGCATCGACGTCCGGTACAGATTCGGATGGAAATTTTGGCAGACTCCTTCCTGGAGCGTGTCGTGTTGTGTTACCTGTACCTCGCAGACCGGCTCAACGACGAGAAAACCCTTTTCGCTCGTCATGTTCCTGGCGTTGAGCAGCTTCTTGAACTGGGGGTCTACCTTAAGCCGGATGTGGCGGTCGCCATCAATCTTCTTGAAGGCGGCCTCGACCGTGCCGGTAACCGTAATGCAAGAATCGATCACTTTCAGACGGTCCTTGGCAGTGGCGAAGGTTCCGTGATAGACGTGATCCCAAACTGACGCATCGCAGGTATCCGTGTGAAACGCGGTCGCCGGGTCTTGAGGTGCCCGAGCGTGAGACCCCAGCGTGGACAAGTAGAAGAATGTCGCGAACACTGCAAGCACAGTGTCGATCATGGCTCGCTATCTTAAACTCGTGACGTACCATGTCA
>WNFB01006513.1_pt1 | contig 10485 bp, 10 predicted proteins | sample 5400501 | NCBI WGS metagenome assembly WNFB01 (sample SAMN13153341, study PRJNA577476) | soil metagenome | isolation source: 200 cm saprolite under Douglas fir tree site 2 hole 1 | place: USA:California | collected 2015-04-18 | reverse complement strand
ATCCTGTTTGCTCGTTGAGCGCGTATAGAATCCCTCCGTTTCTCGAGGCGAAATATACCATCCCGTTTGCGACCGCAGGCGAGGAAAAGATGACGCTTCCCGTGTTGAACGACCATTTTTGCTGGCCACTGTACTCGTCGATCGCGTACGCGTTCATGTCGTAAGAGGTTACAAAGACCAGCCCGTCCGAGACCGCGGGAGACGAATAAACGAAAGACCCGGTCGCGAACCTCCACATCTGGTTCGCGGTGCCCGGCCCGCTCGCCAATGTCGCTCCCGTTCTAAACTGGTCGTAGTGCAACATGGTCCAAGGATAATCCGTCGACCCCAATGGCCCAGCAGAATATGGTTGAGGGTGAGCTGTTCCTGCACTAGGGATTCCGATGGCCAGTATGAAAAGGGAAAAGATTGTGAAAACGGCTACCCTTCTCAAGCGAAACCACTACAACAACGTCTGGTCTAGCACTCTACTCCATGGAAGAATTCGTCGAGCCCATGACAAAAGAGACATGTAACCCAAGCTTGCACAATCGCAGGTATGCCTCAGATCCTGGGAGCTAAGCCGAAAACTAGATTAATCTAGGGGGGCCCAACGACCGAGCAAGGTGCACCCTGTCTGATATTCGCCTTCCTAATCTTCTACCGGGTAAGACCCCTATCCGAAGCAGATAAGAAGAAAGCCACAGCCGACTGGGCACGCTTCAAGAAGACACTGCCCAAAGAGCTCGCCATAGTCGCAGAGTACGCGCACATCTGGGGAACAACCTACAACGGCATGATCCTCGTCGAGTCACGCGACCTATCCACATTCCACGACTTTTGGCACCGTTTCCGGGAAGCGACAAGATGGTATGTGCCTGAGACAAGAACCTACATCGCCCAGAAAGAAGAATAGGTCAGATCACTCCCTTATCTTTCGACTAAGCTTTATACCAAGAATTTCCGACACCCGCCTTTTGGTGGGGCGCTGCATAGAGCCTTCGTTGCAAACGCGGGGCCGTAGTCTAGCCAGACCCATCCAAGCGCTGGGTCCTAGAAAGGAATGACGACGGGCTCCAGAATCCATTACCACAGGATAACCGACCCAAGTTGAGGGATGAGGAAATTCAGGAGCGCGTGAAGATACCCGTAGACGAAAGACTCGGCGGATGTCGTGGGTTCAAATCCCACCGGCCCCACCAATGGCTCTACTTCGCAGTAGTATGAAGATATTTTGAATCTAGCGCCATCGCACGCTCTATCTTCTCGTCACTTCCAGCAACGATCTTCGATTCTCTATCGTGAACTAGTATCCCACAACACAGCTATTATTCTGGGAAAGCTAAAGTCTCTCTATGTTACTCCGTGAGCTGACACTCTATGAGTAGACCGTCAAAGCCGGTAAGCACGTCCAAGACCACTCTTTCCAGTCAGATGATGCCTGTAGACGCCAACCCGATGGGAAATGTCCACGGTGGCACAATCCTCAAACTTGTCGATGTTGCGGCGGGAGTCACAGCCCTCCGGCACGCAAGATCAGTTGTGGTCACAGCGAGTATCGACCGTATGGACTTCTACCACCCGGTCTATGTCGGAAACCTTCTCAGCCTCAAAGCCTCAGTCAACTATGCTGGAACAACCTCGATGGAGGTCGGAGTCCGGATAGAAGCTGAGGATTTGAAGACCGGCAGAATAACGCATACCGGCTCGTCATACCTCACCTACGTTGCTATCGATGAAAACGGGCAGCCGGTCGAAATCCCTGACGTCATCCCGGAGACCCCCGAGGAAAAAAGACGCTGGAGAGAAGGAAAACAACGGAGAGCTGAACGTCTCAAGATTCTCCAAGATCGAAGGAAGAAGGGCAAGGCCTAGGGTCGATCAGGAACGAAGGTCGCAGTTATCGGATTCGGCATGATGGGACGGCAGATAGCCCAAGTATTCGCCCAACATGGCCACGAAGTAGAGGCCACAGATGAAGATCAACAAGCACTGAAGACAGGCATCAACGAGATTGCAAACGGACCGTATGGAGTTCATGCAGCCGTTTCGAAAGGAAAACTAACCCCAGAGCAAGCGTCCAAGACCCTAGCAGGTGTTAAGACCAGACCAAAGCTGGAGGATGCCTGCAAAAATTCGAACCTAGTGATCGAGGCAGCGTTCGAGGATCTGCAGCTCAAGCAGAACTTGTTCCAGAGAATCGAATCCACTGCACCACCAACTGCGATCATCGCATCAAACACTTCAACGCTGAGCCTGGACAAGATCACCCAGAAAATTTCCAAAAAAGACAGAACGGTCGGCATGCACTTCTTCAATCCAGCCCAGCTCACAAAACTCGTAGAGATCATTCGAGGAGAATCGACATCACCTCAAACAATCGAGAAGGCCTCCCAAATTGTCCGCGAGATCGGCAAGACTCCAATCATCGCCCAAGACGAGCCCGGCTTCATCGCCAACCGTCTAGGCCTCACCCTCTATGTGGAAGCCTCGAAGCTACAAGAGGATGGCATTGCCAGCCTTCAGGACATAGACACGTGCATGAAACTTGGTTACAACCATCCGATGGGACCTTTCGAACTGGCTGACTTCGTCGGTCTGGACACTAGACTCCGGAACCTAGAATCACTCTACCGATCTACGAATGACAGCAAATGGATACCGCCTAAGCTTCTGAGAGAGATGGTCCAACAAGGATACCTTGGCGATCCTTCAAGGAAGAAGACGAGCAAGGGCGGATACTACGAATTCCTCCAGATTGAGCGCCGACAAAGTTCTAACCCTTTATACAGAACACAAACCACGAACCATCGATAACGATTGCCCTACGCCCACATACTAGTTGAGACTGAGTCGCCTATCGGAATCATCCGGCTAAATCGTCCGAAAGCTCTCAATGCAATCAACTTCGAACTCATCCGGGAAACAGTGGAAGCACTCGAGGCCTTCGACAAAGACGACAGGATCAAGGCAACGGTCCTGACGGGAGGAGACGATGCTTTCTCCGCAGGAGCCGATATCAAAGAACTGGCAGAAGCGACCCCCGTCACGTTGATTGAGGAGAACAAGTTCGCCCTCTGGGATCGTCTAAAGAAGATCGCGAAGCCGATCATAGGAGCTGTGAGCGGTTACATCTACGGAGGAGGCTGCGAACTGGCAATGAACTGCGACATTATCATCGCGTCCGAGACCGCAAGGTTCGCCCAGCCCGAGATCAACATTGGAATAATGCCTGGGGCAGGCGGGACCCAGCGTCTCACAAGAACCATCGGAAAGTACAGAGCGATGGAGATGGTTCTAACCGGACAACCCATGACCGCGAGAGAAATGGAGAAACATGGACTCGTCAACAGAATCGTTCCAGTAGAAGCCTACTTCGATGAAGCGCGAAAGCTTGCGACGCAAATCGCCCAGAAAGCCCCCATAGCCACGCGCCTAGCCAAAGAGGCCGTGCTGAAAGCCCTCGACACACCGCTAGAAGAAGGACTTCAGTTCGAGAGGAAGAATTTCTACCTCCTATTCTCGACCGAGGACATGAAAGAGGGAATGAGGGCGTTCACGGAAAAACGGCCCCCCAACTTCAAAGGACGATAGTGCTTGACACCTGAAACACTCATCGTCGAAGAACGCGACCACATCGCTAAGATCACGCTGAATAGGCCGAGCGCTCTAAACGCCATAAACGACAAGATGGGAGAAGAACTTCTTGCAACTCTCAAGGAAACAGAGAAGAACCAGACAGTGCGATGCCTCGTCATAACAGGCGCAGGTAGAGCTTTCTCCGCGGGCGAAGATGTCGCAGGACTGAAAGACCGCTACGGTGAAGGAGTACACCCTTCACTTGGGGATCATCTGCGCAAGAAATATCACCCAATCATAAACCGCATTCGAAACATCGAAAAGCCGATTATCGCCCGTTTGAACGGCATCGCTGCGGGAAGCGGGGCAAGCATAGCCCTCGCATGCGACATTCGAGTAGCCTCCGAGGAGGCGGGGCTCAAACAAGCCTTCATCGGAATGGGCTTGGTACCGGACTCTGGAAGTAGCTACTTCCTAACCCGGATGATCGGCCCCGGAAGAGCCCTCGAACTCATCATGACCGGAAAAACAATACCCGCGAAAGAAGCCGAACAGCTCGGCCTCATCAGCAAGGTCGTTCCGACCGCAGACCTCGACAAGCACACTGACGAACTCGCCCACCGGCTCGCAACCGGGCCAACCAAAGCACTTGGACTGTCCAAGCGAATCGTCAACAGAGTCACAAGCCTGGAACTTCCCGAAGCTCTTGAGTACGAGGCATACAACCAAGACATCGCCGGACGAACCATCGACCATCTCGAAGCGGTCAAAGCCTTTCTGGAAAAACGCCAGCCCAAATTCTCAGGAAAATGAGGCAGGGACCCTTCTCCGGGTTTCACGTTTAAGTAACAATCTCCTCCACCGCGAGAGGTGATCAACCGTGCCGGGCAAGGGCAAGAACAAACGGCCGAAACTGGACCTCAACATCTTCCCCGGAAACTGGACTGTTACGAACGACCGGATGTTCAAGGCCTTCGACCTGTCCTTCGCCCAGAACTGGAACCCGGCCACCTTTCCCTGGGACGAACTTGACCAGAAGAACTTCGACCCGAAAGAACGAATAGCACAAGCTTACTGGATGTCGAAACTCGCCCTCTTCGAAAAGTCCGGAATAGGAGCATTCGGTTTCGGAGCCGTGAGAGCCGCTGAGCTAAACATGGAAGATCCTACCAAAAAGATGCTTGCATCTATCACATACGATGAATGCCGGCATGACGAGGTCTGCAGGAGAGCTTGCGATAAGCTCTGCCCCAACTGGCCGTACGGATATAAACCACAATCCGACTTCGAGGCGAGGGCCTTGCGAAACATCAAGGCTCTCTACGATGACGGTAGACGTTACTGGGAAGGGTTCCTAAAGGCATGGGAATACCTACCGCCCGAGATTCTGTTTGCGGGCTTCTTCTTCGCGGAAATTGGCGCAGAGACAATCTTCAACGCGATGCGCCAGACTAGCAAGCTCGGAATCTACCAGCAAACCTTCCGCAATATAACGAGAGATGAGACGCGCCACCTCGTAGCCACAATGGCTCTGCTCCGAGCCATGGCCGAGAAGTTCACTCTGGAACAGAAGATGACTATAACGCGCCAGATGAAACAGGGCTTCATCTTTCTCTCACCGCTCCTCTATCAGCACAAACCCGAATTCTGGCACCTCCCCGCAGACTTCGACAAGGTCGATCAGGAAATGGAAGAAGCAGCTAGAGACGCGGGACTAGGGGTGCTCACTCTTGAGGAGAAGGTGAAGTTCTGGAGAGAAGCGATTGAGAAGAAGAGGTCTGAAATCGAAGAGATGGGAATCAAAGTACCTGCCATACCCGAATTGGGAGTTGAGGGCGAGGTGGTTCAGGTCAAGAAGAACGAAACAATAGCCACAAGCTTCTAGGAGAGGGCGAAAAATGACAAAGATCATAGTCCTGTTCGGACAGCCGAAGGACCCGAAGCTGTTCGATGAGCAATACTGGAAGGACCATGTTCCAGTGGCCAAGGCGATGCCAGGTCTGAAAAAATACACGGTTCACAAGATCGTCGGGGCATCACGAGGGGAACCTGCCTACTACCAAGTCGTCGAGCTCGAGTTTGAAAACATGGACAGCCTGAAGAAAGCGCTGGAAAGTCCGGCGGGACGCGAATCAGGCAGGCACGGCATCAAGATTGCCACCGGTGGCATAACGTTCCTCTACGTGGAATCAAAGGAAGCGATGCCCTAGCAAGCGACCAATCCAGTTCCGTTTTACCTGAAACAGCCGCGGAAAACGTTCTTCTAATTGAATACGGAAACTCTAGAATAGGTCGCACAAGTCATGGGTCGTGTCGGAATCATTGGAGTCGGCCACACAAAGTTCGGAAAGAGGAGCGACGCGTCCCTCCGGGAGCTGGCCTTCGAAGCGTACAGCTCCGCTCTTGATGACGCCGACATCGACTCCTCGAAAATAGACGGCTCAGTAGTCTGCTCCGCCACCCACTACGACAAACAACGGTCACCTGCGGGCGTCGTGGCCGAATACCTCGGACTCAATCCTCAACCAACCTTCAATGTCGAGGCAGCTTGCGCCTCCAGCGCAGTCGGCCTCCGAACCGCCTGGGCGCTTGTCTCGTCGAAACTCCACGATGTCATGGCGGTCGTAGGGGTCCAGAAGATGACCGAACTCTCCTCAGAAGAAATCCAAGAACTCATGGGGAGAGCGGGAGACGTGATGTGGGAATCTCCCTTCGGGACAACAATGCCCGCATACTACGCAATGTACGCAATCGCCCACATGGCAAAATACGGAACCACAGAGGAGCAGATGGCGCTTGTCACGGTAAAGAATCGGAAATACGGATCGAAAAACCCCAACGCCATGTTTCAAAAGCCCGTGAGCGCTGAAGAAGTCCTCAGGTCACGGCCTGTGTCAGCCCCGTTGAAACTCTTCGACTGTTGCGCCAACGCCGACGGCGCTGCATGTCTCATCGTCGCAAACGCAGAGAAAGCTAGGAAGCTGACGGATAGTCCAGTCTGGGTTGCCGGCCTGGGTCTCGCTTCCAGCCCCATGTCCCTAGCGGGACGTAAGGGTCCACTGACCAGTTTCGAGGTCACAAAGAACGCTGCTACGGCTGCATACAAGATGGCGCGAGTAGGGCCGAACGATGTGGATGTTGCTGAGGTGCACGACTCGTTCTCGATTACCGAGATTTTGAACTATGAAGACCTCGGGTTTGCGAAGCCCGGGGGCGGAACTCGACTTCTCGAAAAGGGGGAAACTGAACTAGGGGGAAGGATTCCGGTAAACATTGATGGAGGGCTTATCTCGAAAGGCCATCCTGTAGGCGCCACAGGCGCTTCCCAACTCTTCGCGCTGACAAAGCAGCTCAGAGGTGAAGCGGGCTCGACTCAAGTAGAGGGCGCGAAGATAGGGCTCGCTCAGAACATCGGTGGAATAGGCATGTACTCTGCCGTGACGATCTTGAGGGCGTAGTCTGGTTGGGTTTTGAAAAATTTGGAAGATTCGGCTATGTCTCCCAGACCAAGATCAATCCTCTGTTATCCTATCTCGAGAAGGGGCAGATTGCTGCGACTAAGTGCAAGAAGTGCGAAAGAACATACTTTCCACCAAGAGCTGACTGCGTAGACTGTCGCCACAGCGCAATAGAGTGGGTAGTCCTGGACGGGAAGGCCAACCTGATCACTTTCACCGAGGTTTTCTTCGCGCCACCCGCTTTTCAGCCGGAAACCCCTTACCTACTGGGACTTGCTGAACTCACGAATGGGCTTCGCGCATTCGCGCCGATCAGTCCCGCCGTAGACAAGGAGAAGTTGAAACCGGGATTGGGGCTGAACCTGAAGGTTGCAAAAGGCTCGCGTGACAACTTGTACTACTGGCTCGAATAGAAATCCATAGACGAAGTTACCGAAATCGCCCAGAACAAGCCCTGATCTCGAATCTGGGACTTGCAACCTAACTCTCCCGAAATTCGTTCGGAATTGTCGCCATCTTTCTCAGTCCATCCGAACCAGAATTGCGCCCTGATCACCCGGACTCGCCCCGAATCACCTTCAGACAGGAAATGGTTTCTAGAAAATAGGGGGTCTTAGCGACTGCCTCTCGCGTCGCATGAGTGGTCTTTCGGCTATTCGAGCCGAGGTAATCGGAGATCATCGCCCGCAGTTCGATATCCCAATTTCATAGCTAGAGGAGGACGTCTCTTGTGCTCCGACTTCAACCAGCGTTCTCGAACTTTCCTAACCAATGCTAGCTTCAATCCTGTTTCCTTCACAATTTCTTCCGGTATCATCCATCTTTCGAGTCCCCAAAGAATCCTGTCAAGCTTCTCGTAACTGAGCCCCAGCTCTCTCTCTGCGGTCTGACCCGGCCACAGCTCAGGGCTCGAGGCTTTCACGCGGATCCTCTCCGGGATACCCAAGTGTCTAGCCAGGTTCCGTATTGATGTCTTGTAGAGATCTGCCAGAGGCAGTATATCGCAGGCTCCATCGCCAAACTTGGTAAAGTAGCCTAGCATGATCTCGCTCTTGTCACCCGTTCCTACAACGAGACCATGCTCAGTGTTAGCAAAATAGTACAAGACCATAGCTCGGAGCCGCGCTTTGACATTGCCCCAAGGAATTCCCCTGTCCATCTTGGCGCTCAGAATGCTGCGAGAGGTTTCCACAATCGATGTAATGTCAATGATCTTCAAGCGTATCCGATATTTCGATGCCACCAATCTCGCATCTCCCAGAGCCCTATCATTCCTCGTCTCCTTCTCCGGGAGACTAATACCCAGAACTCGTTGACCCCCGAGAGCACGCGCACACAGCGCCGCAGCAACACTGGAATCTAGACCGCCAGACATGCCAACGACGAGACAGCGTGCACCTGCTTCTTCTAGGTGAGTTTTAAGAAATCGCTCAAGTCGGCTGCTAGTTTCTTCTGGCTCCCGAATAGCAAAGGGATCTTCGCCGAACCTGGAGGACATGGCGTCCTCGACTTCTAGGCCAGTGTAATAAGCCGAGAGGTTTGGTCTAGCTGAAGATGCGGGAGCCGCGATCTTCTGAGGCGAGGTTCTTGAACAATGGGAGCATTCTGTCCATCGTCACCCAGCGCTCACTCGCGAATGATGCCTCGCTCGCCGCTTCTTGAACGATGTTCTTCAGATCCCGAGGCGTTACAATATACTGCTCGCGGACCGTGACTCCTCGCTCGGGAATCGAAGCCTCATACAGCTGCTTCCGGGACCTGATCGTCCGCCATATTCCCTCAAACGCCTCATCAGTCAATCCTCCCCGATAGTTCGAGATTGACGGGTCCAGCTCGACTTTGGAGCAGTAAAAGTCCAACAATCTCTTTACTTCCTCCATCGATCTCGGTGGCGGAACGTAGATGATCCGCTTGATCCTATCTAGAAGAGCCATGTCGATGACGCTGGGATAGTTGGTGGCGAATATCACGGACACGTTTCTGTTGACATGGAAGCCTTCTCCGAGCTCGGTAAGAATCTGGTTGAGCATTCCCTGAACATCCCTTCCCGCGTCCGTTGTCGCCTCCGTCCTCGCCCGCCCAATAGCATCAGCCTCATCGATGAAAAGAACCGTAGGAGCCGACTCCCGAGCCAGCTTGAAGACCTCCTTGACGTTCTTCGCCGACTCGCCCAGCCACTTTGATACTATCTCATAGCTCTCTATCTTGAGAAAACTGGTCTCTTGGCCTCTCTGGCCGATCGTTCCCGCCACGGCCTTTGCCATGTAGGTCTTTCCCGTCCCAGGCGGACCGAAGAGGAGTATGGACCCTGCTTCTTCCAACATCCTTGGGTCCCGGATAATCTGCTCGCGACGAGTCCGGACCTGAGGGTCAAGTATCCACTCGACCGCCTGTCTCAGACTCAGCAGCTCTTTTTCGAGCCCGACAACATCCTCATAGAAAACCTTTGGCGATTTTTCCACTTGATATTCTAAGAGCGAGCGTTCGCGTAACCGGTCGATAACGTCGACTATCACGCCTTTCGTGGGAGAGAGAACCGCATCCACGTCGGTCGACACTTTTTCTCTAATCTCAGGAGGTATGCTCACCTGGAATGCTTGGCCGCCTGATAACCGAACCAGCGCCATGTCTCCCTTTACCTCTTCGATAGTCCCGATTGGACGCATACCTTGTTTCAGCTCCTCCATCAGGTTGTGATACCGGCGGAGCTCGGTCTGGAGATATTCTATCTGCCTCTCCTTTCTAGTCAGTTCTCTTTCGAGGTCTAATGCAGGAGGGTATTCTGGCGAGTTTTGCTCGGCCATGCAGCTTCCGTTCTAACATAGCTCTTCGGAGAATAAATAGATATGGGCTCACCCTGGACGCCAATTTTGTGGTCTTTCGCGTAGAGACCAGATTGGAGTCTCAACAAGGTCCAGTTTTCAAGAATGTGAGAATGGGAATAACTCAGGGGTAGAATGAATGATTTGGTGCAAGATCAGGAACATGATTCTGGCCTAGCCCCCAACCATCGTCCCCATGTTAGGTCTCTTTCGTAGAAATCCGAATCGTGGAAGTTGAAGCTGGATCCCTATTCCACTGATGATATCGAAGCGTACGAGTCGTGGGATGATCTGGCGACGATCCATTTTCCTGACGAGCAAATATCGACGTAGCACCTGGTGCTCCTCTACCATTCGCAGGTCTACCACGCCGTCCACGAGACTCTCAACCTTGTGGAATAGTTCTGGCTGCACACTCCCTGTTGAGAGAGTGGCTATCATTTTTCCTCCAACTTTCTTGACTTTTGCAGCAATACTCTGGATGAAGCTGACAGCATGTTTCGGCTCAGTTTCGCTAAAAATGGGCATCAGTGAATCAAGTATGATGGTAACTTGGTGATTACCCATCTTTTCCATTACCGAAGTTAGATGGATACTCACATTGGTAAGGTCGAATGGCTGCGGAACCACTCCTTCCGTAACTCCAG
>WNFB01009896.1_pt1 | contig 10486 bp, 11 predicted proteins | sample 5400501 | NCBI WGS metagenome assembly WNFB01 (sample SAMN13153341, study PRJNA577476) | soil metagenome | isolation source: 200 cm saprolite under Douglas fir tree site 2 hole 1 | place: USA:California | collected 2015-04-18 | reverse complement strand
CGGCAAGTGTTGCCTTCCTGTATTGCGCGTCGGTGTTCAGGGCAAGCCTTGCGCGAACTCGTCCAAACTGGTTGCCAAGCTTCCAGTGAAGAATCGGCTGGACCTCTGAGGCGTTGAGGAAGAATGGCCGACGCGTTGCCTTGATTTGAGCGAGGGATGTCTTCAGTCGGTCGGTATCGGCAGAGTCGGGAGCGGATCTGCGCAGCGGAGCGATGTCAGATGGTTTGATCATTGTGCTGCCACATTACGTTGCCCTTTTCCGATGTTATCCGTGCGCTGAAGCGCCGGCTCGGCAACGAACACGCGCGCGTTCGTTGCCGCGACACCGCATGCGTTCACGGCTCGCGCCAACTCGCTATCAGTTCTGGAGTCTGGCTCTTCAGGCCGAGATTGTTGACGGATACCGCCCAAAAATGCAGGCTCGTAGTACGGGAACTGCCGGCTGGCGGGCTTCCAATTTCCTGAGAGAGGTCGAGCGCCTCAAGCATGATACTGGAAGCGGCGGTGGTCTGACCGGGCAGCTTTTGGGGCGATGTGTTGTCGTATTTTGGCGCGCCCGCTAGCCCAGGCCCTACCTTCGTGCAAATCCCGCTTGCATTGCACGTGGTGGTCTCGGTCGTCATCCATATTTGCAATGACTGGACACCGCTCTCAGGGTCATTCGCCGAGGCCATGAGGTTGAGCACTCCGGTCTTGCTTCTGAGCGTCATGCTGCCTGGGGACCCGCCGGCGCTCACCGACACGTTCTGTCCACCGGGCTGACCTGCTCCAAAGGAGAGCGTCGGGGGCGTAGTGTCGGTAGCGGAAATCGTGATACCGCCCGTCGTCGATCTACTTCCGGACGCACAACCAGCGAGCGCGAGAAGCAGAACGACGGCGCACCTCTTGAGCGATCGATGAAACATATGACCTCCGGTGCGTTAGGTTGGGGTGTATGAGCAGCAGCAAACCAGGTGTTCAAATGAAGAATTGGCTCAATCGTCTCGGCTGAGCCGTCTCTGGCCCACGCAGCGACGTTCTTGTGATCTAGATATGGGAGGAGATTTCGGCAGGACGTTAGGGCGTTTTTGCGGCACTGTAGGGCGGATTTGCGGCAACGACTCTTCGGTACCAGCACGGTCGGGTTCAGGTCAGAAGGTCGAACTCCGAGGCGACTGCCTTAAACTCGTTCACTAAACCCCTTCCGGTTATCCAGTTTACTAAATCATCAAGGTGCATGAACTTGAAAACTCGTCCGTAGGCCCTGGCCTGTTCCTTGATCCATGGACCAATCAGAGGTTCAACGTGTGTGTTCGCGTGGCCGTTGCAAAGGAGGATGCCTTCTCGACTATCGATCTTGCCATTGATTTGCAGTTCGTCTAAGGGAACGAGGTACATCTCCTCAAGTTCGTGCTGGGCGGTTCTCCAAACCGGCACCGTGATATCCTCCGTTTTCGCCTGGTACATCCGAAGTACTCGTCGTCCTTCAAGATCTAACACTACAGCGACATCCTTCCCATACTCGATGGGACCATGTCGGATCTGGGCATAAAGAGGTTTGTCTGCCTGAAGCAATCGAAGAATCACCTTTCGAAGGATGCCCTCGTCCTTGATTGACTCGAGCGCGCGGTGAATCCATGTGTTATGAGGTCCGAGAATAGCGCGTAGCGCGGCGTCGCCTAGGGCAGGGCGAACGGCACGGGCAAGATCTGATCCCAATAGGGGAAGTTTCTCAAGCGCTCTCAACACCGACTCAAGATCGCCTTCTGCAAGCGCTCGTGCGGGATCAGAATGGAACCTCTCGAGCGCTTGCTCAGTGATCTGAAGGAATTCCAGCCCGAGGACGTCGGAAACCTCTGTCCCGAAGATGTGTCCTTGCATCTTCAACTCCCGTTTCCCGAACAAACACGCGCAGACGCGACACCTGGGGATTGACGAGTCCGGACTCCGTACCTTCCAAAGCGCTCGACGCGTTGGCTACCAGTCGCTTAACATCTGCGGGATTTGTTTTTGCTCGTTCAAGGCTGGACAAGGCCGTAAAGTATTTCGCCCACAGCTGCTGATTTTCACCACTCCAAGAACCTCCTCTTTCTGCCCACTCCTGCTCGGATGTTGGGGGACCATCGGCTGCGAACAGCGCCGCCGCCTCTTCAAACGCGGCAGCTGGATCACCCGATCTGAGCAAACCCCGAAGGGCGGGCGGCCAGCCGGCAAGGCTTGGATGGTGAAAGTAATCGGGACAGTCCAGTACCAACCGCTGCGCTGCAGCGTAGTCAGCTGTCCGCAGAAACAATGAGAAAGCGCTAGGAATTCCGATCGAGGCGCCGGCAGCGCTGACAGTCTCATATCCACCGAACACCATTTGGGAGACTACTCCCCCTACGACCGCACTGAACGGCGAAGGGTCGCCTGGAATTAGAGGTTGCCATGGCCCTTCAAAATCAGTTGCCACGAGGATTCCACGTACGAGAAATGAGCACTTATGAGGAGAAGCGGCGGCAATTCGAACCATTCGCTGAGCAAGCTCGTCTTCTAGGGATTTGATGAATAACGTGATGCGTGCTTCGCCCCGATACCACATCCGGAATTCTCTAATTAGTTTCGTCAGCGCTGCTAGTCCTTCAAACGAATCAACAGGTCCTGTGTTGACGCATTGTTCGTAGTTTGCAATTGCCTCTTGAACGCATCTATCGACTTCGGCGCCATTGCCCCATGCGGCATGGACGGCATGGGAGAGTGCAAAACCCGCATTTAGGAACTGACCCTGCGAATGCCAAAGCGCCGCGGCTTCACGCCAAATTGAGAGTGCTTTAGGATCTGAAAAAGGTAGGAGATTAGAACCTAGGTTTGCGAGAACCTCCTTTCCGGTGGTTATGGTTAGACCTCCGAGCGCGGGAACCGTGCTTGGGAGCTTCTGGCCGGGTTTGTCAGGCGGATGCCCCTACCCCCTTCGCATACAACGGAAACTCCTCCACCAACACCCTGACCTCCCCCTTCACCCGCACCACCGTCGCTTCATCCCGCTTCACCAACACCTCATCAATCAGCTCCGCCACCCGCTCCATCTCCTCGACTCCAAAGCCCCGAGTCGTTACCGCCGGCGTCCCCAGCCGGATGCCGCTCGTCACAAACGGACTCTGCGGATCGCCAGGAATCGTGTTCTTGTTCACCGTGATCGCCGCCCGGTCGAGCAGCTGCTCGGCATCCTTGCCCGTGATGTTCTTCTTGCGCAGATCGACGAGCATCAAATGACTGTCGGTCCCGCCTGACACGATCGCATAGCCGCGTGCGATCAGCGCCGCCGCCAACGCCTGCGCGTTCTTCACGACCTGCTTCGCGTAGTCCTTGAAGTCGGGCTGCGACGCCTCAAGTAGTGCGACAGCCTTGGCCGCGATCACGTGCTCGAGCGGCCCGCCTTGCGTCCCAGGGAAGACTTGCTTGTCCACCGCCTTCGCATGCTCGGCCTTGCTGAGAATCATCCCGCCGCGCGGACCGCGCAGCGTCTTGTGCGTCGTCGTCGTGACGATCTGCGCATGCGGCACCGGCGAGGGATAGACGCCCCCGGCGACGAGCCCCGCGAAATGCGCCATGTCGACGATGAGGATCGCGCCAACTTCGTCCGCAATGGATCGTAGCGTCGGGAAATCGACGATGCGCGCGTAGGCGCTGCCGCCGCCAATGATGATCCGCGGCTTCTCCTTCTTCGCGACGTCGCGCACCAGATCGTAATCGATCCGCCCCGTTTCCTCGCGCACCGTATACGCCGTCGCTCTGAACAGTGTGCCGGAGAAATTGACCGGCGACCCATGCGTGAGATGGCCGCCATGCGGCAGCGCGAGGCCGAGCAGCGTGTCGCCGAACTTGGCGACCGCGAGATACGCCGCCATGTTCGCCTGCGCCCCCGAATGCGGCTGCACATTCGCATGCTCGGCGCCGAACAGCTGCTTCGCGCGATCGATCGCGAGCTGCTCGACCTGATCGACGATCTCACAGCCGCCGTAATAGCGCTTCCCCGGCAACCCCTCGGCGTACTTGTTCGTCAGCGCCGTCCCCATCGCCTCGAGCACGGCGATCGAGACGAAGTTCTCGCTCGCGATCAGCTCGAGCCCGTGCTCCTGCCGCGCCACCTCCTGATTGATGAGCTGGCGAATCTTGGGATCGACTTCGGATAATGGCGCTTGACGATCAGTCACTGGTCGATTTTCTCCACTCTTCGTTCATGCCGCCCGCCCTCGAACTTCGTGTCCAGCCACTTGTGCAAAATGTTCACGCCTTGCTCTTCACTCACAAATTGTGCCGGCAGCACCAGCACATTCGAGTCCCCATGCTCGCGAGACAATTCCGCTACTTGCTCATTCCATGCCAGCGCCGCCCGCACCTTGGGAAACCGATTCGCGGCATATGACATGCCCAATCCCGTGCCACAGGTCAGCACACCGCGCTGCACTTGTCCGGTGCTCACCGCGCTCGCCACGGGCTTCGCATAGTCCGGATAGTCGTCCGCCGGATCCAGCGTCTTCGGCCCGACGTCGATCGGCTCGTACCCCAACTTCTTCAGCTCGTCGACCAGCCGATTCTTCAGCTTGAACCCGACGTGATCCGCCCCGACATAGATCTTCTCAGACAAAGTTCTGCCTCACCTTCGCGATCGCGGCGATACGACGCTCGGCCAGTCGATCCGCCGCGCGATAGCTCGGCATCCGCTCCTCGGCCGCGATGTCGAACACCATGAGAATCGTGTCGAAGATCTCGCCCGCCTTGTTCCGCGCGCGCTCCATCGTCCATCCCTCGAGCTCGGCATTCACGTTGACCAACCCGCCGGCGTTGATCACGTAATCGGGCGCGTACGTGATGCCCCGCTCCTCCAGCATGTCGCCGTGCCGCTCCTCGGCGAGCTGATTGTTCGCCCCACCCGCCACGATGTCCACCTTGAGCTGCGCGATCGTCTGATCGTTGATGATGCCGCCCAGCGCGCACGGCGCGAACACGCTCGCCCGCACGCCGTAAATGTCGTCGGTCGCGACGGCCTTCGCTTCGAAATCCTTGACCACGCGCTCGACCTTGGCGCCGTCGATATCCGTGACGATCAGATCGGCCCCTTCCTTATATAGGAGCTCCGCCAGGTAGTAGCCGACATGCCCGCACCCCTGGATCGCCACCTTCTTGCCGCGCAGCTCGGCATCGCCATAGCGGTGCTTGGCGCATGCCTTGATGCCGCGATATACGCCGAACGCCGTAACGGGCGACGGATCGCCCGACTTACCGATCAATCCTGTAACGTGATCGGTCTCCGCCTTGATGAACTCCATATCGCCAACCGACGTGCCGACATCCTCCGCCGTGATGTAGCGGCCGCCGAGCGCCTTCACGTGGCGGCCGTGCGCGCGGAAGATCGGCTCGCGATTGCGGATCTTGTTGTCGCCGATGATGACGGACTTCCCACCTCCCAAATTCAACCCAGCTACCGCCGCCTTGTACGTCATCCCGCGCGCGAGCCGCAGGCAGTCGATCAACGCTTCCCGATCGGTCGAATAATGCCAGAACCGCGTGCCGCCGAGCGCGGGGCCGAGCGTGGTGTCGTGGATCGCGATGATGCCGCGGTAGCCGGAGGAGGGCTCGTACACGAGCGACACCTGCTCGTGCTCGTGCTCCTCGAGCAGCGCGAACAGCGCGGTCGCCTCCTCCTTTTTAGCTGTGGCGGAGGGCGCGCGCGATGACGACGCGCTGGATTTCACTGGTGCCTTCATAGATCTCGGTGACCTTTGCGTCCCGGAAGAGTTTCTCGACGGGGAAATCTCGCATGTACCCATAACCCCCGAAGAGCTGAATCGCCTGCGTCGTGACCCACATCGCCGTCTCGGACGCGAACAGCTTGACCATCGACGCATACGTCGTGATGTCCTCGCCGGCATCCTTGCGCGCGGCCGCCCGATGCGCGAGCGCGCGCGCCGCCTCGATGCGCGTCGCCATGTCGGCGAGCTTGAATTGCACCGCCTGGAAATCGTGGATCGCCTTGCCGAACTGCTTGCGCTCGGCGCAATAGCTGATCGAGTGCTCGAGCGCGCGGCGCGCGATCCCCACGGCCTGCGCGCCGATGCCGAGCCGGCCGGCGTCGAGTCCTTCCATCGCGTACACGAATCCCATGCCTTCGTCGCCGAGCATGTGATCGGCGGGAAGACGCACGTCGTTCAGCTCGATGCCGGCGGTGTTGGACGCGCGCAGACCCATCTTGTCTTCGGGCTTCGCGGCCTTGTAGCCCTTCGTCTCGGTCGGCACGACGAACGTCGAGATGCCCTTCGGGCCGCGGCGCGCGTTCGGCTGATCGGTGCGCACCATGATCATCATGAGATCCGCAGTCCCTGCATTCGTCGCCCATGCTTTGGCGCCGTTCAGCACCCAGTCCTTGCCATCCTTCGTCGCCTGCGCGCGGAGCGATGCAGCGTCCGACCCTGCCTCGGGTTCCGATAGCGCGAATCCCGCCAGCAGCTCCCCGCGTGCCATCGGCCGGAGCCAGCGCTCTTTTTGTCCGGGCGTCCCGTGCTTCACGAGCATGGTCGTGGGTATGGCGTTGTGGATGCCAATGGAGACGGCAATGGCGGCATCAGCGGCGGAGATCTCCTCCAGCGCCAGCAGATACGTCACCGTGTCGAGGCCCATGCCGTCAAAATCTTCTGGCGTCGTCATGCCGAGGAAGCCGAGCTTGCCGAGCTCGTCGACTACGTCGCGCGGAAAGTGACTGGTGCGGTCCCACTCTGCGGCGAACGGCTCGATCTTTTCCTTGGCGAATTCGCGCGCCAGCGCGACGACTTCGCGCTGCTCAGTCGCGGTAAGCATAGAACCCCTGCCCCGATTTCCGTCCCAGTTTTCCCGCGGCAACCATCTGCTCGAGTAACGGCGCGGGCCGATATTTTTGTTTATCGAGCCCGTCCTGCAACACATGCATAATGTCGAGACACACATCGAGACCAATCAGGTCGGCGAGCGCGAGGGGCCCGAGGGGATGGTTCATCCCGAGCTTCATCACCTGATCGACGCCTTCCGCCGTCGCGATCCCGTCCTGGACACAGAAGATCGCTTCGTTGATCATGGGCATGAGGACCCGATTGGACACGAATCCTGGCGCGTCGTTTACCTCGACCGGGGTCTTGCCGAGCTGCTTGGCGACCTCAACCACTTTCGAGGTCGTCTCATCCGATGTCTGAAGTCCGCGCACGACTTCGACGAGCGGCATCAGAGGGACGGGGTTCATGAAGTGCATGCCGATGACGCGATCCGGCCGCTTGGTTTGCGACGCGATCTGGGTGATCGAAATCGAGGACGTGTTCGACGCGAGGATCGTGGCGGGCGGCGCGAGCCGATCGAGGTCCTCGAAAATCTGGAACTTGATCTCGGGATTCTCGGTTGCGGCCTCGACGACGAAATCCGCCTGCTTCACAGCGTCGAAGCTCGTGCTCGTCTGAATCCTGCCAAGCGTTGCTGCTCCCTGCTCCCTGCTCCCTGCTCCCTTTTTCACCAGCCGCTCGATGTTCGCCGCGATCGTCTTCACGGCGCGCTCGAGTGCGTCCGTCTCGACATCCACCAGCGTGACGTTCCAGCCCTGCTGCGCGAAAACATGCGCAATCCCGTTCCCCATCGTGCCGGCGCCGACGACGGCGACTCTGCTCACGCGGCAACCTCTTGGGGCAATACCGGCGTCTCAGCAGGCAGCGCAAATGCACGCGTGCGCGTCAGCAGATACGAGCTGCCCGCGACCAGCGCGATCGTCGCGACGATGCCGCCCTCGGGCCCGAACGCGCCGCCGTCCACCCACGCGTGCGAGCCGGGCGTGTATTCGACGACGGGCACATGGAAGACGTAGCCGCTGACGGGCGCATCGAAGAGAATCGCGAGGCAGGCGTTCCAGCCGAAGTGCGCACCCCACGCGAGCGGCATGCCGCCGGACGAGAAGAACGCGAGCGACAGCCAGATCGCAGCGAGCGCCACGTTCACGGTGCTGAAGACCGTGGCGTTCGGGTTCTTGGCGTGGAGCAGTCCGAACAGGATCGCGAGCAGCAGCATCGCGGGCAACACACCGAGCGTGTCGCCCAGCCGGCGCAGGGGATAGCCGCGGAAGCCCAGCTCCTCACCGAGCGCCGCGAATATGAGACCGATGATGAGAGGAAGAGCGACGCGCGGCCACACATTCCAGTCGCCCGTCATGTGAACACGTGCACCGTCCAGCACCACGGCGAGGCCGATGGCCAGCGCGGCCATCAACGCGCCGAGCAGGACGCCGCGACCGAGCTGGGGCCATGCGGTGCGATGCCAACCCATGCGGTCCCAGGAGTACTTGTTGAGCAAGCGACCCACGATCCACGTCGCCAAACCGAATCCGATCACTTCGTAGCTGCCGGTCCGTGCGATAGACCACGGTTGCCCGCCCCACCCCGGCACGAGCTCGGCCATGCCGATCGTGCCACCGATACCGATCGCAACGAAGAGAACGACCCATCCGAGCGCGATGCCGACGCGCTTGAGACCCGCAAACGAAACGCGCGCCATCAGAGGCGCGCGCGAATCGTGGGAGTGAGCTTCGTCAGGACGGGCACCAGTACAGCGAGCTTGAGCAGGTCTCCCAGCAGGAAGGGCCAGGTGCCGAAGCGCGCCGCGACGGAAATGTCGCCAGTAAGAATTGCCAACTGAGCCAATCCACCGATGTGAATGAGAACCAGACCGCCTACCACACCGAGCGCCGTCCTCAACCAAGGTGGGTTAACCCCGGGCTGCCAGCCCGGGGTTAACACGGCCCCGACTGCGAAGGCCGCCACAGGATACGCGAGCAAATACCCCCCCGTCGGCCCGAACAAGCGCGCGACGCCAATGAGCGGCACCGTCGGTGTGAACACCGGCAGTCCCGCCGCGCCCATCGCCAAATACAGGATCATGCTGAGCGCACCGAGCGGCGCGCCGAGCAGGGCGCCGACGAGGAGCACGGCGAGGGGCTGGAGCGTCATCGGCACGGGAGTCCCGGGAAGCGGCACCGAAACTTGCGCTGCCGCCGCGACTACGAGCGCTCCGACAATTACCGCGGCGGCGCGCCGAATGATCAATGTCGAGTGATCAATGACGAGTGTTCTTTCCATTCAGATCATCTCCACTGATAGGGCGACCGCGTTACCGCCACCGAGACACAGTGTGGCGAGGCCGGTGCGCTTGCCGTACTGCTTCAGCGCGTACAACAGCGTCGTGAGCACGCGGGCGCCGGACGCGCCGATCGGATGGCCGAGCGCCACTGCGCCGCCGTGTACGTTGACGCGGCTCCAATCCCAGCCGAGTGCTTTGCCGTCGGCCAGCGCTTGCACCGCGAACGCCTCGTTCGCCTCGATGAGATCGTAGTCGGAGATCTTCGCGCCCGTCTTCTTCATCAGGTTCTGCACGGCCACAATCGGCGCGAAGAAGAGGTCCTTCGGCTCGCCGCCGCCCGTCGCGTAGCCGGTAATCTTCGCCATCGGCGCGAGGCCGTGCGCCTTCGCGAACGCGAGCGACGCGACGACGAGCGCGCTGGCGCCATCGTTCAAGCCGGGCGAGTTACCTGCCGTTACCGTCCCGTCCTTTTGGAACACTGGCTTGAGTGACGCAAGCTTCTCGAGGGATGTATCGGCGCGCGGTCCCTCGTCCTTTTCGACTTTGTCGACCGGCACGATCTCTGCTTTGAAGAAACACGACTCCATCGCCTTCACGGCTTTCTGATGACTCCGCAGCGCGAACTCGTCCTGCTCTTGGCGCGAGACGCCGGCCTTCTTCGCCGTGTACTCGGCCAGATTGCCCATGTGGGAGTTCGAGAACGAATCCCAGAGACCGTCGCGAATCATGCCGTCCACGAGCTCGCTGTTGCCGGCCTTGATGCCGCTGCGCATGCCGTAGACGTAATGCGGCGCGTTCGACATCGACTCGAATCCGCCCGCAACGACACATTGTTCATCGCCCGCCTTGATCGCCTGCGCAGCAAGCATCACCGCCTTGAGTCCTGAGCCGCAGACCTTGTTGACCGTGAGCGCCGGAATCGTGCCCGGCAGGCCGGCATGAATCGCCGCCTGTCGCGCCGGCGCCTGGCCTTCGCCGCCCTGCAGCACGTTGCCCATGATGACTTCGTCGACCTGGTTATCGGCGATCTTGGCGCGGCTTACCGCCTCGCGGATGACGAGGGCGCCGAGCCTCGGCCCGGGCAATGGCGAGAGCCCGCCCAGGTACCGGCCGATGGGCGTCCGGCAGGCAGAGAGGATGACGGGCGTGGTGGCGTCGCTCATGACGATGAAATTAGCGGTTTGAGACTCCTGCTGTGAACCTCTTCGCGTAGCTTCGCTACAAACTCATCAATCGACATGACCACCTGCTTGTTCCCCGCCCCGCGGCCGCGCACGGCGACGGAGCGAGCCTCCGCTTCCCTTTGCCCCACGACCGCCATGTACGGCACCTTGTGAGTCTCGGCGTCGCGGATCTTGTAGTTCAGCGTCTCGGAGCGCTCGTC
>WNFB01006510.1_pt1 | contig 10488 bp, 15 predicted proteins | sample 5400501 | NCBI WGS metagenome assembly WNFB01 (sample SAMN13153341, study PRJNA577476) | soil metagenome | isolation source: 200 cm saprolite under Douglas fir tree site 2 hole 1 | place: USA:California | collected 2015-04-18 | reverse complement strand
GTGGGGCGCCGCCGGAACTCGCCGATCCGCCGCTCGGTCGCCTGGCTCCAGCGCGGGTGGCTGACCTCCGGGTTGACGTTCGAGTAGAACCCGTACTCCTGCGGCGCCGCCTTGTTCCAGGCGGTCTTCGGCTCGTCGGCGACGAGGCGGATGCGCACGATCGACTTCCCGCTCTTGAAGCCGTACTTCCACGGCACGACGACGCGGATCGGAGCCCCGTTCGGGTTCGGCAGCACCTGCCCGTACATGCCGACCGTCAGCAGCGTCAGCGGGTGCAGGGCCTCGTCGAGGCGGAGGCCCTCGACGTACGGCCAGTCGAGCGACGAGAAGCCGAAGAAGCCGGGCCGCTGCGCCGGGAACTGGCTCGGGTCGAGCAGCGTCGTGAACTCGACGTATTTCGCCGCGCCCGCCGGCTCGACGCGCCGGAGGAGCGACGCCAGTGGGAAGCCGATCCACGGGATCACCATGGACCACGCCTCCACGCAGCGCAGGGCGTACACGCGCTCCTCGAGCGGGTGGAGGCGGATCAGCTCGTCCACGTCGAAGGTCTTCGGCTTGTGCACGAGCCCGTCCACCTGCAGGGCCCACGGCCGGGGCCGGAGCGTGTGCGCGAGCCGCGCGGGGTCGTCCTTGTTGACCCCGAACTCGTAGAAGTTGTTGTACGTCGTGGCCGACTCGAACTTGGTCGGGGGCTCCTTGAGCGAGAGCGACTCGTTGCGCGCCGCTGTGAGCGGTTGGCCGGGAGGCGTCGCGGCCGCGCTCTCGCCCGGCAGGAGCGCGAGCGCCGCCGCCGCGCCGGCGATCCACTCGCGGCGGTTCAGGTAGAGCGCCTCGGCGGTGACGTCGTTCGAGGTGAACCGGGGAGCGCGTCGGATCAGCATGCGCAAACCGCCTCCTGGGTCACTCCTGGCGGCGGGAGCGCGGGATCACGTCTGGTCGGCGAGGAGGCGACGGATCGCCGCCTCCGTCTCGTCGTAGTCCCCCTCACCGATGTGACGATACCGGACAACGCCCTTCCGGTCCACCAGCAGGAGCGTGGGCCAGGCCCGCACGCCCCACCGGTTCCAGATGGCGAAGTCGTTGTCTTGCACCACCGGGTACCGGATGCCGAACCGCTGCGTCGCGGCCACGACCTTGTCGTGCCGCTTCTCCCACGGAAACTCGGGGCTGTGGACGGCGACGACGACGAGCCCGGCGGGTCCGTACTTCTCGTGCCACGCTTTGAGCTGTGGAACGACGTTCGCGCAATTGACGCAGCCATACGTCCAGAACTCGACCAGGACGACGCGGCCCCTGAGCCCCTGCATGCTCAGGGGGCCGCTGTTGATCCACGGCTCGCCCGTCACCTCCGGAGCCGATTGGCCGAGCCGCAGGGCCTGGCCGCCCGCCGTGCCGGCGAAGACCAGCGCCGGCAACAGCAATGCTCCGAGGACGAGGAGCCGGCGCAACGTCACGGCCGCTACTTCTTCTCGGCCTCTTTCTTCTCGTCCTTCTTCTCGACCTTCTTCTCGACCTTCTTCTCCATCTTCTTGTCCTTCTTCTCGGCCATCTTTGCCTTCTTTTCGGCCGTCTTTTCCTTCTTCTCGGCCTTCTTCTCCATCCCCTTCGTGTCCTTCTTCACGTCGTCTTTCTTCATGTCCTTCTTCATGTCGTCCTTCTTCATGTCGTCTTTCTTCTCGGTCGGCGCCTGGGCGTAGGCGACGCCGACGACATTGACGGACACGAAGGACACCGCGACGACCCCGACCAGCACCACCAGCAACCACCCTGTCAGCTTCCGCATGCCTGCCTCCTTGAAGGGATTTGGAGCTGCCGTACCTCTAGCAGCCATATTACACGACTACACGACCTCGTCCGTTCGGGCGGTCGTCTCGCCGAAGCGGCCCATCGCGAAGGGCGGCAGGCCACGGTAGACGTCCTCGAGCCGCACGTTGATCTCCCGGTTCGCCAGGGCGAAGAGGCTCCGCCCCTCGCGGTCACCCTCCACCAGGAAGGGACCCAGGCGGTCCACCTCCAGCACCCAAAGGGCCTGGGCGATCCCGAGCTCTCGGAGCCAGTGGACCTCCCGCACCCGCCGGATGCACTGTCCGTAGGCGGCGCCCATCCCGTAGCCGATCGTCGTGAGGTAGACGGCGCCGTGCGGGACGAACCACTCGCGATAGGCGAGCTCGGTCAGGCCCGCCTTGCCGACCACCACCCGGGTGCCCGAGCGCTCGAACCATCGGCTCATGGACTTCCCGAAGCGGAAGCTCGCGGTCGCCGTGACCGCGGCGACCGCGTAGGTGCCGTCGGGCCGCACGGTCGCGGCCGGTGAGCAGTGGAAGCTGACGTTCGTCAGGGCGCGGACGGAGACCGGCAGCTCCGCCCCCTGCTCCACGACCTTGCGGTAGACGCCCTCGCGCGCCGTGTAGACAACGCCCGTGAGGTAGACGACGTCGCCGAGCTTCAGACGCGCGAGGTCGGCGTCGCCGACCGGCGTCGTCAGGTGGACCTCGTCCATCGCGACGTCGTCGAGCCGCATGATTATTCGATTCCGTCCCGGCGGTAGTAGTCGGTGAACCACTTCGGGTCGGCCCGGAACTCGACACGGCCGTCGGGATGGATCCGCGCCGTCGCCCGTCTGGACGACAGGCAGAACTCGTGGATCGCGACCGGCATGCCGCCCGTGTGCGTGTAGGCCACCTCGACGTGGGTCGAGACCACGAGGGAGGTGCCGGCGAAGCCCATCGCGCCGATCCCGACGTAGTTCCCGAGCGCCGTCAACTCCTCCTCCAGCGCGGCGACCTGCGGGTCGGGGTTCCGGCTGCCCACGACGCGCAGGCACGCCGCCTCCTTGCCGAGCCGCACGCAGGTGTCCTTCGAGCCGCCGATGCCCACGCCGACGATCGCGGGCTGGCACGCGAGGCCGCGCCGGCCGAACTGGACGAGCGTGTCCACGAAGAAGCGCTTGACGCCGCCGACGCCGTCGGCCGGGAAGAGCATCCGGTAGTCGCTGCCGAACAGGCCGCCCTTGTGGACGGTGGTGAGATCGAGCCAGTCCGCGTCCGGCTCGAAGGTGTAGGTCACCTCGGGGGCGTGGACGCCGACGTTGTTGTCGTGGTCCGCGCGCGAGAGGGGGTGGACGCGGTTCGGTCTGAGCGGGACCGACGCCGTCGCGTCGGCCGTCGCGCGCCTGAGCGCGCGCTCGAGCGCCACGAACCCGCCCTCGACGACCGCCTCGTTGCCCGCCTTGACGTAGTAGCGCGGCAGTCCGGTGTCCGCGCACATGGGCCGGCGCTCGGCCGTCGCGACGTCCCAGTTCCGCTCCATCTCGGTGAGCACGAAGCGCGCGAGACGGTTCCGCTCGCGCTCGCGGGCCAGGCGGACCCCCTCGCGGTAGTCGGCGGGGATGTCGATCGCCGCGCGCGCCATGAGCTCGCGCGCGGTGTCCTCGACGAGCTTCAGCGGGATGGGCCGGGGCACGCCGTCGCCTCGACCCTAGCTTATTACATCGGCGCCGGCCGGGTCGTGCGGACGCGGTCGGGCGGGAGCCCGCGCGCGCACCACGCCGCCGCGAGCCCGCCCGCGCCCAGCGTGACGAACGCCCAGCCCCACGCGGTCGGGGAGGCGCCGGGCGGGTTCGTCACGTCGAGGACGCGGCCGAACACGATCGGCGCGATCGCGCCGGCGCCGAAGCCCATGAACGAGCGCAGCGCCAGGGCCGCGCCGAGGTGCGGGGGGTCGACCGCCTCGGTGAGGGCCGTCGAGAGCACGGGCGAGTCGCCGAGCGCGGCGAAGCCGTACAACGCGCCGACCGCGAAGACGACGGCGAGGGGCAGGCCGATCAGCCAGCCGAAGACGAGCGAGCAGACGGCGCTCGTCGCGGCCAGGCCGAGGAGGACGACGCGCCGGCCGAGGCCGTCCGACAGCCGGCCCATCGAGGTCGAGGCGAGGAGCCCCATCAGATGGAACGCGGCCGACACGTACGAGGCGAGTTCCACGGCGCGGAGCGAGCCCTCGCCCGACACGGCGAAGACCGCGGCGACGAACGCGGGAGTCCACGCCCACATGCCGAGCAGCTCCCAGGAGTGGAACGTGTAGCCGAGGATCAGCCGGACCGCCGGGCGGTTTCCGAGCACCGCGGTGCCGAAGCGCGCGCCCTCGTGCCGCGGGTGCACGACGTTGGGGGTCGCCCGGAGCACGAGCCACACGATCACCACGCCGAGCACCGGGCCGAGCGCGCTGGCGAGGAACGCGAGCGGGTAGCCGCCCGCCCGCACGGCCGCGCCCGAGACGACGAGTGAGAGCGCGTAGCCCGCCGACGAGCTCGCGATCAGCCAGCCCACCGCGGCGCCGCGCCGCGCGGGCGGGTAGCGGTCGGCGAAGAGCATGATCGCGGTCGTGTAGGTCCCGCCCTGGGAGAGGGCGACCAGCGTGTAGAGGACGAGGCCCGTGAGGTAGGAGCGCGCGAAGGCCGCGAAGAGGAGCCCGGAGACCGCGCTGAGCCACGCCGAGCCGAGGAAGACGCGCCGCGCGCCGACCCGGTCGGCCAACGCGGAGAAGAACACGAGCGACACGGCGTAGCCCGCCTGGAAGCCGGTGGAGATCGAGCCCGCCGCGGTCGCCGTCATCCCCCACTCGGCGCGGAGCACCGGCAGGGTCGCGGCGTACGTCATGAACATGGACGTCATGAACGTCCGCGACGCGCAGACCGCGAGGAGCCATCCGTCGAGCCTCACGGACGGCGGAACGCCTGACCGATGAACTCCTGGAAGCGGTCCTCGAGCTCCGCCGCGACGGCGTCGGCGACCTCGGCCGCCGTCCCCGGACGCTCGGCGACCGCGCTCCGGGTCCACTGCTCGATGTAGGCCTCGGAGCCCTCGAGGCCGAACTGCATGGCGACGGAGTCGATCAGCGACTGGAAGCGCTCCGAGAGCTGGCGGGTGACGGCTCCGGCGCCGTCGCGCGCCTCGACGACCGCGGGGATGTCCCGCCAGGCGATCACCTGGTACGTCGCCACGCCGCTCTAGCGGCCGCCCATGAACTGACCGAGGAGCGTGATGCGGTCGCCCGGCCGGAGCGGCGAGTCGAGCGCGTGCCCGATGCCGAGGACGGCGTCGTTCACGAGGACCTCGATGTGCTCGCCGAGCTCGTCCCCGTGCCAGAGCGCGGCCTGGAGGTCGGGATAGCGGGCCGAGAGCCGTCCGAGCACGCTCCGGACCGTGGCGCCCGGCGGCAGCGCCTCCTCGAACACCCGCCGCCCGGTGCCGTCGCCGCCGATGAACTTCGTGACCCAGGAGGCGACCTCGACCGGGATGGTCGCGGCCGTCGCGCCCGTCGAGGCCATCAGGACGGGGCGCAGCAGGACGCCCCCTTGGCGAGCGGCAGGCCGCGGGGCGCGTCCTCGAGGTCGCGGTTCAGCACGTACACCTCCCACTCCACGCCGTCGGGATCGTGCACCCAGAACTTGTCCTGGTTCGCGTGGCAGCAGTCCACGCCGAGCTCCTCCCGCACGGCGAGGCCCGCCGCCTTCACCCGCGCGAGCTGGCGCAGGACGGCGTCGCGCGACGCGACCTGGATCCCCACGTGATCCACCGGGCCGCCGCCCTCCGCGGGCCGCCCCTCGGACAGGGCGAGGTTCAGCGGGCCCCACGGCGGCAGGAACTTCACGTAGCCCGGCTTCTCCTTCACGGGCTCGGCGCCGAAGAACCGCCGGTAGAACTCGCGGCTCTTCGCGAGGTCGGAGACCTTCATGTGCACGTGGACGCGGGGGAGGTCGGTCATGGCATGCTCCTTCAGCAGCAGGCGGTCAGGAGCCGGACCAGCTCCGAGACCGTGTCGGGGCGCGCCGAGTAGTAGACGAAGCGCTCCTCCTTCCGGCTCCGGACCAGCCCCGTCCGGCGCAGCGCGTCGAGGTGGTGGGAGAGGGTCGGGCCCGGGATCTCGAGCGCAGCCTGGACCTCCCCGGCGGGCACCTCCCGCGCCTGGCGCACGAGGAAGAAGAAGATCTGCAGCCGGGAGAGGTGCGCGAGCGCCTTGAACGCCTCGACGTGGTCCTCGCGGGCCTGGAGCCGGACGAGCGGGAGCGTCTTCACATTTCCAAGTTTATGAAACTATCGAAGCGCCGTCAACCCCGGGGCTTGGGGGCGCCCTCGGCCTCGAACTCCTCGCGCTTGGTCTTGAGGCGCTTCATGAGCTCGTCGAACGAGGTGGTCCGGATGATCTTGTCGAACTGGGCGCGGTAGTTGGCGATGAGGCTCACGTTCTCGATCAGGACGTCGTAGATCAGCCAGCGATCGCCGCGCAGGAGCAGCCGCGACTCGACCGGGACCTCGCTCCCCTTCCTGGTCAGGACCTTCGCGCGCACGACGGCGTGGTCGCCGTCCACGGTCTCGGCGACGTAGCGGACCTTCTCGCCGCCGTACTGATCGATCCGGGCGATGTACGTGCGCTCGAGGAGGTCGCCGAAGAGGTGGGTGAACTCCTCCCGCTCGGCCGCCGTCCGCCCCTGCCAGTGACGCGCGAGCGCGCGCCTCGCCGTCTCGCCGAGGTCGAAGATCTGGTCGGCGATCTTGCGCACCGCGGCGCGCCGGTCCTGAGTGCGGAGCGCCGGGTCGTCGAGCACCTTGAGGACCTGGTCCGTGTAGTCGCGGAGCTGGTCGGTCGGCGAGCCGGCCCAGACCGGCGCCGCGCACGCGACGCAGAGGGCGAGGACGACGAGTCGTGCCGCGATCATAACGGGTAGGAGTATAACCCGACGGCCGCGGCGCTAATGCTCGAAGGCCTCCCGGGAGCGTCCGCGGCCGGGGTCGAGCCGCGCGGCGCCGGCGGCCGCGGTGGCCGAGGCGCGTCGCCGTACCTCGCGGACGACGAGCGCGGCCGCGGCGACCTCGAGGGCCGCGGCGACGAGGTACACGGCGCGGACGCCCGCGGCGTGGATCAGGAGCCCGCCCGCCAGCGGACCCAGGATCCCGCGTACGCCTGCGAGCGCGGCGCCGATCGCGACGTACTGCGGTGCGCGCCGCGCGCCGGCCGCGTCGATCACGACCAGCATCCAGACGAGGTCGAGGCCCACGCCGGCGAGGGCGTCGGCGGCCGAGCTACCGACGAGGGCCCACGGGCTTCCCGCAGCAAAGCAGATCGCGGGGGCCGCCGCGCCGATCAGGTACATCAGCGCGAGCGCGGCGAGGCTCGAGCGCCGGTCCACGAGCCAGCCCCAGCCCGCGCCGCCGAGGAGCGCCGCGCCCGCCGCGACGGCGGCGAAGACGCCGACCTGCGCGGCGCTCGCGTTCAGCACGTCCACCAGCAGGAGCGGATGCGCCGGCGTCTGGATCCAGCAGCCCGCGCCGAAGAGGAACGCGGCCACGAGGAGGCGCCTGAAGCCGTGATCGTCACGGACCGTCGCCCACGCGCCCGCGAGCGCCGGGCCCGACGCGGTGTCGCCGCCGGCGGGCGGCTCGGGCACCCTGAGCCGCCCCTGCGTGAGGCTCGCCGCCATCCCCACGACCGCCGCGGCGGGGAAGATCCAGCGCCAGTCGACGCGCTCGAAGAGCTGGCCGGCGGCGAGCGCCAGGACGATGCCGAGCGCCGCACCGGCCATCTTCACGACGCCGAGGGCCCGGCCGCGCTCGGCGCGCGGATAGACGCGCTCGACGACGGCGGCCTGCGCCGGCCCCGCGGCGGCGCCGAACACGCTCGACGCGACGACGAGCCCCGCGAACGACCACGCGCCGGCCGCGAGCGGCACGAGGAGGAAGGCCCCGCGGGCGACGACCGCGGGCCAGACGAGGTACGGGAGCGGCGCGCGCCCCCCGAGTGCCTGCGCCCACGCGAGCGAGAGCAGGAGGCTCGCGCCGGTCGCGGCGGACATGACCGAGAGCTGGAACGGCGTGGCGCCGAGGTCGCGTCGGAGGATCAGCCCGACGAACGGCCCCGTCAGGCCGGCGAAGACCGCCAGGAGGACGGCCGCGGCGATGTCGATCCGGAGCGCCGTGCGGATGCCGGGGCTGAAGCGTCGCGTGACCATGCCTCTCGATTATGGCGTATTCTCCCGCCCATGACGACCGAGCCGAGCGCCCCGCCGACCCTCGCGGGCCGGGTGGCGCTCGTCACCGGCGCCGGCCGCGGCATCGGCCGGGCGATCGCCGTCGCGCTCGCCGCGATCGGCGCCGACGTCGCGGCGGTGGACCTCGAGCCGCCGCTCGACACCCGCGCGCGCGTCGAGGCCCTCAAGCGCCGCTGCCTCCCGCTCCGCGCTGACGTCGCCAATCGCGCCGCCGTGGCGGCGGCGGTCGAGCGCACGCTCACGGACCTCGGCCGGCTCGACGTCGTCGTCAACAACGCCGGAGTCGGCGAGCGGCTCGCGCTCGAGGACCTCGACGAGGCGACGCTTCAGCGCGAGCTCGACGTGATCCTGAAGGGCACGATCCTCGTGAGCCAGGCGGCCTACCCGCACCTGAAGCGGGAGGGCGGCGCGATCGTGAACATCGCCTCGGTGTCCGGCATGGCGGGGGGCGCGGTCTCGCGCCCGGAGGACGAGACGGCCACGCGCGGCGGCCGCACCGGCCCGGCGTACGCGGCGGCAAAGGGCGGCGTCATCGCGTTCACGCGCTGGCTCGCGAAGGACGCCGGCCGCTACGGCGTGCGGGTCAACGCGGTCGCGCCCGGGCCCGTGCAGACCGACATGACCCGCGGCTACGACTACAACGTCATGGCGCAGCCCATCTCGCGCATGGGGCACCCCGACGACATCGCGCAGGCGGTCGTCTACCTCGCCTCGCCGATGTCGAGCTTCGTGACGGGTCAGGTGCTCGTCGTGGACGGCGGCGTCGTGCTCGACTAGGAGTCCCGGAGGAGTCCGCCATGCCCATCAGCGCCCTCGACAACCACCGCCGGCGCCGCGTGCGCGTCCTCGACACCGAGCTCGCCTTCGTGGACACGGGCGCGGGCGACCCCGTCGTCTTCCTGCACGGCAACCCGACCTCCTCGTACCTCTGGCGGAACGTCATCCCTCACGTCGCGGGCGGCGCCCGGTGCCTGGCGCCGGACCTGGTCGGCATGGGCGACTCGGGCAAGGCGCCGGGCGGCTCGTACCGCTTCGTGGACCACGCCCGCTACCTCGACGCCTGGTTCGACGCCCTCGGCCTCGACCGGAACGTCACGCTCGTCGTCCACGACTGGGGCTCGGCGCTCGGCTTCCACTGGGCGCGCCGCCATCCCGAGCGCGTGCGGGGTCTCGCGTACATGGAGGCGCTCGTCCGCCCGATGACGTGGCAGGAGTGGCCGGAGCCGGCCCGCAAGATCTTCCAGGCGATGCGCTCGCCCGCGGGCGAGGAGGTCGTGCTCGCGAAGAACGTGTTCGTCGAGCGGCTCCTGCCGGCGAGCGTGCTGCGCGGGCTCACGCCCGAGGAGATGGAGCGCTACCGCGCGCCCTACCGTGAGCCCGGCGAGTCGCGCCGGCCGACCCTCACCTGGCCGCGGCAGATCCCGCTCGACGGCGAGCCCGCCGACGTCGCCGAGATCGCACGCGCGTACGCCGACTGGCTCGTCCGGAGCCCGGTGCCCAAGCTGTTCGTCAACGGCGATCCGGGCTTTCTCGCCACGGGCGCGGTCCGCGACTTCTGCCGGACCTTGCCGAACCAGCAGGAGGTCACGGTGAAGGGCACGCACTTCCTCCAGGAGGACTCGCCCGACGAGATCGGCCGCGCCGTCGCCGCGTTCGTCCGGCGGCTCAGCGCGGAGCCAGGCGCTCGATAGAGACGACGAGGAGGGCGTCCGGCGTGTCCTTGAGGCCGAACGCGATCCGGTCGCCGGGCCGGAGGCCCGCGAAGAGGCCGGTGGAGGCCGCGATGAAGGGCATGTCCATCGCCTCCTCCATGAGGCCGTGGATCGGGGCGTGGTGGATGATGATCACCGGGCGGGTCGCGTGGAGGCTCGACGGCGGTGGGAGGACCGCGACGACGGTGCCCGTGCCCCGCCAGTCAGCCTTCGGGGATGACGCGCTCTGCGAGGCGGCGGGCGCCGCGGAGAGCAGCGGCACCAGGAGTCCCGCGACGAGCGCGGCGCTCCACCCACGCATGCGCCATTGTAAACGAGGAGACGACCATGAAGATCCGTGAGGTCAAGAGCCACGTCCTGCGTCACGCGCTGCCCGAGGCCGAGGTCTTCGGCTCGTCCAAGGGCTGGCACACCGTCCGCCAGGCGCTCGTCGTCGAGATCGTCACCGACGAGGGTCCCTCGGGGTTCGGCGAGGCCTATGGCCCGCCCGGCCCGAGCCGCGCGATCGTGGACGAGCTCTACGCGCCGCGCCTCACCGGACGCGACCCGCTCGAGCGGGCCGTGATCTGGGAGGACCTCTACGGCACCTTCCGCGACCACGGCCGGAAGGGCTGACCGGTCGCCGCCATCTCGGCGATCGACATCGCGCTCTGGGCCTCACGGGCAAGGCGCTCCGCCAGCCCGTCTGCCAGCTCCTCGGCGGCGCCTTCCGCCGCGAGGTGCGAGCGTACG
>WNFB01006509.1_pt1 | contig 10488 bp, 10 predicted proteins | sample 5400501 | NCBI WGS metagenome assembly WNFB01 (sample SAMN13153341, study PRJNA577476) | soil metagenome | isolation source: 200 cm saprolite under Douglas fir tree site 2 hole 1 | place: USA:California | collected 2015-04-18 | reverse complement strand
ACAGAGAAGCGAGTATCTCCATCTGGATGAGAATCGACTCTCGCTTCCTCAACCGAACAAGTTGCCCGGGCCTCGATATAAAATCGAGCGGGCGGTTTCTCTTGTGCGCCACTCAGCGTTTCGTCTTGAGTCGACGGGTAGAGTTCCGTCAGTCTTCGCGCCATCTGAAAAACCGAACTGCCAGCGCGAAGGTCACCGCGGAGATCACCAGCAGCAGGCCCACGTCGAAATAGGCCGGACCAAAGTTCCCATAAATCATAACGTTGGTCAACCCGTCGATCATGTAGAAGAGGGGAAGGACATGCGCGATTCCCTGGAGATACATGGGCATCGCCGCGACAGGAAAGAAGGTCCCCGACAGGAACATCATCGGAAAGGTGACTAGGTTCCCAACGACAGCCGCGGACTCAGGGCTGTTTGAGATGGTCCCCACAAGCATACCCAGAGACACAAAGAAGAACGGGCCAATGATCAGGAACATCCCTATCCCCCAGTTGAAAGTTATGTGTGCGCCGAAGGCATAGATGCCGACGATCGACATCAGGATGAACGAGATGGCTGTCGTGCCTATGTACCAGATTATCTTTGACATGAGCCATTCCGTCTTCGTCAGCGGCGTCAGCGAGAGCAACTTGAAGATCTTATCTCTCCTGTAGGTGGAACTGATGTTGACCAGAGCGAACATGGGGCTAGTCAGAGCTGAAAACCCCACAAGGCCTGGCACAAGAAAATCGATGTACTTGTAACTCGACGAAACCGCGGTGTGCGCACTCACACCCACCGAGTGTGCCCCGCTCGCGCCGCGCAGGTTGAACGCGTTGACAATCTCTCTCGTGATCCCCGACACGATCGCGCTGCTGGTCGAAGTCGGATTCCCGTACACCGTGACGTTGACTTTCTGGTTTGCAATGAAGGCCGAGCTAAACCCCTGCGGGATCACGATCCCGTCGGTGGACGAGTGCGACGAGAGGTATTGAGTGAAGTTCTGACCCGCGGTGACAGACACGAGTCTTAGCGCGGTCGTGCTGTTCAGGGCACCCATGAAAGCGGAGCTTATCGGCCCAGTGTCAAGGTTTTGGACGTACACCGTGGTCGGGCCTGAACTCCCGCCCGAGAAGATTGCGCCGAAGAGAAGAATCAGAATGATGGGAAAAACGAGAGTGAAAAAGAAACCTTCCCTGCTTCGAAGGTTGCCTCTGGCGTAGACGCCGAGTTCGGCCAGCATTCTCTTTCCGCTAAACGCCGAGCTATTCACCCTCCCTTCCAGACCTGCCTTCCTCCCCTACTAATTTCAGAAAGACGTCCTCCAGGCTGTCTCTCCTGATCGTAAGGTCTCCCCAGTCAGCCCCCGACTCCTGGATGGCGCCCAGGGCGACGAAAGCATCCGCCTTGTCCCTCAAAATGATGGTGACAGAGCCACCGTCCCCCTCGACCTCTAGCTTTGTGTTCTCTTTGAGGTACTTCAGCAGACTCCCCTTGGATTTCACAATCATCCTCTGACCCGACCCGTACTTGGACTCGATCTCCTCCGTGGTCCCCATGGCAACGATTTTGCCGTGATTCATTATGGCGACCCTGTCTGCAAGCTCCTCCGCCTCCTCCAAGTAGTGTGTAGTGAGCATCACTGTCCTCCCCTCCGTCTTCAACTTCCTGATGACCTCCCAAACTGCCCTTCTTGCCTGTGGGTCAAGGCCGGTCGTCGGCTCGTCGAGGAAGACCACCTCAGGGTCGTTGACCAGTGAGAGCGCCATTCCGAGCTTCTGCCTCTGTCCCCCTGACAGGTGCTGGAACCAGATGTTAGCCGCATCTTCGAGTATCACCCTCCGGAGCAATTCGTCGGGGTCTACTTTCTTCCCGAACAGGGCCCCGTAGTATACTAGGGCTTCTCTCGGTGTCGGATAGTCCAGGAACTTGAAACCCTGAGGAATAACACCGATTCTCTTGTGGAGGTCGTACCCCTTGCTCCACGGGTCCATGTCAAGTACCGTCGTCGTCCCTTCGCCCTTCTGTCTGAGTCCTTCGAGCACTTCGATTGTCGTTGTCTTCCCGGCGCCGTTTGGGCCCAGGAGCGAAAACACTTCCCCTTTCTCCACCGAGAATGATATCCCGTCCACCGCGTGTAGATCCCCATAGTTTTTCTTCAGTCCTTCAACTTCGATGGCGGGCATTCGAAGGGCCCGCCTTGACTGGGTATTTACGCGAATTGCTGAATCAGCAAAGGGCTACGCGCTGGCTGGTGGCTGCTCCCAGCCCCATGGCCCGCGCCTCCACCATCTTCCCCCGACAAGGAGCGCGATCCCACCGAGCACGAGAACTATGCCGACGACCACGGCGAGCAGTTCGAGTATCACGACGATAATGTTCACGACAAAGCCAGCGAGCAGTACGAGGACCAGTCCTCCGACGAGTATCATCAAGGCCCCGGCCACCTGCGATTTGTGCATGCGTGCAGAGAGGGATTGACGCTATTTATCCTGACTTCGAACGCTTGGAAAAAGGACTCTTCGGAAGATTCGCGTCTCTTTCGGTTGCGAGAGGTATAAAGCGCCCATTCCCCGCTGCATCCGAAGAGGATGCTTCGCCTCGAAGACAGCGGCATCATGCTCGAACCCCAGCTCGGCATGAGCATGGGCCAACTTCTTGGGTCCGCAAGGCTTGCGGAAGAGCTTGGCTTCGGCTACTTCTTTCGCTCGGATCATATCCTTCCGACGGACGACAGGCGGGGACTGGATTCCCCTGAGTGTTGGACTAGCCTCGGGGCGGTCTCTGAGGCGACCAGCAAAATCAAGTTCGGCCCCTTGGTCTCACCCATCGGCTTTAGGAACCCTGCTCTGCTTGCGAAGATGGCATGCACGCTTCACTCGTACTCCAAAGGGAGGCTCCAGCTCGCAATCGGTGCAGGCTGGTACGAGCCAGAGTACAAAGCCCATGGATTCCCCTTCCCAGACTTCAAGGAAAGGCTCGCCCAGTTCAGCGAAGCATTCGAAATCATTGACGCTCTTGTCCACGTGGGAAGGGCGGACTACGACGGGAGGTACTTCTCAGCACACACGGACTGTTATCCAAGGCCCGACGGCCACCTTCAGCTGATCGTCGGAGCAAGGACGAAACCTTTGGTCAGGATCGCGGCAAAAAAGGCCGACGAGTGGAACTTCTTCCATCTCCGGTCGGAGGCTTTCAGAGAACTCAAAGGGGTGCTCGACGGTTCGAGAGGGGATCGAAAAATCGAGATGTCTGAGATGGGCCCGTTCATGATAGGGAGGAACCAGTCCGACCTGGAGGCGAACGCAAAGCTGCACGCTTCGAAGACGGGCGAGGACATCCACCCCCAAGAGGTTCTGAAGCGATTGACGTTGCGGGGAGCCCCCTGCGGCACGGTCGAAGAGTTCCTTGACCAGGTCAGAGGAATCAACGACACCGGCGTCCAGAAAATCTATTTCCAGACCCTGGCCCCGGAGAATAAGCCGATGTTGGAGCTTCTCGCCGATACACTGAAGGCCCTCTAGACATTGAGTTTCTTCAACGAAGCCTACCGCGGGGTGCCGCCCTGGGACATCGGACGCCCACAAGGTGAATTCGTCAAGCTTTCCGACGAGGGAAAAGTGAAGGGGGACGTCATAGACGTAGGCTGCGGGACCGGCGAGAACGCGATGTTGTTCGCGTCGAAGGGACACAAGGTTCTCGGCGTGGACTCCTCGCCATTGGCCATTGAGAAGGCCAAGGCAAAGGCGAAACAGCGGAAGTTGCCTGCGGAGTTCCTCGTGACAAACGCCCTGGACTTGGCATCGATAGGAAGAAAGTTCGATGCGGCTATTGATTGTGGTCTGTTCCACGTTTTCTCCGATAGGGAGAGAGTGTCATTTGCCAAGAGTCTTTGGGGGGTGCTCAATCCCGGAGGGTCGTATTTCATGCTCTGTTTCAGTGACAGAGAGCCGTCAGACTGGGGAGGTCCCCGCCGGGTGACGAAGGAAGAGATCAGGAGGACCTTCTCAAGCGATTGGCGAGTGGACTGGATACGCCCGGCAAGGTTCGAGTCCCAATACCATGATGAAGGAGGCCATGCCTGGCTTTCGAGCATAACCAGACCAAAGTAGGCCCCATCCAATTAATAGTCCCAATCCCCCGGCCAGTCTGGATGAAGGTCGGAATTCTCGGCGCTCCGGCAGACATGGGCCAGGAGAGGCGCGGAGTCGACATGGGCCCAAGCGCCATAAGGATAGCCAGGCTGGGGGAAGGACTCGAGGCCCTTGGGCTCAAAGTCGAGGACTACGGCAACATACAGGTCGCTGACATGGCCACGGCCCCTATGGGTGACGCGAAGGTCAGATATCTGACGGACGTCGTAAAGCAATGCGAGCTCATCGCAGCCAAGGTTTCCAATTGCGCAAAGCGAGGCTTCTTTCCTCTAGTCCTCGGCGGGGATCAAAGCGCATCGATAGGAACCTTTGCTGGCCTGGCCAAGTCAGGGACTGACCGAGGCGTGATTTGGCTCGACGCCCACGGCGATTTCAATACCCCGAGAACCACCCCGAGTGGGAACATCCACGGCATGGCCCTGGCCGCCATTCTTGGCTATGGTCATCCGAGGTTAACTCAGCTCGGGGGAGTCGCTCCGAAAGCTGTCGAAAAGAATACCGTCCTAATTGGAGGGAGGAGCTTCGACCCGCTCGAGGCCAAGGCGATATCCCGCTCGAAGATGACCGTATTCACGATGAGGGAGATCGACGAGCTGGGCATGAAGAAGGTAATGCAGGAGGCTGTTCAGTTGGCAGGATCCGGGGTCAGCCAGGTCCACCTCAGCTTTGACGTCGACGCAATGGACCCCAGAGAAGCGCCAGGGACGGGCACACCGGTGAAGGGGGGACTGACATACCGGGAGGCTCACCTGGCGATGGAGATGCTTTACGATTCAAAGAGGGTCACCTCGGCAGAATTCGTCGAAGTCAACCCCATGCTCGACATCGAAAACCACACTGCTGAGCTGGTGGTCGAACTCGTCCTTTCCCTTCTGGGCAAGAAGATTATTTCGCAGCCATCTCTGGAGGACTGACCTCAGGTCAGTACCTGAAGTCAGCAACGTCCTATAAGCTCCGACCTTCCTCACGCGGCATGTCTTCTGTCGAGAAGCTCTGGATGGGATACTGTCGCGACGGGGAGAAGGCGAAACTGGATGTCGGGAGCCCCGGGAGCAAGGTCCTCCTCTTGGGTTCTCGGTCTGACCACCTCGCATTCCTCACATCCATCTCTGCGAGAGAAGCGGGAGCCAAGCCCATACTCCTCGACCTCAACGGTTCCCTGGCCAATCGCCTTTCTGGCCATTTCGACACCTTCGACTATCGCACTTTCCTCTACGACGCCTTCAGGCTTGAGGAGCCCGAACCTTGGCATTCACAGATGGCGGCGGCCGCGTACGCAGTGGCCCTCGACCTATCCTCCGAGGAAGAGGCGATAATCGACTCAGCAATGCAAGTCGTGGCCACAGAGGGAGCGATGCTCAGTCCGATTTCGATTTACGACGTTCTTGGCAAGGTCGAAGGGTTCAGGGGATTCTACGTCGACAAGCTCAAGGGGAGGATTGGCTCGCTCCGCCATTTCGACGCCGTCGACGACCAGAAGTTCGCACGGATGGTCAAGGGGGACATTGTCCTGGACTTCCACCGGGCCCCTTACCCCCAGGCCGCGGAACTCGCGGTAGCCCTATTCCTGGCAAAGTTGCTTGCGATGTCTCACGCCTCAGGGGACAATCGTGAGTTCATCCTACTCACCGAGGCTCACAGGGTCTTCAGGGCCTCGCCGAAGCCAGCCCACACGAATCGCCTCCTGAGCCATCTATTGGGGTGGCCCGCTGCCGTGGTCTTGTCCTCAGAACAGCACGAGTCTCTCAGCCCCATCCTTCTGCAGTCCTGTCCAGTCCGTGTCTATTCAAGCGACGCCTGGCATTCACAGCACAGGCAAGTCGAAACAATCCTCTCCAGCACTTTCGTCGTTCACGACAGGCGGAACGACCGTCGCGTAAACTTCATTCCACGCAGGGTCGTCGTGAAGACTGCCGACTACGCCCCTGCCGGGGCGAGCAAACTCCCAACGCCGGACCTGACGAAGATGATCCTAGAAGAGGTGGACCGTTTTCCGCTGTCGACGCCGGAGTCGATGGTTCAGTACATCGCATCCGAGTTCCTTCCGTCCGATGTCAGCTCCGCCCTTACGGGCCTCGAGAACCAAGGGTTCCTGATTCTCGAGCCCAAGGAATCCGGCTCCGGGCCCAAGGTCTTTTGCTACACTCTAGCTGAGAAAGGGAGGAGGCTCTTGCAGGAGCTGAGGAAGTGATGGAGCGGATCCCCACCCAATGCAAGGCCGTCGACGATCTCTTGGACGGAGGCCTAGCTACTGGCACCATCACCCAGGTCTTCGGAGAGAAAGCCCTCGGCAAGAGCATCTTCTCTCATCAGGCCGCTTGCTCTACCGTCGCCGGAGGGCACTCGGCCATAATCCTCGACACCGAGCAGTCCTACTCCAGCTACCTGCTCCCTTACCGACAGGAGGGGATGAACAAGCGATTCAGCAAGGAAATTCCCGCCGTCGACCTGAAGCTCGAGCGCGTAACAAAACCAGCCGGCAAGAAAAAAGGAGCCTCTCGCGGAGAGTTGCTCACCGCCATCAGCACGACCCTGGACAGGCTCGGGGTATCCTATACCGACTCGCACCTGGGACCCATAGCCGACATCCTTTGCCCGAGCTTCACGGTCGAAGTCCCAAACAAGGAGCCCTCGGTCTACATCATTCAGACGCCCGAAGTGACCGACCTCCTCAACCTCCACGGCGTCGACGCCAACAAGGAGGTCTCGAAGGGAGGAAGGGTGGAGCTCAGGCTCAGGCAGACCCCTACCTACGATTCGGTCCTACATGGAATAATCCGTGACACCGGCGCCAAGCTCCTTGTCTACGACTCCATCTCGGCCCCGTTCAAGTCTTCTTTCCCCAGCACCCAGGACCTACCCGCGAGGAGCGCCGGCCTCGCCATGCTCCTCTCACATGCCCAACGACTCTGCGTCGAGTTTGGGATTGCAGTGCTGGTGGTGAGCCACGTCTCCATTGACCCGATCAAGGCCTGGAACCGCCACCCCTATGGCGGGATCATCCTCGGCCACGAAGCGAAGTTCTCCCTCGAGCTGACAAAGAGCAGAGCGAGGCGGAACGGGGAGACGGCAACCGACGACGAGGAAGCGGCGGACAGCGGGAGGGCGTTCTGGGTGGCTCGGCACCCTGCGCTGGAGGACTACTCGAAGTCTGGGCTCGCCAGCATCGACGCAGAGGGATTCCACTGATGGGCTGGTTGGGTAAGTTCATCGTCGCGCTTGTCGGCGTGGTTTCGTTCGCAACCGGGCTCTGGTTCATCGGAATCCTGTCCATCGTATACTTGGCGATATCTCTCAGGCCGAGGTCCAAAGACGCCGGGGGAGGGGCTAATGTGAGGAGTCGTCCGCCGTTTCGCCTTGTCCTGGCCGGTGGACTCTTCGTACTTTCCGTTGTCGCTTTCGGGGCGGGAGGGACCTATTCCCCTATCCTTCTTTTCTTAGCGAGCCTAATCGTCTTCTTCTGGCCCCACCTTCCCCTCGGCTCAATCTTTGACCAAGTGGTACCAGTCGAAGATTCCATTCTCCTGAGGTCGAAGTACATTCCGTTCTTTTGGTACGCCCTGGCCGAAGTTAAGCCAGGCCCAGAGGACTTTCCCAGGGCCGCGTCGTCCATTTCCGGGACGCTGGTGATTTTCGTGGATTCCGCAAGGGTTTACGCACTTGCAGAATGCAGAGCTTGGGACAGAAACAGTGCTGAAACCAAGCTCCTTTCAAGACTCAAGGATTCTGCTTCTGGTCGACAGAGCCGGGCATACATTCTCCCCCTTGACGCCATACCGGCTTCGGCGCTTTTCCTCTATCGATTTTCGGAAGCGAAGCTTCCGAAAGACCTGGCCAGCGAAGCCTCGAGCCTCCCGGGTGTGCTCGTGGTTCATGCTCACGGTGGAAGAGTCGACCGGGCCTCGGCGTACAGGATTTCGGCTCCCGCGGGCTCGCCTTCATTGCCCCTCACTTCGAAAGAGGTGGAGAACCGGCCTTTGTTGTGGGAGCTCCTCGAAAGCATTGGGAAAAGGTCGACGTGGCCAGGGCCTGACGCATACTCCAACCTCCTCGACTCGGTTTCTGCTACCAAGGGAGAGCCGATCGGAGAGAGACTGGGAGGAATCGAAGGCTCTTGGGGTTCGATAATCGTCCAGTCTCTCGGGGGCGAAAAGCTTGAACTCTCGAGGCCTCAGCTCAGAGCCATCGTCTCGATTTACTCGTGACTTCCCGGTCCGCAAGAAGCGTTCTGATCGAGACAAGAGTCGCAACGGGCGCGTCTCCGGAAAAGGTGGTTGAACTGGTGAAGCTGACAGGTGAATGGTGTCCAATGACTAACGATTGCGAAAGAGGCGACGGTCAGGAGAAAGCTTTTCGTAAATGGCGCGGAATCCCGGTCTCCTAGGAAGCTTCCCGGGAAAGTATCCCGCGGAACAGCATACTCGCTCCTTTCATTACAGCCAACGAAAGGACAAAGACTGTGGCAAACACCACGACTATCCCGAACGCCTCTATCCCAAGCTGCTGAAGGGCGCTTATCCCGCCCCCGAACAGGAACCCGTCCGGGAGCGACGCAGTTCCCGAGGCCGCGGCGAACGTATTCTGAGTGAAGAAGGCGATCATCAGCACCCCGAAGATCCCCCCGACCAAGTGCCCAGGAAGGAGGCCGATTGGATCGGCGAACCACTTCCGTTTCGCGAAGTACATCTCAGCTGAAAAGAACAGCGCCCCGCCGAGAAGCCCGAGCATGATCGCGCTCCCCGGGCTGACGAACCCGGCCAGTGGGGTGATCACTATCAGGCCCATCAGTACCCCATTTGCCATCACTATCAGACCAGGATTCTCCCTGGTCCTCCAGTACGCCACCAGTATTAGGGACAAAAAACTGGAAGCCGCCGCCAGGAAAGTGGTGAGTACGACAACAATGGCCGAAGAATTGAACGCCAGTACGCTCCCTGGGTTGAACCCGAACCAACCGACCCACAGCAGAAGTATAGAGAGAGTCAGCCATACCGGGCCGATGCTGACCGGGATCTGGGCGCTCTGATTGAGCCCGGACTTCCTCTCTTCCTGCCACACCACAACGAGTATCGCCAGGCCCGCGGCCCCTGCAGCCGCGTGGACCACCAGCCCCCCTGCGAAGTCACGCATCCCCAATTGATACAGCCACCCCGTAGGGTTCCAGATCCAGGCTGCTGGCAGATTCCAGATGATGACGAAGTACACAACCGCAAAGAATGCGAATGCCTCAAGCTTGACCTTCTTCAGGACGATCACCCCGACTAGGGCGAGGGTCACGGTGGCGAACGACGTCTCAAATAGGAAGTAGGTGCCCGTTGTTAGCCCTGTGCCGAAGTACTGTGAGGTCATCGACCAGAAGACGCCTGACAGGAGGCCTGCCGCGTTGGAGGAAAATCCACCAAGGAATAGTCCTGCCCCGTAGGTCGGGTCCCCGATCACCCCGCCGATCGTTGGAGCAAAAGCGGTGTTGAAACCAATGATAGCCATTACGACGAAGCCGATGCCCGTGATGAGCATGACCTTCAGGAGGCTAATACTCGAGAACTCCTCTCCCAGCTCCCCCACTTCCAGGAGTCCGACGGCAGGAGTCATCGTGAACACGAGCAGACCCGAGATGAGTACGAATAAGTTGTTGGTCGCCAGGTCCGCTGCCACGTTCCCACGCCTCGGGGATTTTGTTTTAAGGAATGCCCCCAAAGTCCAGCATGGGTACGCGAAGACTTGGCGGGAGACACTTTCAGACTACTCCCCCTTCCAAGAACATATGCAAACTGATTCGGACTAAAGTATCGCGTTCGCTTCAAGCCTTTGGACTTGCAGGTAGAACTACGTGGAGCCAAAGGCTCGGCCGAGCTTCTAGAGGACTTCGACGTCGAGGATGCTATCAAAGTCGTCCGTGAACTAGGAGAAGACCTGATCAGGGCGACAGCCTCTGCTAAGCATCACTTCAGGACTGAATGGGTCGATCAACTTGTTTCCAGGTACCGAGAGAATCCGGGCAAACCGCTCGTTCATCTTTCTGACCTTCGCGACACAGTGATGCCTGTGCTAACTAACAAAGCGAGGGCATTGGTACTCGGGTGCCTCGCATCCCACTCCCAAAAAATGAGCTTCGGTGGCTGGAGCCATCCCTTCCGAAACATTGCAGCTTTTGCTGGAGCCGACAGAAGCAAACCTGCGAAACTGAGGACATGGAAGCAGTTTGCGAAACTGACAGGATTCGATATGAATTCACTGGAACCGTATGTGTCAGCTTTGAAGTTGTCCGGTGGGAGGGGGATGCGGACGGTGATTAGCCCAAACTTGCCGATGAATCTCGCTTCTCCGGCGGGTGCCAAATTGATAGGATACA
>WNFB01006506.1_pt1 | contig 10489 bp, 11 predicted proteins | sample 5400501 | NCBI WGS metagenome assembly WNFB01 (sample SAMN13153341, study PRJNA577476) | soil metagenome | isolation source: 200 cm saprolite under Douglas fir tree site 2 hole 1 | place: USA:California | collected 2015-04-18 | reverse complement strand
CGCCTTCGATGTGGAGACCGAACTGCTTGTACAGTCCAGTCTCGACGTACGGACCGCCATACTTCACGCGCCGGCCGAGCCGGATGATTTCCTTCAGGCTGATATTGATGTCGCCGTTCCACGAGACGGAAGAAGCGGGATACGACGCGTAATGCGCCTCGTACGTTCCCGCCGCGAAGTGCACGGTGCCGGAGAACCGGCGCAGGCCGTTGGATTCGCGCCGCGTGTCGACGGCTCGAATATCCCAGACGACCGCGCGTGTGCGTGCATCGAGAATCCAGGCAGCGGCCGGCCACGTGGTCTGCTCGTCGTCCTGCCAATGCTCGTCGTCGCGGCTACGCAGCCGGTCCGGCCACGGCTCGGCGCCGACGGCGGACAGCTTGAGGTCCTGCGGCGCCGTCAGCACGAAGACGCTCACCCGATGTTCGCGAGGGGTGAGGTTCTGAATATCCACCAACTGGGTTTGCGCGAGGACGATCAACAGGGCGAGATGCATGGCTGATATGACGAGACGCGGCGTGAGCGGGTTTCTAGTTGAAGGCGCTCAGGCCGGTGATTTCCTGTCCCAGGATCAGGGTGTGGACGTCGTGGGTCCCTTCGTAGGTGTACACCGATTCGAGGTTTGCGAGGTGCCGCATCGCCTGGTACTCGGCCAGGATGCCGTTCGCGCCGAGCAGGCGCCGTGTCTCCCGGGCGATGTCGGTCGCCATGCTCACGTTGTTGCGCTTGGCGAGGCTCACCTGCTGGGGCGTCGATTTGCCGTCATCCTTCAAACGACCCAACTGGACGCAGAGCAGCTGAGCCTTGGTAATCTCAGTCAGCATATCGGCGAGGCGGGCCTGCTGCAGCTGAAATCCCCCGATCGGCTTGCCGAACGTCACCCGCTGCTTGGCGTAGCTCACCGCTTCGTCGTAGCACGCCATCGCCGCGCCCACAGCGCCCCAGGCGATGCCGTACCGCGCCGCCGTGAGGCACATGAGGGGTGACTTGAGACCTCCCGACTGCGGCAGCAGGGCGGACTTGGGGACGTGCACGTCCTGCAGCACCAGCTCGCTCGTGTCGCTCGCACGCAGGGAGAGCTTGCCCTTTTGATCCTTCGCTGAGAATCCCTTCGTGTCGGTCGGCACGATGAAGCCGCGGATGGAGTCGGTATCGTCGATCCGGCCCGTCTTGGCCCAGATGATCGCGGCCTGCGCCGTCGAGCCGTTCGTGATCCACATCTTGGCGCCGTTCAGGACCCAGCCGTCTTTCGTCTCTTTCGCCACGGTGATCATGCCTGCCGGATTGGAGCCGTAGTCGGGCTCCGTCAGCCCGAAGCAGCCGATCACCTTGCCGCTCGCCATCTGCGGCAGCCATTCCTTCTTCTGTTCCTCCGTGCCGAAGGTATAGATCGGATACATCACGAGCGCGCCTTGCACCGACGCGAACGAGCGCACGCCCGAATCGCCGCGTTCGAGCTCCTGCATGATGAGTCCATAAGCGACGTTGTTCAGGCCGGCACAGCCGTACTCTTCGGGGAGATTCGCACCAAACAGGCCGAGCTGCGCCATACCGGGGATCAGCTGCTTGGGGAATTTGCCGGCGACGTAGGCTTCGCCGATGACGGGCATGAGGTTGTCGTCGACCCATGCCCGGACGGTGTCACGGATCGCACGCTCTTCTTCGCTGAGAAGAGCATCGGTCTGATAGAAATCCACGCCTCGGAACTTCGAAGCCATCAGTCACACGCTCCCAGGAAGTTGCGCAGACGGCAAAGCTCACCGGTAGGTAGGGTCTGCGCAACTTTACTGCGCGGCTTGTGGCTCGAGGCTAGGGGTTTTCGGAGGCGTTCGTCGGGCAAAAGCCGCCGTGTCTGAGGGTTGGAAGCGTTGTTTAGCAGAATCCCAACGAAAGAACGTCACTTGCACAGCGGCAGGATCGATCGTGACGACGTTGAAGGAGACGGGACGCCCGCCGCGCGCCCGCGTCGAAAGTGTGCCCGCGGTCGACACGGCGACCCGGCCGTCGAGCAGCTCGGCGCCTTCCTGATGGTCGTGGCCACAGAGCACGACGTCGGTCCCCGCCTCGACAATGCGGCGTTGCGCACTGCCCCAGCGCACCAGCCCCATGCGCTGCGACATCTCGCCGCGCAGCAGATTGTGGTGGATCACGAGGACGCGTGGCAGGCCCGGTTCGGCCTTCGCGAATACCGACTGGACCCGCTGCATCTCGCTCTTGGGAAGGTGCCCCTTCACCGCGAGGTCGCGCAGCCGAGCCGTGAGCGAGCCCCACGCGAGGCCATGCGCCGTACGCGCGGACGCGATGATCGCTCCGCCAGGAATGGTCAGCGTCGGCGTGAGGTCGGCACCGAAATAGCCGCGATACTTCTCGTAGACGGCGTCCTTGCCGAACGGAATGAGCGGCCGGCGCCACCATTGGACGTCATGGTTGCCGGGAATCACGAGGACCGGCGCTGTCTCACGCGCGAGATTGACGAAGGCACGGCCGCGCTGAAACTCTCCGTGGCGCGCGCGCTGCGAGAGGTCGCCGCCGATCACGATGGCGTCAGGCCGTAGATCGGGCAGCATCCGCTCCAATGCTTCGACCACCGGCACGTCGGCCAGGCCGCCGAAATGCAGATCCCCGATATGAACGATCTGAACCGTCATTGCTCGATTTGCACGGTGTAGGTCAACGTCGCTTCGCCACCTGCGGGCACCGAGACGCGGAAGCGGGACTCGGTCGAAGACAGCTTCTCAGGGGGAACGCTGCTCTCTGTGATCTTCCAATTGCCGAAGTGCGCCTCGCGTACGTCCACGTTGACCGCCTCGGCCTTCGCGTTGGTAATCGTCACGCGATACGACGCGGTGATGCGTTGGCGATTCGGCATGCCGCGACGAATGGGCGGCAGTTGCTCTTGATTCCAATCCGTCTGCACCCGCTCGGCGGTGATATCGAATGCATCGCCCGACTGCACGCGCAGATCCCGACCCGGCGCGGTGTGGTCGGTGGACGCTTCGCCGATGAGCTGCACACGGCCGCTCGAGTCAGCCTGATAGAGCTGTACGGTACCCGCAGGCAGTGGGCGATCGCCGAACGGCGTCTTGGCGGCGCGCTTGATCGTGTACCAGACTTGCACCGGCACGCGTTTGGGTTCAGGGTTTTGCCCCATCCATCCGCGCCACGGCAGTACGCCGGGGACGATGAGCTCCTGGGTTACGGGGGCGGCGCTACGTGGGAAGAGCGCCGTCGTGACGGGCACGCTGGGTTCGATGGAAAGGCGGCCGGGGAGTTGGTAGACGTGCGCCTCACCAACTGCTTGCTCTGATGCGGCAGCACTATCGGCTCTAGGGCCTCTCATGTAGAAGGCGGCACGACCTTGCAGCTCCTCCACGGCCAGGGCTTTGTTTCGTGTGCGCTGGATCGAACCAGCGACGAGCTGCACATCGGCGCTGTCAGCGCGCATGTTCTGTGATGTCACCGTCGCGGTTCCGGATATTTGCGCCCGCGCACCAGTCAGAATCACCTGATAGAGGGCCTCCCACGTCACGCCCTGCGCTACGTAGGCGATGTCGGCGCGTTGTCGCGCCCGCGAGGCGTCGAGCACGACCTGAGCTTCCGGACTCGTTCGCACAAGCTCGGCGGGGAATAACGGCTCGCCCGGCGGACTCAGCAGCAGCCGTCCGTCGGACAGTCTGAACTGCGGCGGGTCCGCTCGAACGACTGTCGCTCGAATTGTGTCACCCTTTGAGCGGACGAACGAGATCGTCTGACCGACCGCCTGCGCCAAGGCATCAGTCGCAGTGCTCGGATAACGAACCGTCGCGGAGCTCACGGAGACCGCCGTGTCCGGCGAGAACAACGTGGCCGGATCGAGCGCCTCGAGTCGCAGCGTGAGCGCGTTGCGCCCCTGCTGCAACGCCTGCGGCAACGTCCGCCGCACCACGACTCGGCCATCTCTATAGATAGAAAGGGATGTTTGCGCCGCGAGGGGACCCCCAACCAGGGCCAGCACCACCGCGCACCGCGCACAGCGCACCGCGTACGTTTTCATTTGAGCCACTCCAGTGTGACGCGTTTTGCTATGAGAAACGTCAACACGTACCACAGGAGCACACTCGCCGCCCCCACCAGCCGGGCCGTCCGCTCCACGGGCAGTGCTAAGGCCACATACACCGCAAGCGGCGCGGTCGTGCCGATGGCGACCAGGCGCGCGATCTTGCTGGCGCGCCGCTCGAGCAGCCGCGTGCAGTTGAGGCACAGCCCACCGATCGCGATGCCGGCGGTGGTTTCGCCGCATTTCGCGCACGGATGGCTAGGCCCTAACCCGCTTGACCACGGCGCGGGCGAACTCGGCCGTAGCAGCACGTCCCCCCAAATCCGGTGTGCGGATCTTGTCCTGCACGATGGTTGCCTCGAGGGCGCAGCGCAGCCGCTTGCCCGCCTCGAGCTCGCCGATGTGATCGAGCATCATCGCGGCGGCGAGCATCTGCGCCGCTGGATTGGCGATCCCCTTCCCCGCGATGTCCGGCGCGGATCCATGCACCGGCTCGAAGATGGCGGCGTGGGTACCGATGTTGGCCCCGGGCGCGAGGCCCAGACCTCCGATCAATCCGGCCGCTTCATCGGAGAGAATGTCGCCGAACAGGTTCGTCGTGACGATGACATCGAACTGCTCCGGCTTGATGACGAGCTGCATAGCGGTGTTGTCGACGATCTTGTCGTCCGACGCAATCGATCCCGCGTACTGCTCGGCAACGCGTCGCGCGACCTCGAGGAACAATCCTGAGGTCGCCTTCAAAATGTTCGCCTTGTGCACGATCGTCACTTTCTTGCGGCCGTGCGTCTTAGCGTACTCGAACGCGTACTTCGCGATGCGCTCGCTGCCCTCACGCGTGACAATCGACATAGCTTGCGCCATAGCGCGCCGGTCGCCGCCGATCTTGAACGTGTGGTCGAGCCCGACGTACAACCCTTCAGTGTTCTCGCGGATAATGACGAGATCGACATGCTCGAAGCGCCCGCCGGGAACGATGGTCTTGGTGGGGCGCACGTTGGCGTAGAGATCGAACTCCTGGCGCAGCGCCACATTGACCGACCGATACCCGCCACCGACGGGCGTGGTCAGCGGCCCTTTGAGGCAGAGCCGAGTACGGCGGATCGAGTCGAGCGTGGCGTTGGGAAGCGGCGTAGCGGCCTTTTCCACGGCGGCCATGCCGCCGTACTGCTCGTCCCAATCGAATTTCATCCCCAACGCGTCGAGGGCCTGGAGCGTTGCCTCGGTGATCTCGGGTCCGATCCCGTCGCCCCGGATCAGTGTTGCTTCGCGGACGGTCAAGGCAGGCCCGGTGTCAGGCTCTTCACCGCGCGCGTGAGGGCTGTCCAGGGATCCTCACCATCCCCGCGAGCCACCGTCCGCCAGCCAATCTTGCCAATTCGCGAGTCGATGAGCAGGACCGAGAGTTCGGCAGTGGCCGACCGGCCCTCGGACCGTCCGACCGTCCGACGGAACACAAGCCCTGCAGGCACGATCACGTAGCGTCCACCGACAAGACCCATCAGCGTGCGAAGCTGGTAGCGCAGCGGATCGGGGACATCCACGATGTTCGACGCCCGCAGGAACGGCGTTCCCATCTGGTCGGGATCGGCCGCGATGCCGGGTGCGCGACGGGCGACGTGCCGTAGCTCGGGGGGGGCAACCCAGGTGACTTCCGGCGCCCGCGCGGTGAGCAACGTTGCGATGATGCTGTCGCTCTTGTCGAGCGTGGTGCGCCGATCGGCGATCAACGCGTCCCAGTGCAGCGTGTCTTCAGCGGCGACCAAGGCGAGCGGGGTCAGCGCGACCCGTTGACCCGCCAGGCCTGCCGTAGGCAGTGGCGCCGTGGGTTCGGGCGTGGGCTGCTGGTCAGGCTTCTTCCCGCCGCAGCTAAGTGAGGCGAGCAGAATTAGGAAGTAGTTGCCTTGTAAGAGCTTAGTAGAGCGGCGAGTCACGGCCCGAATCTAAGCGAGGGTGAGGCCGCCGTCCACCACGATAACCTGTCCGGTGATGTGCCGCGCCGCTTCGCTGCACAAGAACAGGATCACGCGCGAGACATCCTCCGGCTCCGCCACGCGGCCGAGCACCGACTCGTGCTCAGCGCGCTCGAGCACTTCGCGCGGCAGCTGCGTCAGCAGCTCCGTCTTTACGAAACCCGGCGCGACGGCGTTCACGTTGATCCCCGCCGAGCCGAGGTCCACGGCCGCGGCCTTCGTGAGCCCGATGAGCGCCGCCTTGCTGGCGGCGTAGTTAGCGACGCCGAATCCGGGCCGGAAGGCCTGGTGGCTCGCGACGTTGACGATCTTGCCGAAGCGTTGAGCGCGCAGGTGCGGGGCAACGGCGTGAATACAGTTGAACGCCCCGCCGACATTCGTGTCCATGACTTCCGACCACGCGTCCGGCGTGAGTCTCCAGAGCGCGCCGTCATGGGTCACGCCGGCGTTGTTGATGAGATAGTGCACGCCGCCGAGGTGACGGCGGACCTCGTCGACGAAGTGCTCGACCAAGTCCATCTCCCGCACGTCGCACAGCGCCGAGTAGCAGGGAACGCCGCACGCGTTGATCGCGGTCTCGGTGAGCAGTGCCTGCGGGCCGACCTCACGTCCCGGCATCTCGACGTAATTGAAGGCGACGCCACAGCCACCCTGCGCGAATTCGAGCGCCACGGAGCGGCCGAGCCCGGTCGCGCCGCCGGTGACGATGACGACACGCCCTTTCAAGGACTCGGGCGTTCGCTGGGGTTGGGGTCGCTCCTGTACCGCGGGCGCAGCGGCTGAGCGCCCCCCCCCGCTCGACGACCAAGGATATGGACCAGAGGGGCTCAAGGAGTTCGAACCTATGTTCGAACTTGAACATCGGCAAGCGGCGTCGCAACTTACGCCGCGTGCGACCGCTTTCTATTCTCGCATGGGTTGTCGTCTCCCTGCTCGGCGCCGCGTCGTTTGGAGTCCTGGCGCTGGCCCGCGGCGAGACGATCAGCGCCGCCTGGCTCCTGACCGCCGCCGTCTGCACCTACGCTGTCGGTTATCGCTTTTACTCGAAGTTTCTCGCCAATCGCGTCTTCGGCCTCGACGCTCGCCGCGCCACGCCCGCCGAACGCTTCAACAACGGTCACGACTTCGTGCCGACGAACCGGTGGGTGTTGTTCGGCCACCACTTTGCCGCCATCGCGGGAGCCGGCCCGCTGGTCGGCCCAGTGCTTGCGGCCCAGTTCGGATTCCTTCCCGGAACGCTGTGGCTCGTCATCGGCGTCGTGCTCGGCGGTGCCGTCCAAGACTTCACGATCCTGTTTTGCTCGCTGCGCAGAGACGGGAAGTCACTCGGCCAGATGGCCAAAGAGGAAGTCAGCAAAGTCACCGGCGTGACGGCGATGATCGCGGTCCTCGCGATCATGATCATCCTGCTGGCGGTGCTCGCGTTGATCGTGGTGAACGCGCTGCGCGCGTCGCCGTGGGGGCTGTTCACGATCGCCTGCACGATTCCCATCGCGCTGCTCATGGGTTGGTGGATGAAGCGCTGGCGGCCGGGAAAGGTCGGCGAAGCGTCGATCGTCGGCGCGCTGTTGTTGCTGATTGCGTTGGTCGCGGGCGGCAGCGTCGCGAGCCACCCAGGTCTCGCGTCGGCATTCACGCAGAGCGGCACGTCCATCACGGGGATGATGATCGCCTACGGCTTCATCGCATCGGTACTCCCCGTCTGGATGCTGCTCTGCCCGCGCGACTATCTCTCGACCTTCCTCAAAATCACCACCGTACTGGTGCTCGGCGTCGCCATCTTGATCATCCTGCCGCCGCTCAGAATGCCGGCGCTGACGCCGTTCGCCACGGCCGGCGAGGGGCCGGTCTTTGCCGGCAAGCTGTTCCCCTTCGCGTTCATCACCATCGCGTGCGGCGCGATTTCCGGTTTCCACTCGCTCGTCGCCTCAGGGACGACGCCCAAGATGATCACGCGCGAAACGGACGCGCGGATGATCGGTTACGGCGGGATGATCATGGAGTCGTTCGTCGGGATCATGGCGATGATCGCCGCCTGCACGCTGGACCCCGGCGTCTACTTTGCGATGAATACGACGCCCGCCGCGCTGGCCGGCGCATCGGACGTGTTGAACCAGGCCGGTTTCGTCGTCACCCCCGACTACATGCAGGCGCTGGCAGCACAGATGGGGGAACAGACCCTGATCGCGCGCACCGGCGGCGCGCCGTCGCTCGCCGTGGGGATCGCGCACATCTTCTCAGGACTCACCACCGCCCTCGGCGGCAAGACGCTGTCGGCGCTCTGGTACCACTTCGCCATCATGTTCGAGGCGCTCTTCATCCTCACCACGATCGACACCGGCACGCGAGTGGGCCGTTTCATGCTTCAGGAGATCGGTGGCCACATCTGGCCGAAGTTCGGCGAGACGTCGTGGTTGCCGAGCGTGCTGATCTCGAGCGGAGCCGTGTGCGCGGCGTGGGGCTACTTCCTGTGGCAGGGAGTCGTGGATCCGTACGGGGGGATCAACGCGCTGTGGCCGCTGTTCGGCATCGCCAATCAGCTGCTCGCGGCCGTCGCGCTCTGCGTGGCTACGACGATCCTGATCAAGATGGGCCGCCAGCGCTACGCCTGGGTGACACTCGGCCCGCTGGCCTGGCTGATTACGGTCACGATGACGGCGGGGACCCAGCTGGTCTTCTCATCCGACCCTAAGCTCGGATTCTTCGCGCGTGCCGCGGCGCTAGCCGGCTCTGCCGACCCGAGCGCCGGCCAAAGGATTGCGAATTTCTATCTGGATGCGGGGATCACGCTGTTCTTCATGGCCGTCGTCGCGATGCTGGTGATCACGTCGGCACAGGAGTGGTGGCTCGTGCTGTCGCGACGCAAGCCCGCGGTCGTCCATGAGGCGCCGTTCGTACCGACGACTTTGGTCGCCGGGGACTAGCGATCGAATGATGCGCGATGCAGTGGATTGATTCTCCACTGCGCCGAGCGTAAGCTGATCATGTCACCGGATCTTCCAGGAGCTCTCCGTGCCGGTGACCGCCAAATTATCGCGCAAGTTCTACGAGAAATTTGGTGACGATTTGACCAACGAGCTCGTGGAGTGGTTCAATCAGGTGGATGCCACGTACCGGTCAGAGCTACGTGAAATCAACGACCTGAATTGGTCACGATTTGAGGCAAGGCTCGAGCAGCGTATTGCCGAGCTGCGTACAGATCTGGCACATCTCGAGACGAAATTGATCCGCTGGATGTTCCTGTTTTGGGTCGGAACCCTGGGTACTCTGATCGCTCTTCTGAAGCTCTAAAGAGGATGCCACGTCGGTGGTGGCAACGCTCTACAGCGGCGCCCACATGGGCGCTCGCACCGAGATCCTGCTCGATGTCGAAAGCGCGGGCGGCGGCGGCATCAGCCAGGCGCTGGGCCTCGCCGGGTTCAGCAACCTGGACGTCGTCCGCAACCCCGCTCTGGGATCCGCGCCGTACGTCGCGCGTGGACTCATCCGCTACACCATCCCGCTCGGCGCCGCGACCGAGCCCGGCACCGCGGGGCCGCTCAGCCTCCTGCCCACACTTCCCGTCAGGCGCCTCAGCCTCGCGCTGGGGAAGCTCAGCTTGGTGGACTTCTTCGATCTGAACATCGCCGGCAGCGACAGCCATCAGCAGTTCATCAACTGGACCGTCGATAACAACGGTGCCTACGACTATGCCGCGGATACGCGCGGGTACACCATCGCAACGGTGGTGGAGTATCGAGACCGCGATTGGGCGCTGCGGTGGGGCGAGGCCGTGATGCCCAAGGTAGCAAACGGCATCGAGTACGATTGGCATCTGTCCCAGGCGCATGGCGACAACATTGAGTTCGAGCTGGACCGCGGGATCATTCCGGGCCTTGCGGGAATGCTGCGCCTACTCGGCTACGTGAATCACGCCAACATGGGAGTTATCGAGAGGCGATCAACGCGTTCGCCGGAGGACGGGACTCCGTACTCGACATCGCGGCACATCGGCGTCCCGGGCGCACGAAGGCGGGCATCGGCGTGAACGCGGAACAAAGCCTTGGGTCGGGCCTCGACGTGTTTGGGCGGGCGGGCCTGAACAATGGTCAGGTCGAGTCGTTCGCGTACACGGAAGTGGATCGCTCGCTCGAGGTGGGCATGGCGTCGACCGCGCCGCCCTGGCGACGGGGGGACCGGCTGGGCGTGGCATTCGTGAGCAACGGCCTGGCTCCCGACCACCGTGAATACCTCGCGCGGGGTGGCCTCGGCTTCCTGCTGGGCGATGGAGCACTCAGGTACGGCCCAGAGAGGATCATCGAGGCGTACTACACCTGCAGCGTGGGCCTTGGCCTCTCGCTCGCCGCGGACGTCCAGCACATCAGGCACCCGGGCTACAATCGTGATCGCGGCCCCGCGACGGTCTTCGCCCTGCGTGTCCACCTCGAGGTCGGACCATGACTTCCACGGCGCCGTCAACCGCCGCTGGGTGGGATGCAGG
>WNFB01006505.1_pt1 | contig 10489 bp, 7 predicted proteins | sample 5400501 | NCBI WGS metagenome assembly WNFB01 (sample SAMN13153341, study PRJNA577476) | soil metagenome | isolation source: 200 cm saprolite under Douglas fir tree site 2 hole 1 | place: USA:California | collected 2015-04-18 | reverse complement strand
CGTCGAGGACGACGAGGAGGTCGGCGACCCGCTGGAGCGTGAGGGCGGCCATCCGCGGTGACGCGCCGCGCGCGAGCGTGGCCCAGTCGCTCCGGAGCGCGCCCTCCCGGACCGCGGGGTCCTCGGCGAGCAGCGCCGCCTCGCGCCGCATGTCGCCCTGCGCCGAATCGACGACGGCGCGGACCGCGGCGAGGGTCCCCGCCAGGACCTCCTCGTCGCGCGCGGCGGTGTGGGACCGCCAGACGAGCGCCGCGGCGATCCAGACGGCGGCGAGGGCGACGGCGAGGCCGAGCCGGACGACGAGCACGCGCCGGATGGCCGGGCTTCTCAGCGTCGGTCGCCCACCCGGTGAAGCTTCAGGAGGTTCGTCGTGCCCGCCACCCACATCGGCGACCCCGAGATGATCACGAGGACGTCGCCCGGCGCGACCGCGCCGTCGGCGAGCAGCGTGGCCTCGACCTGGTCGATCATGTCGTCGGTGGTCTCCACCTTCCGGATCAGGCGCGACGAGACGCCCCAGGACAGCGCGAGCCGCCGCTGCACCTCGACGAAGGGTGTCATGGCGATGATCGGCACGTCGGGGCGCGCGTGCGAGATGAGCCGGGCCGAGAACCCCGACTGCGTGAACGCGACGATCGCGCGGGCGCCCAGCTCGTGGGCCGCCGCGGCGGCCGCGTCCGACAGCGCCTCGGAGAAGCCCACCCCCACGCGCTCCCGCCGCCGGTGCCGGACCGCCTCGCGCAGCACCGCCTCCTCGGCCCGCTCGGCGACGCGCGCCATCACCTCGACCGCCTCGACGGGGTAGCGTCCGGTGGCCGTCTCGGCCGAGAGCATGATCGCGTCAGCGCCGTCGAAGATCGCCGTCGCGACGTCGGATACCTCCGCGCGGGTCGGACGGAGGTGCGTCACCATGGACTCGAGCATCTGGGTCGCGACGATCACCGGCACGCTCGCGCCGCGCGCCCCCTGGATGATCGCCTTCTGGAGGTGGGGCACGTCCTCGAGCGGCACGTCCACGCCGAGGTCGCCGCGCGCGACCATCACCGCGTCGACGGCCTGGAGGATGCCGGGAAGGTTGGCGATCCCCTCGTGGCGCTCGAGCTTGGCGACGAGCGGCGCGCGGGCGCCCAGCGTCGTGAGGTAGTCGCGCACCTCGCCGACGTCGGCCGCCGAGCGGACGAACGACACGGCGACGAAGTCGACGCCGTGCTCGACGCCGAAGCGCAGGTCCTCGCGGTCCTTGTCCGTGAGGCACGACGTCGGGAGCTCGACGCGCGGGAGCGAGATACCCTTGTGGTCGCTCAGGCGCCCGCCGACGACGACGCGGCAGCGGACCTCGTCGGGCGTGGCCTGCTCGACCCGGAGCTGGATCATCCCGTCGTCCATCCAGATCTGGTCGCCGGGGCGGACGTTCGCGAGGTACTCGGGGTGGTTCAGCGACGCGCGCGCGGCGGTGCCCTCCACGGGCCGCGCGCAGAGCGTGAACGTCGCGCCGGCCTCGAGGTCCACGCGCCCGCCGCCGGCCGGGCCGAAGGTGCCGAGGCGGATCTTCGGGCCCTGGAGGTCCTGGAGGATCGCGACGGGCCGGCCCCAGCGCGCCTCGCCCTCGCGGATGAGCCGGACCACCTCGGCGTGCTCGTCCGCGGTCCCGTGGGAGAAGTTGATGCGCGCGACGTCCATGCCCGCCGCGACCAGCCGGTCGAGCGTGTCCTTCCCGCTGCTGGCCGGCCCGAGAGTGCAGACGATCTTGGTCCGCCGCATGGGCCTACCCCGCCGGGAGGAGCGCGCCGAGGAACTGGCCCGTGTAGGAGCGCCCGGCCTGGCGCGCCAGGTCTTCCGGCGTGCCCGTCGCCACGACACGTCCGCCCTCGTCGCCCCCCTCCGGCCCGAGGTCGATGATCCAGTCGGCGGTCTTGATCACGTCGAGGTTGTGCTCGATGATCACGACGGTGTTGCCCTGGTCCACGAGCCGATTGAGCACGTCCAGCAGCTTTTGAATGTCGGCGAAGTGCAGCCCGGTCGTCGGCTCGTCGAGGATGTAGAGGGTTCTTCCCGTGGCCCGCCGCGAAAGCTCCGTCGCCAGCTTCACACGCTGGGCTTCGCCACCGGACAGCGTGGTGGCGGACTGACCCAAGCGGATGTAGTCGAGCCCTACATCATCAAGCGTCTGGAGCTTCGCCTTGATGACGGGCACCGCGTCGAAGAAGGCGAGCGCCTCGCGCACCGTCATGTCCAGGACCTCGGCGATCGACATGCCCTTGTAGCGGACGTCGAGGGTCTCGCGGTTGTAGCGGCGCCCCTTGCAGACGTCGCACGTCACGTAGACGTCGGGCAGGAAGTGCATCTCGATCTTCACGAGGCCGTCGCCCTGGCACGCCTCGCAGCGTCCGCCCTTGACGTTGAACGAGAAGCGCCCCGGCTGGTAGCCGCGCATGCGCGCCTCGGGGGTGCGGGCGAAGAGCGTCCGGATGAACGTGAAGACGCCCGTGTACGTGGCGGGGTTCGAGCGCGGCGTCCGGCCGATCGGCGACTGGTCGATGTCCACGACCTTGTCCACGCGCTGCGCGCCCTCGATCCGGTCGTGCGCCCCGGGACGCTCCTGGGCCCGGTGCAGCATCTGGGCGAGGGCGCGATACAGGATGTCGTTGACGAGCGTCGACTTGCCCGAGCCCGACACGCCCGTCACGCAGGTGAACGTGCCGAGCGGGATCTTCACCGGCATGCCCTTCAGGTTGTGCTCGCGCGGGTTGTGGATCGTGACGGCGTGGCCGCTGCCCTTCCGCCGCGCCTTCGGCACCGAGATCGCGAGCGCGCGCGCGAGGTAGCGGCCGGTGAGCGAGGCCGGGTTCGCCATGATCTCGTCGGGCGTGCCGACGGCGACGAGGTGGCCGCCGAGCTCGCCCGCGCCGGGGCCGAGGTCCACGACGTAGTCGGCCGAGCGGATCGTCTCCTCGTCGTGCTCCACGACCAGGACCGTGTTGCCGAGGTCGCGCAGGCGCTTGAGCGTGTCGAGGAGGCGCCGGTTGTCCCGCTGGTGCAATCCGATCGACGGCTCGTCGAGGATGTACAGGACGCCGACGAGGCTCGAGCCGATCTGGGTCGCCAGCCGTATGCGCTGGCCTTCACCACCCGCGAGCGTGCCGGCGGGCCGGTCGAGGGTCAGGTAGTCGAGGCCGACGTTCATCAGGAAGCCGAGCCGCTCCCGGATCTCCTTGAGCACCCGCCGTGCGATCGCGGCCTCGCGCTCGTTGAGCTTCAGGCCGCCGAAGAACGTGCCCGCCTCCTTGATGGTCAGGCGCACGACGTCGGCGATCGAGCGGCCCGCCAGCTTGAAGCCGAGCGACTCGCGCCGGAGACGCGCACCGCCGCACGCGGGGCACGGGCGCTCGGCCATGAACTGCTGGATCTCCGCGCGCGCCTCCTCGGACGTCGTCTCCCGGTAGCGGCGCTCGAGGATGGCCACGACGCCCTCGAAGCCGCCGTCCTTCTCGCCGTGGAGGATCACGTCGCGCACGCCCCGGCGGAGCTCGCCCCACGGCGTGTCGAGCGAGAACCGGTGGCGCTTGGCGAGCACCTGGAGGGTCTGCCGGAAGTAGGTGGACTCGCGGCCGGCCCAGGGCGCCAGCGCCCCCTCCTTGAGCGAGCGCGCCGGGTTCGGCACCAGGCGCTCGGGGTCGAGCTCGTCGCGCGAGCCGATGCCGCCGCACTCCTGGCAGGCGCCGTACGGGTTGTTGAACGAGAACATCCGCGGCGACACCTCGGGGAGCGAGATCCCGCAGTCGGCGCACGCGAGCCGCTCGGAGAACAGCATGGGCTCTCCGGGCTTGCCCGCCTCGCTCACCGGCTCGACCTGCACGATCCCGTCGGCGAGGCGCAGCGCCGTCTCGAGCGAGTCGGCGAGGCGCGCGCCGAGGGTGTCGCGCACGACGAGCCGGTCCACGACCACCTCGATCGTGTGCTTGCGCTTCCTGTCGAGCTCGATCTCCTCGCCGAGCTCGCGGACGGCGCCGTTCACGCGGACGCGCGTGTACCCCTGGCGCTGGAGGTCGAAGAAGAGCTTCTTGTACTCGCCCTTGCGCCCGCGGACGATCGGCGCGAGCACGAGCAGCCGCGTCCCCGGCGCCTGCCCGAGCACGCGGTCCACCATCTGCTGGACCGTCTGCGCCGAGATGACGCGGTCGCACGACGGGCAGTGAGGCACGCCGACCCGCGCGAAGAGCACGCGCAGGTAGTCGTAGATCTCGGTGACGGTGCCGACGGTCGAGCGCGGGTTCTTCGACGTCGTCTTCTGCTCGATCGAGATCGCCGGCGACAGGCCCTCGATCGAGTCCACCTCGGGCTTCTCCATCTGCTCGAGAAACTGCCGCGCGTAGGCGGAGAGCGACTCGACGTAGCGGCGCTGGCCCTCGGCGTAGATCGTGTCGAAGGCCAGCGACGATTTCCCGGACCCCGAGAGCCCCGTGATGACGACGAGCTGGTCGCGCGGGATCTCGAGGTCGATGTTCTTCAGATTGTGCTCGCGGGCACCCCTGATGACGATCTTGTCGCTGGCCATGTCGAAAGCCTATTGTGTCAGCCCCGCGTGGTCCGGGCAACCCGCCAGGCGCGGGCCGTGACGAAGGCAACCGGCGCGGCGACGAGGGCCGGGTAGGCGCCCGCGGCGGCCGCCCAGCCCGGGAGCCGCGCGGCGCCCACCCAGAGCAGGACGAACACCACCGCGCCGGCGAGCGAGCCCGCGGCGCCGGCGCGCTCGCCGCCGCCGGCGAGCCCGGGCGCCCAGGCCGCCGACGCCGCGAGGCCGCAGCCGGCCAGGAACACGCGCCAGGCGTCGGCGGGCCAGACGCTCGCCGCCGCCGCCAGCACGACGAGCCCCGCCCACACGAAGGACGCTCCCCGCGCCGACCCGCTCGCCGAGCCCGCGAGGCCCCGCAGCGCGCACGCGCCCGCCAGGCTCAAGACGAGCAGCGAGACCACGGCCACACCGGTGAGGACGCGCCCGGCGAGCCCGGAGACCGCACGCGCGGGAAGCTCGACGAGCCCCGCCCGGCCCGGCGCGCCGAGGGCGAGGTCGGGCGCCGTGCCCGCTGCGTACACGCCCCACGCGACCGCCGCGAGCACGAGCACGAGCAGCAGCACCGGCGCGGCCCGCGCGCCCGCGGGCGCGGGTGCCGCCGACGCCCGCAGCATGACGAGGGCGCCGCCGGCGAGCGTCAGCGCCGCGCCGAGCGCGCGGGCCGCCGCCTGTGGCGAGCGGCGCCCGGGCGGATCGGCCCACTCGGCTCCCGAGGCCGGCGCGCCCGGCACGCGCTTGCCGGCCTCGAAGCGGACGCGCGCACCGGCCTCGAGCACCAGACGGTCGCCGGGCCGCAGCGTGAGCGCGTCGCCGGGTCCGAGCCGCCACTCGCGCGTGACGCGGGCGTCGCCCGTCTGCTCGACGATCCGGTAGGCGCCCGGGACGAGCGCGGTGACCCGGTGGGCCTCGCGGAAGTCGAGCGACTCGGGGCGGACGAACCCGCGCCCGTCGGTCGCCCACACGCTGCGCTCGCCGAACGTGAACGCGGGCTGGGACGCCGCGCGGCTCCACGCGCTCCAGGGCGCGGCCCCGACCGCGGCCGCGACGACGACGACCGGGAGCACGAAGCCCGCGGCGCCCGCGAGGACGAGCGCGCCGGCGGGCGCGGGGCGCGCGTCGCCGCCGCGCGGCCGCCACTCGCTCGCGAGCAGCGCCAGGGCCGCGGTGAGGACGGCCGCCTGCCAGCGCCGCACGCTCAGGACCTCCGCGACGTCGGCGAGCGCCATGAAGCTCGCCGCGAGCGCGAGGGCCGCGCCCGCCAGCGTCGCCAGCGAGGCGATGCGGCTCGGGGCCGGCGCCGGCGCGGCGGGGGCCGGAAGCAGCGCCGCGAGCGGCGCCACGAGCACGAGGAGCGCCAGGACCGGCGCGTCCGCCAAGCCCCCGAAGACGCGCGCGGCGACCGTGACGAGGACGGCGGGGCCCGCCCACGCCGCGACCGCGACGAGGCCGGCGGACGGGGGGCGCGGGAGCGCGGCGACGGTCAGGGTGGCGACGAGCGGCGCCACGACGATCGCGAGCCACCAGAAGGCGCCGACGCCGGCGATCCTGATCGAGCCGGGATCACCCGGGAGCAGGGGAAGGAGGATCACGCCCGCGACGAGGCCGGCCAGGACGGAACATCCGACGCGGCGCCCGGCGGCCGTGGGCATCGCGCGATTATAGCCCGGTCGCGCCGCGGGTCCGGAATCGGTATGCTAACGGGCGACGTCTATTGTAGCGGGGTCCGCGAGCGCGGCTTGAACCGTGGGTGGCCTGAGCAAGATACGCGTGGCTCCGACCCGCCCGTTCCACACGAGAGGAGAGCTTCTTGAGCGACAAGATCGAGCGCGTGATGCTGGTGACGGCGCACCCGGACGACTCGGAGTTCGGCGCGGGCGGGACCGTCGCGAAGATGGCCAAGGAAGGCCGCGAGGTGACCTACGTCATCGTCACCAACGGCAACAAGGGCTCGAGCGACCGCACGCTGACGCCCGAGCGGCTCGCGCGGATCCGGGAAGAGGAGCAGCGCAACGCGGCGCGCACGCTCGGCGTCGCGCGTGTCGAGTTCCTCGGCTACCCCGACTGCGAGGTCGAGGACACCCGCGACGTCCGGCGCGACGTCACGCGGCAGATCAGGAAGTGGCGGCCCGACCTCCTCATCTGCCAGAACCCGAACCGGACCTACAACCTCGGCGGCTCCCACCGCGATCACCGCGTCGCCGCGGGCGTCGCGCTCGACTGCGTCTATCCCCTGGCGCGCGACCACATGGCCTTCCCGGAGCTGCTGCCCGAGCACGAGCCCCACAAGGTCCGCCTCGTCTACGTGATGCAGTGGGAGAACCCGCACGTCGTCATGGACATCTCGGACTTCATGGACCTGAAGCTGAAGGCCCTCGCCTGCCACGCGAGCCAGTTCGCCGACTTCGTCGCCGTCGAGAAGCGCGTGCGTGAGCGCTCCGCCGAGCTCGGCAAGACGAAGGGCTACGCGTACGCGGAGGCGTTCGACCAGATCGTCATGCAGCGATGAAGCGATGGAATGAATAACGTCAAGCCGAACGCAGCCGCCGACCGCGGGCTCGTCGTCGCCTCGCTCGAGGCGACGCCCCGGCTCCTGCGGCTCCTCACCGCCGACGCGACGGCCGCGCAGGCGGCGACGCCGCCCGCGCCCGGCGAGTGGTCCATCGCCGAGGTCGTCCGCCACCTCGTCGAGGGCGACCGCGACACCTTCGTGCCGCGGCTCCGGCTCATGCTCGCCGAGGCGCGGCCCGTGTTCGCGTCGCGGCGACCGGAGCCGGGCGACGCCTCAGACGTCGCGACGCTGCTCGACGTCTTCGCGAAGGCCCGGGGGCAGGCGGTCGGGCTGCTCGCGGCGCTCGACGACCCGGGCTGGCGGCGGGAGGGTGTGAGCCCGAGCCGCGGCGCGCTGAGCGTCGAGACCTACGCCCGAACGATGGCCGCGCACGACACGGAGCACCTCCAGCAGATCCACGCCGGCCGCGTGGTCCTCGGCCTCCTCCCGCGACGCTGCGAGGCCCGCCTGCCACTCGCCGTCCCCGAGCTCGTCGCCGCCCTCCGCGCGACGCCGGCCCGTGTCGCCGAGCTCGCGCGCGGGCTCGACGCGGAGCGGCTGCGCCGGCGCCCCACGGAGGGCGAGTGGTCCATGAAGGAGGTGATGGCGCACCTCCGGGACCTCGAGCGCGACCTCTTCCTCCCGCGCCTCCGTCGCATCCTCGAGGAGGAGCGGCCGCGGTTCGAGTCGTTCGACCCCGAGGCCTGGGCGCGCTCGCGCGACCACCGGGAGGGGAGCTTCGAGGCGGACCTCGAGGAGTTCATCGCCGCCCGGGCACGGACGCTCGCCTTCGTCGAGGCGCTGCCGGACTCGGCCGTGGCGCGGGTCGGCCTCTCGGGCCACTTCGGGCCGGTCACGCTCGCGCAGTACGCGACCCACGTCGCGGACCACGACCTCGAGCACCTGGGTCAGCTGATGGCAGTGCGAGGTGAGCCGGTTCGACCGGCGAGCCGAGCCTTTCAATGACCGAGATCCCGGTATTCGCGAATCCCAGCGTCCGCCGCGTCCAGGACGCGCTCGATGCGCTGGGCGGCGGCCATCGCGTCGTCGCGCTCGCCGAGTCGGCGCGAACGGCGGCCGACGCCGCGCGGGCGCTCGGCTGCCGCGTGGACCAGATCGTGAAGTCGCTGGTCTTCCGGGGACGCCAGACGGAGCGCGCGATCCTCGTCGCGGCGAGCGGCGGTAACCGCGTGGACGAGGGAAAGGTCGCCGGCCTGGTCGGCGAGCCCGTCGCGATGGGCGACGCCGCGTTCGTGCGCGCCCGCACGGGGTTCGCGATCGGCGGCGTGGCGCCGATCGGCCACGCGGAAACCTTCCCCGCGCTGATCGACGAGGACCTCCTCCGGTGGGAGGAAATCTGGGCCGCGGCGGGCCATCCGAGCACGGTCTTCAGGCTCACGCCGGCGGACCTCGTCAAGATGACGGGCGGCCGCGTGGCCGCCGTCAGGGCCTAGCCGCCACGCGCCCCCTCTGGGGGTAAAATACCGGCCGTGACCGGTCGCCGCTCGGCCCTCCCCGTGCTGGTCGCGCTCCTGCTCCTCGGCGCCAGCGCCGCCGTCGCGCGCGGCCCCGTCGTCCCGCCGGCGGCGCCGGCCCTCGCGCGCGACGTCGAGGCCCTCAGCGCGCCCGACATGGAGGGGCGCCGCTCGGGGACGCCCGGCGGTGAGCGAGCCGCGCGCCGCATCGCCGAGTGGCTCGAGGCCGCGGGGCTCCGCCCCGGCGGCGAGCATGGCACGTTCTTCCAGTGGTTCGCCGTCGAGACCGGCATCGCGATCGGGCCCGCGAACGAGCTCGCCCTCGCGAGGCCGGGCGGCCGCCGCTTCGAGGTCGGGCGTGAGTGGACGCCACACGGCGGCTCCCTCACGGGCGCGCTGAGCGCCGAGGTCGTCCTCGCGGGCTGGGGGGCGACGAGCGACGACGGGAGCTTCGACGACTACGCGGGCCTCGACGTGCGCGGCCGGATCGTGGTGGCGCTCGACGGCACGCCGGGGGCGCTCGGCGCGGCGCGCGTGTCGCGGCTCGACAAGCTCATCGCGGCGCGACGCCACGGCGCCGCCGCGCTCCTCCTGGTCGCCGACGCGCTGCCGCCGCTCGACGCGACGGCCGCCCGGGTCGGGCTGATCTCCGGGACGCTCACGCGCCAGGCCGCCGGGGCGCTCCAGACCGGCGATCGCGTGAGCCTCAGGGTGGACCTCGCGGCCGCCGTGCGGCGCGGGGCGAACGTGGTCGGCATCCTCCCCGGCGCCGACCCCGCGCTCGCCGACGAGGCGGTCGTGATCGGCGCGCACTACGACCACCTCGGGCGCGTGGACGGCGTCGTCCATCCGGGCGCCGACGACAACGCCTCGGGCACGGCGATGGTCGTCGGCCTCGCGCGCGCGTTCGCGGCGGCGGGCGGCGCCCCGCGCACGCTCGTCGTCGCGCTCTTCGGCGGCGAAGAGCTCGGCCTTCTCGGCTCGCGACACTACGTGCGCGAGCCCGCGGTGCCGCTCGCCAGGACGGTCGCGATGGTGAACTTCGACATGGTCGGGCGGATGCGCGAGCACCGGCTCGTGATCGCCGGCGGGGACAGCGCTCGCGGCCTCGCCGACGCGCTCGCCCCGGCGCCGCCGACGCGCGTCACGCTGGAGCTCCGCGGCAACCCCTGGGGTGCCTCCGACCACAGCCTGTTCTACGACGCCGGCGTGCCCGTCCTCTTCTTCACGACGGGCGCCCACGCCGATTACCACACGCCGAGCGACACCGCCGACAAGATCGACGCCGACGCGATGGCGGAGATCGCACGGATCGCCGCGGCGGCGATCGAGCGCCTCGCGGGCGGCGCGCGTCCCGCGTACGCGCGCGTCGCCCCGCCCGGGCAGCGCCCGGCGCAGGGGCCGCCCGTGGGCGGCGCGTTCCTCGGCGTCGTCATCACGCAAGCCGGCGCCCGCGACGGGCTGCGCATCGGCGGCGTCGTGCCCGGCAGCGGCGCGGCGACGGCGGGGCTCAGCGAGGGCGACGTGATCGTCCGCCTCGGCGGCGCCGCGGTGGACAGCTTCGACGACCTCCGGGCCGTGCTGCGCGGAAAGAAGCCCGGCGACGCCATCCGGGTCGTCTATCTGAGAGACGGCGACGCCCACACGACCTCGGCCACGCTCGGCGCGCGGCCGTAGCACCGGCGGCTCACCCCCGAACTCGAGGACGACGACGATGGTCGCCGGCGAGGTGAAGACCGCGACGACGCTCACGGAGCTGATGCGCCGCCGCGCCGCGCTCACGCCCGACGCGCCGTACTTCCACCTGTACGGCGAGACGGTGACGTACCGGCGCCTCTGGGAGCAGAGCGCGCGCCACGCGGCGGGGCTCGCGCGCGCGGGCGTGGGCGCGGG
>WNFB01006503.1_pt1 | contig 10490 bp, 13 predicted proteins | sample 5400501 | NCBI WGS metagenome assembly WNFB01 (sample SAMN13153341, study PRJNA577476) | soil metagenome | isolation source: 200 cm saprolite under Douglas fir tree site 2 hole 1 | place: USA:California | collected 2015-04-18 | reverse complement strand
CGACCCGGAGTGGTTCCGGGGCGCCCGCAAGGTGGGCGTCACCAGCGGGGCTTCAACCCCCAGCCAGCTGACCCGCAAGGTGATCGAGTACCTGGAAACCCTCCCCTCAGGGGAGGGCTAGGGAGGGGCCGTGGAGGCCGGCGCTGCCGTGGCTGGAGTTCCTGACCCCGACCGCCGCCGCCGCCTTCTCCGGGCCGGTGGGGAAGCGTCCGCCGGGGCCGGCTCCGCTGCCGTCGCCGCCGCCTCCGGCGCCTGAGCGGCCGCTCCTCGCCGCCGGCGGCGCCGCCGGGCCGGCTGCGCCGGCGCCGCCTCGCGCTTGGTGACCTGGACCGCCAGCTCGCCGTCGGCGCAGAGCGTGCCCCCCTGGTTGAGCACCTCGACCCGCCAGACCGCCAGGCCCAGCCGGGGGTTGTCCAGCGCCCGTTTCTGGGTCAGCCGCCAGCGGGCGTGGATGGTGTCGCCGGCGCGCACTGGGCTCAGGAAGCGCCAGCTCATGGCCGCCGTGCCGGCGGAAGCGGGCTGGGGGCTGTCGATCGAGCCCAGGCCGATCGCGGCGGCGGCCAGGAAGGGAGCCGGAGCGGGCCTTGGCGCGTTGGCTGAATCGAGGTGAAGGGGAGTGAAGTCTCCGGCCACGCCCATGAAGAGGCCCAGGTCGGCGTCGGTCAGCGTGCGGCGGCGGGTGACCCACTCCCCGCCCAGGGGGAGGTCTTCGAAGTAGAGCAGGTCCAGGGCGGGAGCGAGTATACCGGCTCTAGTACACCCGGCCGGGCTCGGCTAGAATCCCCGGAAATCGCGCGGGGGAGGTCGGGTTGAGTCAGGAGACCGTACTGGTCCTCAGCTTCGTGGCGCTACTGTGCGCCGTGGGCCTTCTCTTCGTGATGCTTTTGCGGCTGCAGAACACCGCCCGGCAGCTGCGGCAGGCGGTGGAGGCCGCCGCCAGCGCTCGCGACCGGGCCTCGGTCCTGCTGACGGTGACGGAGGCAGTCAACTCCTCGCTCTCCATGGAGGAGGTCCTGAACCTGGCCCTCACGCACTGCGGGCGCCTGGTGGGCGCCAGCGCGGGCGCCCTCTACCTGATGCGTCCGGACCGGTCGGAGCTGACTCGCGAGGCCTCCTTCGGGCTCGCCCACCACGCCCGCGCCGCCACCCGCCGGCTCGACCAGGAGCCGACCCGGAGCGCGCTCGCCCAGGAGCGGCAGAGCGTGGTCGAGCTGGCCGAGCGGGACGCGCCGGGGCTGGAGGGGGGCGGCCACCCCGGCCACGCCCTGGTGCTGCCGGTGCAGCGATCGGGCCAGCTGATGGGTGCCATGGAGCTGTACCTGCTGAACCAGCCCGAGATCACGCCCGAGCAGATGGACCTCCTCTACGGCGTCGCGGCCCAGACCGCCACCGCGATCCGGCACGCGCAGCTCTTCCGTGAGCAGGAGGAGACGGGGCTCACCGACGAGCTCACCCACCTGCCCAACCGCCGGTACCTGGCGCAGCGCTACCTGCAGGAGATGCAGCGCTCACGCCGCTACCACAAGCCGATGGCCTTCCTGATGCTCGACATCGACCACTTCAAGGAGGTCAACGACAGCCACGGCCACCTGATCGGCGACCAGGTTCTGGCCGAGCTGGGCCGCATCCTCGCGGCCTCGGTGCGGGAGTCGGACGTCTGCGCCCGCTACGGCGGCGAGGAGTTCGCAGCCATCCTGCACGAAGCCTCGGTGGAGGGCGCCCAGATCATGGCCGAGCGGCTCCGGCAGGGGGTGGAAGCCCACACCTTCCCGGCCGGGCTCAAGCTGAGCGTGAGCGTCGGCATCGCTGCCACCGACAACCCGGAGCGTTTCGGCACCCTGATCGAGGAGGCTGACTCGGCGCTCTATCGGGCCAAGGAGGCGGGCCGCAACCGGGTCGCCCTGGCCCAGATCCCCTCGGCGGAGGTCGAGACCGCCACCCCGTAGGGTTTACCGCCACCCCGTAGATTTACGGGTATGGGCCGCTACTGCCTGGAATGCGGCCACCCGCTGGAGCTGCGCGTGATCGACGGTCGGCAGCTCGAGGCCTGCCCACGGTGCGCGTTCGTGCTCTGGCCCGACCCCAAGCTGGCCACCGCGGTGGTGGTCGAGATGGACGGCGGGGTGGTGCTCGGCCGGCGGGCCATCGAGCCCGGGTACGGGGAGTGGTGCCTGCCCGGCGGCTTCGTGGACCAGGACGAGCACCCCGAGCGAGCCGGGACGCGCGAGTGCCTGGAGGAGATCGGGGCCGCCGTGGAGCTGACGGGCCTCCTGGGCGTGTACCACGTCACCCGCGGCGACGGCACCGGCCTGGTCGTGCTCGCCTACCGCGGTCGGGTTCGCGAGGGCGAGCGGCTGGCGCCCGGCAAGGAGATGCTGGAGGTAAGCGTCTTCGCGCCCGACCGGCTGCCGGAGCTGGCCTTCGCCAGCCACACCCAGGTCATGAGTGACTGGCTGGCCCGAGTGGGGGAAGCGAAGACGTGAACGCGCTGGAGACCGCAGCCTAGGCGGCTGGAGGCGGGACCAGGATCGCCTTGCGCCGCCGCCGCTCGGGCTCGTGCATCACGGCCATCACCACCGTGAGGGCGATGGCGGCCACCCCGCAGGCGGTGAAGCCGGCCGTGTAGCCGGCGGCGGCGATGATCGGACCGAAGGCCAGCGGGCCGAGTGCCAGCCCCAGGAAGAGCACGCTGCTGTAGAGACCCATGGTCACGCCGCGGGTCTCGGGCGAGGCGAGCGCCGCGAAGGCGACGCTGATGGCGATGAAGGCCGTGGCCAGGAAGGGCACCGTCACCGCAAGCAGTGCCGTGGGCGTCCAGAAGCCGCCCAGGTGCGGCAGCAGGATCATGCCGGCGGCGAAGACGGTGACCCCGACCAGCACCACCGTCGCCTTGTGCTGGACCCGGTCGACGAGCCGCCCGGCCGGGATCCGCGAGGCGCCGTTGAATAGAGCCAGCACCGCCAGCATGTAGCCAACCTGGGACGCCGGCAGGCCCAGGTGCTGGTTGCCGAAGACCGGCAGATAGGCCATCAGGGTTCCCCAGACCAGGCTCGACGCCACCAGCGCCAGGAGCACGGGGTAGAAAGCCGGACGCCCGGCCAGCTCGCGCAGGGCCGGTCCCAGGTTGAGGCTGCGCTCCGGCCGGTGCTGCCGGCCAGGGGCGACCAGGCTGGAGGGGACGGCCAGCACCAGCAGCGCCGTCGTGGCGAGCAGGTCCTGCCGGAGGTCCAGGAACCTGAGGGCGATGCCCGCCAGGGCCGGGCCGGCCAGAAATCCCATCTGGAACGACAGGGTCAGCCAGCCCATCGCCCGGCCCAGCCGCCGGGCCGGAACCAGGTCGGTGACGGCCGCGAAGATGGCGGCGTTGCCCGCGCCCCCGGCGAGGCCCCACATCAGCTGCCAGACGTAGAGGACCGGGACTGAGGTCGTGTACGCGGTCGCGACCTGCGAAACGGCGCTGACGGCAATGGAGAAGATCAGCAGGGCGCGCCGGCCGAAGCGGTCGGAGAGCAGGCCGGAGGGCAGCGAGAGCAGCGCGGCCACGAGGGTGGAGGCCGAGAAGAGCAGCCCGATCTGGAAGCGATCGGCGCCGATCGAGGCCGCGTAGAGCGGGGTCAGCAGGCCGCGAGCTGCCAGGGCCGCGAAGATGGCGGCCGCGGCGAGGTAGATGGCAACGACAGGAGGCGCTGGGGGCGCCGAGGGTTCCCGAATCACGCCGACCTAAGATACCGGCGGGGATGGTGCCGCATTCCGAGGCTGAGAGGCCTCACGACCTGGAGCTGGCGGCGGGGCTGATCGCCGCCGCCCGTCGCGGGCTGGCCCTGACCGGAGCCGGCGTCTCCCAGGAGAGCGGCATTCCCACCTTCCGCGGCCCGGACGGCCTCTGGCGCCGCTACGACCCGGTCAAGGTCTCCTCGCTGGAGTACTTCATGCAGGACCCCGCCGCCTACTGGTCGGTGGCCCGCGAGCGCGGGCAGCTGGTCCTCCAGGCGCTGCCCAACGCCGGCCACCACGCCCTGGCCGCGCTGGAGGAGGCCGGGCACCTGGCGGCGGTGGCCACCCAGAACACCGACGGGCTGCACCTCGACGCCGGCAGCCGGCGGGTGATCGAGCTGCACGGCTCCGGGCGGACGGTGCGCTGCCTGGACTGCGGAGCCCGGGAAACGCGGGCGGCCGTGCACGCGCGCCTGGCCGCCGAGATGCCGCCCCGCTGCCTTGCCTGCGGCGGCGGCCACCTGAAGCCGACCACGATCCTCTTCGGTGAGCCGATGCCGGCCGCGGCCACGGCCGAGGCCTTTGAGCTTGCCCAGGCGGCCGACCTGATGCTGGTGGCGGGGACCTCCCTGGCCGTCTACCCGGCCGCGCAGCTGCCGCTGGTCGCGCTGGAGGCGGGGGCGCCGCTGGTCATCGTCAACGCGGAGCCGACCCCCTTCGATCGCTTCGCCGCCGTGGTGCTGCACGGCCGCTCGGGCGAGATCCTGCCGCAGCTGGTCGAGCGCGTCGTCCCGGCCGGACGTGGATGACGTCGCCCACAGAGACCGGCTGCCCGTCCACGATCAGCGCGCCCGACTGATCTACGTCCTCGGCCCTGCCCTCGATCACCCCCGAAGGCAGCCAGACCCGGACCTGGCGGCCGAGCGTGTCCGAGCGCCGGCGCCAGGCCGCGAGGACCTCCTCGGCCGGGGCTGAGCACCAGCGTTCCAGCGCCGCCCGCAGCCGCGTCAGCAGCCGGTCGCGGTCCTGGCCCAGCCTGGCGGCGCCGGGAGGCGCCCAGCTCAGGTTGATCCCGATGCCGACCACCGCCTTGCGCGGCCCGGCCTCGACCAGGATGCCGCCCACCTTGCGGCCGCCCAGCAGAAGGTCGTTGGGCCACTTGAGGCGCACGCGGGCCCCGCAGGCCTCGGCCGCGGCCACCCCGCAGGCCAGGCTCAGCAGCGGCTGGGGGGGCACCACGAAAGAAGCCAGCAGCGCGGTGCCGGGCGGTGTTTCCCAGACACGGTCAGCCCGGCCCCGGCCCGCGGTCTGGTAGTCGGCCACCACCACCGAGCCGAGCGGCAGCCCGCGCGCGACCTCCTGCGTGGAGGTCACCGACTCCAGATGCACGGTCTGTGAGCCCCGGCCGGAAGGTGCCGACGGACCTTCGGCGCCCATGCGGCCGATCCGGGTGTCAGGGGACCCCGACGCTTCGTCGTCACGCATCGCCTAATGCGCTCCTCCTCTCGCCACCCCTTCCTACGGCTCGTCTCGCCTGGACACCGAATCTCTCGCCGGCCTCTCCCGGCCGGGCCTCAGGCGGTCCCACAGGACGAAATAAGCTTAGGGAGGGCATGGCCGGGACCTCGTGGGACAAGCTGGGGCAGATGGACGCCGCCTTCGAGGTGGTGGCCCCCGCCATCCGCCGGGTGGCCCGCTCCGAGGGAGCCCGGCTGCACGAGTTCTTCAACGAGGATCCGATCTGGCGGCTGACCCTGCCCCGCGGCGACGACGAGGCCCGGGTGGACGTGATCTGGGAGGAGACGCGCCCCGAGGCCTACCGGGTGCGGGCGCTCTGGTGGGCAGGCGACCAGCTGCACTCGGAGGAGGTGGGCGACTTCCGCCGCGAGCAGCCGCTGGAGGAGCTAGAGGGCCTGCTCCAGGAAGCCATCCGCCGGGGCCGGCCGGCTTGAAACGCCACCGGGTCGTGATCCTTCTGGCGATGATTGGCCTGGCCCTGCTGGTGATCGGCCTTCTCACCTGGAGCGCGATCTCCTCCTTCGACGGCCGCAGCCTGGCCGCCCTGGCGGTCGTCCTGGTGGGCGCCGCCGCGGGCGGCATCGGCTTTTCCTGGAAGCGCTACTCGAGCCGCCAGTGAGCCTGAAGCTCGGCTACAAGGCCTCGGCCGAGCAGTTCGGCCCCCGCGAGCTGCTCGAGTTCGCCGTGCTGGCCGAGGAGCAGGGCTTCGACTCCTGCTACATCAGCGACCACTTCCAGCCCTGGCGGCACTCCGACGGCCACGCCCCCTTCTCGGTGGCCTGGCTGGCGGCCGCCGGCGAGCGCACCCGCCGGCTGGAGCTGGGCACCAGCGTGCTGACGCCGACCCTCCGCTATCACCCCGGCCTGGTTGCGCAGGGGTTCGGCACCCTGGGGGTGCTCTACCCCGGCCGCATCGTGCTGGGGGTGGGCACCGGCGAGCACCTGAACGAGGGCGCGCTGGGCATCGAGTGGCCGGAGCTGAAGGAGCGTTTCGCCCGCCTGCGCGAGGCGGTGCAGCTGATCAAGGAGCTCTGGTCGCGGGAGCTGGTCACCTTCGACGGCGAGTTCTACCGCACCCGCAACGCCACCATCTACGACCGGCCGCGGGAGCCGGTGCCGATCTACGTCGGCGCCTCCGGGCCCCAGGTGGCGAAGTTCGCCGGGCGCGCCGCGGAGGGCTTCATCTGCACCTCGGGCAAGGGCCTCGAGCTCTACCGCGACACCCTGCTCCCCGCCCTGGCCGAGGGCGCGCGGGCCGCCGGCCGCGAGCCGGCCGGGGTCGCGAAGATGATCGAGATGAAGGTCTCCTACGACCACGACCGGGCGCGGGCGCTGAAGGACACCAGGATCTGGGCGGCGCTCGCGCTGCCCGGCGAGGCCAAGGCCGGCATCGACGACCCCCGCGAGATGGAGCGGCGCGCGCGCGAGGTGGAAGCCGAGGCACACCGGCGCTGGCTGGTCTCCGACGACCCCGACGAGCACGTCGAGCAGATGCGGCCGTATCTGGAGCTTGGCTTCAAACACCTTGTGTTCCACGCCCCCGGCCAGGACCAGGGCCGCTTCCTGAGGCTCTACGGCGAGGAGGTTCTGCCCCGCCTGCGGAGGCGCTTCGGATGACCTGGGTCGTGGTCCTGATCAAGGACTTCGCGACCGCCAAGCAGCGGCTGGGACCGGTGCTGGGTCCCGAGGAGCGGCACCGGCTGGCGATCGCCAGCGCCGGGCGGGCCCTGGAGGCGGCGCGGGCTGGGGACCGGGTGCTCGCGGTCTGCGGCTCGCCGGAGGCGGCGGAGCTGGCCCGGCGGGCGGGGGCCGAGGTGCTGCTCGAAGCCCGGCCCCAGGGCCAGAATCCGGCGGCGCGGCGGGGCGTGAAGCGCGCCCTCGCCGGCGGCGCGGAGGCCGTGATCCTCCTCTCCAGCGACCTGCCGCTGGTCAGCCGAGACGCGCTCGCGACCCTCCTTCAGGCGGGCGCCGAGGGGGGGTCGAAGGTCGTGGTGGCGGCGGCGGCGGCCGGCCGCCGGGGCACCAACGCGCTCTACCTGCGCCCCCCGGACGTGATCGGCCTCCACTTCGGCGACGACTCGCTGCCCCGGTTCGAGGCCGACGCCCGGGCGCGCGGAGTCCCCTTCTCGAGCCGGTCGCTGCCCGAGCTGGCCCTGGACCTGGACGAGCCGGCCGACCTCGAGCACCCGTTCAAGCCGGCGGCGGGCATCGAGGTCATCCCGGTGCGGGGGCTGCCCGAGGTGCAGCCGGGTGACGACCTGGCGCGCCTGATCGCGGGCGGGGTCCGGCTTCAGGACGGCGACGTGGTGGTGGTCGCGCAGAAGGTGGTCTCCAAAGCCGAGGGCCGCCTGCTGGACCTGCGCACGGTGACGCCCTCCGCCCGAGCCCGGCGGCTGGCGAAGGGACTGGAGTTCCAGACCGACCCGCGCGCAGTGCAGGTCATCCTGGACGAGAGCGTGCGGGTCCTCCGCGAGGAGCGGGTGCTGATCACCGAGACCCGGCACGGGTTCGTCTGCGCCAACGCCGGCGTCGACCACTCGAACGTGCCCGGTGAGCACATGGTCGCGCTGCTGCCCGAGGACCCGGACCGGAGCGCGGCGGACCTGCGCCAGAGCCTGAGGCAGCTGTCCGGCGCCGAGCTGGCGGTGATCGTGGCCGACACCTTCGGGCGCGCCTGGCGGATGGGTATCGAGAACGTCGCGCTGGGCGTCGCCGGCCTGGCGGCCTTGGTCGACTACCGCGGCCAGCGCGACGACGCCGGCAAGCTGCTCTACGCGACCGTGGTGGCGGTCGCCGACGAGCTGGCCGCGGCGGCGGAGCTGGTGATGGGCAAGACCGCCCGGGTGCCGGTGGCGGTGATCCGCGGCTACCGCGCCGAGGCGGCTCCGGGCACGGGCAGGGAGCTGGTGCGGCCCCGCGACCGCGACCTCTTCCGCTGATGCGGGTGGCGCTGATCGCCGGCGGGACCGGCGGGGCGAAGCTGGCGGCCGGCCTGCAGGCGATCCTGCCGCCCGGGGACCTGTCGGTGGTCGCCAACACGGGCGACGACCTGGAGTGGTGGGGTCTGCACGTCAGCCCCGACCTGGACTCGGTGCTCTACCGCCTGGCCGGGATCTTCAACGAGGCGGCGGGCTTCGGAGTCAGGGACGAGACCTTCCAGGTTGCCGCCGTCATGGAGCGGCTCGGCGAGCCGGCCTGGTTCCGGGTCGGCGACCAGGACCTCGCCACCCACCTGCTGCGCACGGCCATGCTGCGGCGCGGCCTCCGCCTCAGCGAAGCCAGCCTGGAGCTGGGCCGGCGCCTGGCGGTGCGAAGTCGCGTCCTGCCGATGTCGGACGACCCCGTGCGCACCTGGTTCGCCACCGACCAGGGGTGCCTCGGCTTCCAGGAGTACTTCGTCCGGGAGGCCTGCCGGCCCCGGGTGGAGGGAGTCGAGTTCGCCGGCCTCGACCGCGCCCGCCCGGCCCCGGAGGCCGTGGGGGCGGTGCGGGAGGCGGACCTGGTCGTGATCGGTCCCTCCAACCCGGTGGTCAGCGTCGATCCCGTGCTCGCGCTGCTGAAGAGCGAGCTCCGGCCCGCGCGAACCCTGGCCGTCAGCCCGATCGTGGGGGGCGTCGCGCTCAAGGGCCCGACCGTGGAGCTGATGCGAGCCCTCGGGCGAGATCCCACCCCCCTGGGCGTGGCCAGGGAATATCGAGAGGTCGCGGGCTGGTTCGTGCTCGACGAGCGTGACCGGGAAGCCGCCGCGGAGGTCGAGCGGGAGGGCCTGCGGGTCGTGGTGGCGGATACCGTGATGGGGGACCAACCTGAGAAGCTGGCGAAAGCGATTCTGGAGGTGATCTGAGTGGAGTTCCACCTGGCCCTGCCCAACGGCGCCCGTGACGGCTCGCCGGAAGCGCTGATCGAGATCGCGGAGGCGGCTGAGGAGCTCGGCTTCGCGGGCGTGATGGCCCTCGACCACCTCCTGGTCGGGAACGACCTGCGCGAGATCTACAGCCGGGTCTTCGAACCCCTGGTGGTGCTCTCGTACCTCGCAGCCCGGACCCGGCGCGTCCGGCTGGGGACGTCCGTGATCGTGCTCGGGATGCGGAACCCGTTCGTGGTCGCCAAGCAGGTCGCGACCCTGGACGCCCTCTCCGGCGGCCGGGTGATCCTGGGCCTCGGCGCGGGCTACTCTGAGCCCGAGTTCGTCAACGTGGGCGCCGGGGACCGCTTCCACACCCGCGGCCGGCGGCTGGACGAGGCGATCGGGCTCTTCCGCCACCTCTTCGGAGGCGAGAAAGGGGGCTTTGAGGGCCGCTTCTACAGCTACCAGACGGGTTACTTCGAGCCGCTTCCGCCCCAGGGTGCCCGGCTCCCGATTCTCATCGGCGGCAACTCGGACGCCGCCATCCGGCGGGCGGCCCAGCTAGGCGACGTCTGGCAGTCGACTCGCATCGGCCCGGACGAGTTCAAGCCCCGGGTCGAGCGCCTGCGCCAGCTGGCCGGCGATCGGAAGGTCGAGGTGGGCGCCCGGACCGCCCTCGAGGGCTCGCCGGCCGAGATGCGGTCCCGGATCGAGCAGTGGAGGGACGCCGGCGCCCAGCACCTCTGCCTGGTGTTCGGCCGCCACGCCGCCGACACCCTGGAGCGGATGCGCGCCTTCGCGGGCGAGGTGATGGCAGCGGCGGCGTGACCTGGTCGCCGCGGCCCGGGCCGAGCAGGTTCGCCGGCTCCTGGGAGACCTATGCCGAGCAGATCTAGCCGGTGCGGACGTTGGCGATCATGACCAGGCAGCCGATCAGGATCATGACCAGGCCGACCACCAGAACCGCGTACTGGACGGCACCCACGGCCGCGCTGGGCTTCTTCTCCTCCAGGATCTTCTCTGCCTCGGGCGCCTGCCCGACGACCTCCCAGCCGCCTTTGGCGGCGGGGGTCGGTGTCCCGGCGGCGGCCGCCGCCATGCCCGACTCCTTGCCGCCCGCGTCGACCACGCTCCATCCGGTGGGCCCGGCGGCGGCCGGTGCCTCCAGCTCCGACTCGGGGGAGGTCGGGTGCCAGGGTGGGGCGCTGGGCTCGGCGACCGGCTGGGCCGGCATCGGGGCGGGAACAGGCGGGAGCGGTGGCGGTGGTGGCGCCGAGGGCGGTGCGGAGGTAGGCGTCCACGCCGGCTCCCCGGCGCGGGTGCTCGAAGGCTCCATCGGGGCACTGGGCGCAGGTGCCGTCGGCGAATACTCCCAGGCCGACTTCGCCGCCGGCGCCTCCGCCGGAGCCCC
>WNFB01006502.1_pt1 | contig 10490 bp, 7 predicted proteins | sample 5400501 | NCBI WGS metagenome assembly WNFB01 (sample SAMN13153341, study PRJNA577476) | soil metagenome | isolation source: 200 cm saprolite under Douglas fir tree site 2 hole 1 | place: USA:California | collected 2015-04-18 | reverse complement strand
AGCCCCTGTGATGAACGCAGGATGGTTCTTCTTGGCCTTTGATCCCATGCACTCGGCTCGTCGCATGAAGCAGCGAGGCTACTTGTTCTACTTGGTTTTGCCATCCCAGGAATTTCATCTTCCTGTCGTGACGACGCCACTTAGCTCCTGAAACTGGTAAGCAGAAGTGGTCTTAAGTGCCAACCATGGTTCTCTCTGAGACTCGTGGCCTATAGGTTTCTTGGGTTATCCGAGGGGGCATACAGTGATTTCGGAGACTCGGTGCCCGAGGCACACAAAGCCTAGCATCCTTTTGGATACTCACCCTCGAACCCGAGCGTCTCAAGAACCCGAAGGGCCAGCGCCAGGGATGAGCCTGGGGATGGGATGGGCTCTCGGCCAGACGCTCAAGCTGCTTGCCGTTTTAGTTGTTCGGCGTCGAAACGTCCTCCTTTCTTCCAAATCGCCAAAGTAATCGCCGCGATCTTGCGCGCCAGAGTGAGACGGGCCATCGACGACTTCATCCCTTTGGCGAGCCGTCCGGCCCGATTGAACATCGCGACTCGGGGCTCCACCCGGCGGGGCAGCAAAACGGTGGCAGCCCAGGCTCTCCTGCCTCCCCTCCTCGACACAATTTCAAAGTATGCTTTTGGAATCCAGAATCCAAAAGTTGCGTGGTACGCTGACCAGGAGGGATCGAAAGGCTGGCAACAGTGGTATGCCCAACCGGTCTTGAAAACCCCCCACGTGCGTTGCGGATGGTTGCGGTCTGTTGCCGATGCCGCCAAATTGCGTGAAATGAACAGTTTGCCGCTCAATTCTTAACGGGGGAGGCCGCTCACAGGGCCGTCAAACTTCGCCAGCGTTCGATGCTTATCGAACAGAGATTCCATGTGTTCTTGGTTTTGCAACCGTCTGGTTGCTCAGCAGATCCATCGCAGCCTGTACACCGCCAGCATCATGAGGAACGCCGGCTGCACGCAGCCCCATCTCCACGCCTGCGAGGGATCCGATCAACATCAGATCGTTAAAATCGCCAAGGTGGCCGATCCTGAATACCTTGCCCTGCAACTTTCCGAGACCGGTACCGAGTGAGATGTCGTACTTCTCCAGCGCGACATTGCGAAATTCGTCCGCATCACAACCTTGCGGCATCATTATGGCGGTTAACGAATTCGAGAATTCACGCGGGTCGAGCGGGACAAGTTCAAGCCCCCAGCCTCGAACCGCAGCTCGAGTGGCCTCACCATGACGCCGATGTCTGGCAAAGACCGCATCGAGTCCTTCCTCCAGCAACATCGTAATCGCCTCGCGCAAGCCATATAACAGATTGGTTGCCGGGGTGTAGGGGAAGAAACCGTTGGGATTCGACTTCAGCATTTCCTCCCAATCCCAGTAGGAGCGCGGCATTCGGTTCGACTTCGAGGCGGCGAGAGCCTTCTGGGAAATCGCATTGAACCCCAGGCCAGGCGGCAGCATGAGCCCCTTTTGCGAGCCGGTCACCGTCACATCAACGCCCCATCCATCGTGTTTGTATTCCATGCAGCCCAGAGAAGAAACGGTGTCAACCATCAGAAGCGCGGGATGATGAGCGCTATCCATGGCCTTGCGGATCTCGGGAATCCGGCTGGTCGTCCCGGCGGAAGTCTCGTTATGTACTACCATGACGGCGCGGATGGCATGGCTCCGGTCCTCCGCAAGCCGCGCTTCCACGTGCGCCGGATCCACCCCGTGACGCCAATCACCCGGCACGAACTCCACCTGCACACCCCAGCGTCGCGCCATGGCTTGCCACAACGTTGCGAAGTGCCCGGTTTCGTACATCAGTACTTTGTCTCCCGGCGTGAGAGTATTCACAATGCATGCTTCCCAGGCGCCGGTGCCGGAAGACGGGAACATTACGACGGGACCAGACGTCTGAAAAATGGCCCGACAACCCTCCAACACCTCTTTCCCAAGTCGAGCAAACTCGGGACCGCGATGGTCAATGGTGGGTCGGTTCAGAGCGCGCAGAACGCGATCCGGAACGTTGGTCGGACCCGGAATTTGAAGGAAATGACGGCCGGGGCGGTGCGGCATAAAGATGTCCCTCATTTCAAGTTATGGCGAACGTTTTAATGACGACATATCTGCTGGCGTTGCGCGCGTCGTCAGGTCACCAGCGCCGATTCGAGAACCCGAGCAACGTGAACGGCTAGCCGGCCTGCGCCTGCTTCGATCTGATGGCGGCAGCTCGTGCCGTCGGCCACGATCAAGGCATTCGCCGGCGCCTGGCGAATTGCGGGCAGGAGGCTGCGCTCCGCCATTCGCATGGAAATTTCGTAGTGCTCTGCTTCGTAACCGAACGATCCCGCCATGCCGCAACAACTCGAGTCGATGACCTTGACAGAGAGACCGGGAACGAGCTTCAGCGCGGAGACAACGGAGGGCATTGCTCCGAACGCTTTCTGGTGACAGTGGCCGTGGAGAAACGCCTCGCGCGGGCCGTTCTCGCGAAAAGTCAAATTTGATGTTCCCTGTGCGAATTCGTTGGCGACGAACTCCTCGAACAAAAGGGATTGCGCGGCAATCGCATCCACGGCGTCGCCCTTCAGGATGGCTTTCAATTCGTCGCGGAAGGTGAGAAGGCACGACGGCTCGATGCCGACGATCGGCACCCCGCGTTGCGCGTGTCCGCCCAGCACAACAACCACGCGCGACAACTCCTCGCGTGCCTGATCCACCAACCCGGCGCTCAGGAATGTCCGCCCGCAGCACAAAGGACGACCGCGATTTACTTCGACCACGCTGTATCCGGCAGCTTCCAGCACGGCCCGTGCCGCGCGCGCATTCTCTGGCTCAAAGTAGCGGCTGAAGCAGTCCACGAACAGGGCCACTTCCCTGCCCGTTCCTTGCGAGGCACGAGCGCGATATACATGGCTGTGCCATTCCGGCAATTTGCGGCGGGCACTCAGGCCTGTCATCCTTTCCGTCACGGCTGCAAGCCCCGGGATCGAATTGCGGAGATTCATCAGTGGCGCAAGGCGACTGGCGACGGGTGCGTAACGCGGAAGATAAGCGGTCAGTTTCGTGCGGAGGGAAACGCCTTTGCGCCGATGCCACTGATGAAGAAACTCGATCTTCATCCGGGCCATGTCCACGCCGGTCGGGCACTCGCGGCGGCAGGCTTTGCAACTGACGCAAAGGTCCATGGTGTCCTTCATTGCGTCAGAGGCGAGCGCATCGGATCCAAGCTGCCCGGTCAGAGCAAGGCGGAGGCTATTGGCGCGGCCGCGCGTCACGTCCTTTTCATCACGCGTGGCGATGTAAGAGGGGCACATAACGCCGGCGTCGAGCTTGCGACAGGTCCCGTTGTTGTTGCACATCTCCACAGCGCCGAGAATCCCGCCCCAGTTGGACCAATCGAGGACGGTCTCGACCGGCGCGGCCCGATATCCCGGCTTGTAACGGAACAGGCGGCGCTCGTCCATGCGGGGCGCGCGCACGATCTTGCCGGGATTGAACAGCCCGCCGGGATCGAAGGCGTCCTTGACGGCTTCGAAGGCGCGCACCAGGCTCTCGCCGAACATCTGTAGGTGAAATTCGGAGCGGGTGATGCCGTCGCCATGCTCGCTGGAATGGGAGCCTTTGTACTCGCGTACCATGGCAAACGCTTCCTCGGCGATGGCGCGCATTTTCCTGATGTCGCCCTGGTCCTTCATGTTGAGCACCGGGCGAATGTGCAGGCAGCCGACGGAGGCATGCGCGTAGAACGTGCCAGTGGTGCCGTGCCTGCGGAAGACGTTGGCCAGCCGGTCGGTGTATTCCGCCAGATCCTCGAGCGGGACGGCACAATCCTCGATGAAGGAAACCGGCTTACCATCGCCCTTCATTGACATCATGATGTTGAGCCCGGCCTTGCGAACGTCGGCAAGCTCGGCCTGCATCTTCGGATCAATCGCACGCACGACTGAATTCGGGAAGCCATAATCAGCAAGCAGTTCTTCGAGGCGACCGATGGCATCGAGCAGCGCGGCATGATCCTCGCCGGCAAACTCCACAAACAACAGCGCGGCGGGCCGGCCTCGGACGATGCGATCGATCGTCGAACGGAATGCAGGAATGGCGTGCGCCAGGTCGAGCATGGTGCGGTCCAGCAGTTCCACCGCGGACGGGCCGAGTTCCACGATGTGGCGCGTCATTTCCATGGAGTCATAAAATCGATCAAAATGGCAGACGGCCTGGACCTTATGCTTGGGAATGCGGTGCAACTGGAGTTTGATTTTTGTGAAGAATCCGAGCGTACCCTCCGAGCCGACAAGGATTTTCGCCAGGTTCAGCGGCGAGCTGCCCATCATGAAGAGGTTGTAGCCGCCAACCTTACGCATCAGCCTGGGGACGCGGAGCTCGATCTCCTGCGCGTTGTCGCGGTAGAGCGAGCGCAGCGCCGAAGCCAGTTCCGCAAGGCGAGCCGGCTGCGCATTCCCGTTCTCGGGAACTTCGCCGAACACGTAGCGTGAGCCGTCGGCGAGGATGGCCTCGATCTCCAGGACGTTGTGAACCATGATTCCGTACTTGATTGAGCGTGCGCCGGCCGAATTGTTACCAGTCATGCCGCCGATGGTGGCGCAGTTCGAGGTGGAAACGTCGATGGGGAAATACCATCCCGTGGGCTTGAGCCGGTTGTTCAGCTGGTCGAGCACGATGCCGGGCTGCACAAGGGCGGTGCCCCGCTCGGCGTCCACTTCGAGCACCCCGTGCATGTGACGCGACGTGTCCAGTACCAGCGCCTCATTGACCGTCTGGCCGCATTGCGAACTTCCGGCGCCGCGCGGCAGCACGGGGAACCCTTCCTCCCGCGCGATCCCGATTGCCGTCTCCACATCGGCGGTGTCGCGCGGCAGAGCCACTCCGATGGGCTCGATCTGGTAGATGGAAGCGTCGGTGGAGTAACGCCCGCGGGTGAAGGGGTCGAACAGGACTTCACCGCGGAGTGCTTGGCGCAGACGCGACGCCAGGGCAGGATCGCCAATTCTGATGCCCACGAATTTACCTACGAATGATGCAGTCGCCGCGCCTTAAGGCGGCCAAATCAGGCGACCTTAAATCCTCTCTGCTGCGGCGGGAGCGTGCAGGATATCAAAATCAGGCTTGATTGTCGCGAAGAAGGGGCACATCATACCGCGCGCCGGATACGGTTTCCTACCTGGGAGATAGCCCATATGAGCGAACGTGTCTTCCGAGCTTCCAACGTCGTGCTCGGCCTGCTCTGCCTGATGTACTTCCTGACTTATGTTGATCGCGTCAACATCAGCACTGCCGTCGTATCTAACCAGTTTCTCAAGGAAATCCCCCTGACCAAGGTCCAGATCGGCCTGGTCTTCTCAGCCTTTGCTTATCCCTATCTGTTGTTTCAGGTGATTGGCGGTTGGGTCGCTGACAAATTCGGGCCGCGCCGGGCGCTGACCATCTGCGGCATCATCTGGGCGGGTGCCACCGTGGTGACCGGCCTGGTGCACGGCCTGATTGCGCTGTTCGTGGCCCGCGTCATCCTTGGATTCGGCGAAGGCGCAACTTTTCCGACCGCAACACGGGCCATGTCCTATTGGGTATCGAAAGAACGGCGCGGTTTCGCGCAAGGTTTCACGCACGCGTTCTCCCGGCTGGGGAATTCGATTACGCCGTGGCTGGTTGCGTCGCTGATCGCTGCCATTTCATGGCGCGGATCGTTCGTCGTGGTGGGTTGCGTTAGCATGTTGTGGGCTTTGGCATGGGGTCTGTATTTCCGCGATAAACCGGCCGACCACCCCGGCATCACGCCGGAAGAGCTCGCCCTTCTGCCGACTCCGGCCGCGAAGGCGAAAGTGCAGGTGCCCTGGGCACCGCTGATCCGCCGCATAATCCCTGTCACCATCGTTTACTTCTGCTACGGATGGATTCTGTGGCTGTTCCTGAGCTGGATTCCGTCGTTCTTCAAAGGCCAGTACAAACTCGACCTGAAGAGTTCGGCGCTGTTCGCCTCCGGCGTGTTCTTTTCCGGCGTGGTCGGCGATACCGTGGGCGGAATTATCAGCGACAAGCTGTTCGAAAGGACGCACAATACGCGGCTGGCGCGCTGCAACATGGTTGCAGTGATGATGTTTCTGTGCGGCATGTCGCTGGTGCCGATCCTCTACACGCGCAACATCAACGTGATTGCGCTGGCGTTGAGCGCGGGCTTCTTCTTCGCCGAGTGCACCATCGGCCCCATGTGGGCCATCCCCATGGACATCGCGCCGAGATTCGCGGGCACCGCCAGCGGTTTGATGAACAGCGGTTCGGCGCTGGCGGCAATCGTTTCGCCGGTGGTGGGCGGGTACCTGATCCAGAAGACCGGCAACTGGACGCTGCCATTCATCGTGTCGATGGGGGTGATTCTGGTTGGCGCGACATTGACATTCACAATGCATCCGGAGCGGCAGTTCGCCGAACCCGAGCCGGCCGCCCCTGCGATGCCGGCGGCTGCGGGATCTCCGGCGAAGTAGCTGTCGGCGGGCGATCGCGTTGAGGGCTGTGGCCAACGGGACCGCTCGCCTTGTCGCGCGCAGATTCGAGGGTCTATGGCTGGTTCTAAGAGGCACGGACGCGCCTGCGGCCGCTACGATATTGTTCGCCATGCGGCCGGTGGAGGCGTGGCCGCGATCATCTTCCTGGTCATAGCTAGCGCGGCTGTGGGTGGGAACATGGAGCAAGCGCCATCTGACGCAAAGGGCTCCCGCGAAAAGAGCGCCACACGGACGCTTACCTACGAAGGCGCAACAACCATCGGCGCCAACATCATGCCGGAAGCCGCAAGGCTATTTGCGACTCACACCGGCGTGATCTTCAGCTACATAGGGGGCGCTGGTGCTGATGCGGGTTTCAAGGCAGCGGCGGAGGGGCGCGCCACGTTTGGTGGCGTCGCTCGCGAACTCACTGCTGATGAAAAGGCCAAGGTCGGCGGCAGCGAAGTGATTGGTTACGATGTATTGGGCGTTTTCGTCAACAGGAATAACCCCGTCCGCAACCTCACCCGCTCTCAGCTCAAGCAGATCTTCACCGGGCAGGCGACTAACTGGAAACAGTTTGGCGGCGGGCCAGACCGGCCCATTACGGTGTACAGCGAAAAGCTGACCGGTGGACGTGCCACAGTAAGAGCTTTCAAGGATATGGTGCTCGGCGGCGACAACTATGGCCCGGTGAAGGAACTGGAAGACGCGACGGACTGCATTAAGAACGTTGCGACGGATGAGGGTGGCATCACCGCCTCGTCCATGTCCTTCGCCATACCGGGCGTCATCGCGGTTGCTATCGATGGCGCAGGACCTACCCCCCGGGAGGTCCAGAGCGGGCGTTATCCGCTCAAACGGCCCCTGATCTTAGTAACGAAGGATGTTCCTTCTGGCGATGTGCGGGCGTTCTTGGACTTCATGCTTACGAAAGAAGCGCAGGCGATCGTCGCCAAGAAGTTCGTGGCAGTGAAATAGAGTGGCCTGATCCGGCCGTCGCGGCACGTAAATCCCGCCGCGCACTGGAAGCGCGACCTGATGCCGGGCTTCCGGGCGTCGATGCTTTCACCGCGGTCGCTGCTGGTGATTTCTTTGATTTTTTCGTTTTTCATCTGGTGTTCTCCTGCGAGGTGATTTGGTTCCTTCACCGAGGACAGAGGAACCAATCACCGAGCCCACAGGAGAACGCAGAGGGTTTGCAGGCAAGGTCATGGGAATCACGGCAGCCAAGTCGCTGCGTTGGAGCCGGTTCCAGACCCGCTCGATAGAATCCGAACTCTGCACCGATAACGCTGATGAAATCTCGCCCGTCTCACACGCGGCCGGGCCGAAATGTGAGAGCCAGCGCTTGCGGTTTCCGTGCGAAATCGACCATCATTTGGATCGCAGCCTAGCAAATTGGCGATGCCTGGCATACGGCCATGAGCACAGACCCCGAACTTCGGCGACAAAACGAGCGGCTTGAGTTGCTCCTCAATCTGACCACCAGAATCACGTCGAGCCTCGACCTGCGGGAGGTCTTGCGCGCGGTTGCGGCGAACATACGCGAGGTCATGCACGCTGATGCCGTAGGCGTTGCGCTGCCCGACGCAGCGTCGGGAAAATTCAGGGTATTTGCCATGGATTTTCCGCACGGCAAGGGGGTCGTCAAGGAAGAGTTGCTCGTTACACCAGGCGCCGCCTATAAGAAAGCGATGGACAGCTTGAAACCGGTAGTCATTGACAGGTGGGAACCTGACGAACTCGGGCCTGAGATATACGACATCGCGGCTGCCGAGGACGTCGAAGCCGCCTGCAGTATTCCACTAGTAAATCGCGGCCGGAGCCTCGGAATTCTGTCGATTTTACGCACGACAGAGACTCCGTTTTCGCCGGAAGATGTCGATTTTCTCAGCGAGGCGTCGGGCCAGATCGCCATCGCAGTTGAAAATGCGTTGGCGTACCGGGAGATTTCTGAACTTAAAGACAAACTCGCTCAGGAGAGGCTCTATCTCGAGGAAGAAATTCGCAGCGAGATGAATTTTGAGAACATCGTCGGAAACAGCCCGGCACTAAAACACGTTCTCGAACTCGTCGAGACGGTCGCTCCCAGCGACTCTACCGTCTTGCTGCTGGGCGAGACCGGGACCGGGAAGGAGTTGATTGCCCGCGCCATTCACGACCGCAGCCGGCGCAAAGCGCGCACCTTTGTGAAGCTTAATTGCGCCGCCATTCCTACCGGCCTAGTAGAGAGTGAGTTGTTTGGACATGAAAAGGGCGCGTTCACGGGCGCGATTAGCCAGAAAAGTGGTCGGCTGGAACTCGCGGACCAGGGAACCCTGTTTTTGGACGAGGTGGGCGACATTCCTATTGAAATCCAACCGAAGCTGCTCCGGGCGTTGCAAGAGCGTGAGTTCGAACGCCTCGGAAGCACGCATACCCGGAAAGTTAACGTTCGCCTCGTAGCTGCTACCAACCGCGACCTTGAAAAGATGATTGTAGCTCGCGCATTTCGCAGCGATCTGTATTACCGGCTGAACGTATTTCCGATTCGCATACCGCCGCTGCGGGAGCGGAAACAGGATATTCCTCTGCTGGTGAGTTACTTCGCTCAGAAATTTGCGAAGCAGATGCAGAAGAAGGTCGACAGCATTCCTGCGGCGGTAATGAAGGCATTAACCGCCTGGGAATGGCCCGGGAATGTTCGCGAACTGGAGAATTTTGTAGAGCGCGCTGTCATCCTCAGCCGCGGCAGGTCGCTGGCGGCACCGCTCGCGGAACTTCGGAAGGTACGTACCGATGAATCTAAGAGTGCTGCGGCAAATCAAGACGACATTGCTCGTATCGTGAAGGAAACGATTAACGCCCTACATGGAAGCAGCGGTACCGCGGATGATCGTACTAAAAAACACCGCGATCAGATCGTGCGCGCACTCACCGAGGCTAAGGGACGAGTGGGCGGAGTGGACGGAGCTGCCGCGCGTTTGCGCATAAATCGGACAACACTCCTGGCCCGCATGAAGAAGCTTGGGATCGATCCCCGCGATTACGCCTGACATTCGATTCAGCCTGCTGTCGATGTCGCTTTGACAGTCTCAACTCTCCACCGGCTGATTGCATCCTTGCTTTGAAAATCAAGAAGTTGGAGCCGCAGGTCTTTGGTAGGCGCGTTGCGCTCTACCACCCTTAGGGCAAGTGCGGCATGTTGAAGATTACGGTTGTCGAGGACGCACGCTGGCGCCGGCTGATCGTTGAGGGCAAACTCATTGCGCCCTGGGCCGCTGAGCTCGCGACGGCTTACCAAACGGCGAAGGTCGATCTTCAAAACCGCGAACTGATTGTCGATCTGAGGAGCCTAACAGCGATCAGTTCGGAGGGGGAAGACGTACTGCTGCAGCTGATGAACGAAAAGGTTAAATTCCTCTGTGGTGTCTACGTCAAGGAAGTTTTGAGGCAACTTGGCCGCAAGAGGCGTGGCAGCCTACGGGACGGCGCAGATAAATGCGCGGATTCTGACATCTGAACCCGCCGACAACAGACTGGCCACGGCCGGCTGTCATCGTGACCTTGACAGTTTTGACACTGGGCCGGGTCCGAGATCGCCCGTTCTCCTACCTCCAAGATTTTTCGGCTGTTACCGGAAACTCAGGGTTGGCACGAGTATTGCATTTCCGCCGTTGAGCGGTTTATCCGCGAGATTCTAAACGGGAGGCTTCCTATGCTGAATAGGAGAGTATTGATATTGACGAGCGTAGTGGTCGCACTTGCAATCACGATTGCAACACAATCTTTCGCGCAACATCGAGGCACGGACGCGACTCCGGCGAGCGCAAAAGCCGGAGCGACCCAAGGTACCTTCACGACGAGCGACGCCATTCCGTGGAAGCCCGTCGATCCCAAGCACCCTGGACTGATGATGTTCGTGGTGTGGGGGAATCCAAACACGGGCGCCTCGGAGATCTTGCAAAAGTTTCCTGCGGGCATGGACTCGGGCTGGCACTGGCACACCGCGGCGTATCAGGGCGT